>Ga0209512_1005313_pt1 | contig 10770 bp, 8 predicted proteins | sample frozenSSSSmetaG_FD_184142 | JGI IMG/M metagenome (GOLD analysis project Ga0209512, IMG submission 184142) | Glacier valley bacterial and archeal communities from Borup Fiord, Nunavut, Canada, to study Microbial Dark Matter (Phase II) -... | ecosystem: Environmental > Aquatic > Freshwater > Ice >... | reverse complement strand
TGCTGGTTTGCTTGCTGTTCAGATTCTTTCAGTCGGGGATGTGCAGTTGCGAGAAAAAATGCTTGATTACAAAGACAAAATGAATTCAGAGGTAATGATAAAAGTTGAAAAATTGAAGAATGAAAATTGAAAATATAATTTAAAATCAAGTAAATCCAGCAGCCAATTATCGATATAAAACATTGGCGGTTAAGTGTCTATTGAATTTTTATACCATGCATCAAGTTCGGTAAACTGGTCAGGAAAGAAGCCCAAAATCCCCAACGATTTTATTGCGCCAAACGTTCACTCAATTTTTTCATAGGCTGCAATTTCCATTACCGCGTTGTGCGAGGCTTCCGACATGGTAGAATAGGCGTCGAAGTGTTGATCCAGTATTTTTTGCATTGCATGAAATAGTTAAGGGTGAATGATAAGATGGGATTCTGCCAATGATCAATTATCCTGTAGATCCCAAAGCATTTGCAACAGCATTGATCGTTTTTAGTAATACAATGTTCTGATGATCTGTAATTTCAGGTGTTGCAGTACCTTTTTCGCTTCGCCAGCTTTGTAACGTGTTTACCTGCAATTGATGCATTAGTTCCAATGCAACAGATCGTAAACGTGTAGAGTTATAATGATTGCGGCGGCGCTCTTCGAAAGGTTTTTCGAGCAGTTCGAACAACAGACTTTTAGTTAGCTCCAATTCCGAAAGTATAAGCGGTAAGATATCATTTTTTACCTGCTCATCATCTACCAGAGAGGCATATAGCTCAATAATAGCCGGATCGGTTGCAGCCAAACCAGAATCAATATTTGTAAAGATGTACCTTACCAATGGATGATCAGACAACAGCTGCTTTAGCAGAATAAATTTTGCAGGTTGTTGCTCCTTAAGCAGTTTCAAAGTGCTACCGACTCCAAACCAACTCGTAATATTAATACGGCTTTGTGCCCAGCTAAATACCCAGGGAATCGCCCGCAGGTCGGCAAGCGTTCGTTGGTTGGTGCGCCTTGACGGTCGGGAGCCTATTTTACTTGTTTCGATGGCATCAATTGGAGTTGCCTTTTCAAAAAAACGGATAAAGTTAGGATGAGCTACCAGGGCGGTGTAGGCTTTAATACTTTCGTTGGACATATAGCGCATCAGATCAAATAGTTCATGTCCTGGTACTTCATTGTTTATAAGGGTGTTGCGTAAAAGACCTGAAGTAAGTAACTCTACATTATAGGCGGCATTTACCTTGTTGGCGTATTTTCGTTCAATTGTTTCGCCTTGTTCGGTAAGTCGCAGTTTACCACATAAAGACGAAGGCGGCAGGCTTCGTAAAAACCAGTTCACAGGGCCTGCTCCCCGACTAATACTACCGCCTTTACCGTGAAAAAAACGAATATCCACGCCAAGTTTGCGGCCAGTTTCCGAAAGTTTGTATTGTGCCTCGTAAAGATTCCACTGGCTTGCTAATATTCCGCCATCCTTGTTGCTATCGCTGTATCCGATCATAACCTCTGCTACCGGACGGGTATAACCTTTCTGTCGCATCTGGAGTTTAAGCGTATTTTGGGTTACCGGGTGTTCAAGAAATTCGCGAAGGATTTCCGGGGCACGCTCCAGGTCGTCTATGGTCTCAAAAAGTGGAACAATGGGTAACAGGCAGGCAGGCCCTTGATCCGTTTTTACGAATAAGCCAGCTTCGCGTGCCAACAGATAAAGGGTAAACAAATCTTCTACCTTGCGAGTCATGCTGACAATCAGCGAACCAAGCGCATAAGAACCATATTTGCTGATGTAATCTCTCAATACACTTAGATAGCTCAGTACATTTGTCGTTTCATCCACCTTACCTGCGTAAGTATGGGTGAAAGGCCGGTAGATTGTGAGTTCGTTTAACAAGAATATTTTGTCGGGCGATCCGTCGGTGTTGAGTGAATAGCTTGTATCGGCGAAGTCTTCGAGCAAGCCTAAAAAGGCTTTCTGGTAAAAGACACTGTTTTGACGGACATCTAAATGAGCGAGGTGAAAGCCAAAGTTACGAACAAAGCTCAGAGCTTTCAGCACTTCATTGGTGGCAAGTGAAGGAGCTCCCCAAACTGACAGCGCTTGCTGCAAAATTTCAAGGTCTTTCAGTAATTGCGCCGAATAGGTATAAGTCCAGGCAGCATCCGTAAGCAGAATGTTTCCTGAAACTGAATCCTGTCTGACAGGAAGTTTCTCAATCAGAAGCAGAACATACTGTTTAAATGGTTCACGATTTGCTGATGTATACAAAGTCTTAGAATTAATATCCGGTATTTCTTCAGCTAAGACTGATTTGTGCCTGCAAAATTCGGGAAGAATGTTGCTTTCACTTGTATAAATACTTAAACTTTCAGCGAGCAATACCAATCGTTGCCGAACGAGTTGTAACGACGCGGTACGGAGTTTATTTAGTGCATAATATGTTATTTCGGAGGTCACAAACGGATGACCATCACGGTCGCCGCCAACCCAGGTGCCCAAGCTTATCTTAGGCAGATGAAGATAGTTTTGCAATGCTTCGGGCTGAAACCCGGCATCGCTCCAGGCCTGTTGTAACTGTCTGTCGTGAAGATCGAAAACATCAGGAAAAACATTGGTGAGGTAATGCAACACGTTTTCGAGTTCTGTTTCAATTTTAGGCTTTTCGAGGTAAATATCGTCGATGAACCAAAGCTTTGTCAGGACTTCTTTTATCTCTGTACGAATGCGTTGGCGCTCAATAACTGTATAGATCGGGTTTTCGAGTTGAACCAACGATTGGTAAAGCTCGCGGTAATATTTTAGTACGACTGTGCGTTTGGCCTCGGTGGGATGAGCAGTTAGTACCGGCTCAACCTCTAACTGCGACAACGCTGCAACTATTTCATCCTCCGAAACACCGGAGTTTTTTAACTCCTGAAAGGTATCTGCCCAGCTTCCGTTCACACTTTGAGGCCCTTCCAATTGCTGCTTCTTACGTCTGCTTTGCACAGCCCAGTTTACTTCGCATAAATTGAGCAACTGAAAGCAAATTGAATAGAGGTGAATTGTTTTTTGTTCAAGCTCCGGTGCCGGCAGCGCAACTTCATCGTTGATCCAGGGCATGTAAGCAATCAGTGCTTTTTCGTTGTTTGATTCAAGCAATTCGGCAAAACATTCGAGTAAAAAATGCAGATCGGAATATGGTTTGCCAACAATATGTATGTTTTCGCGAAGGACAGGGTGCATCATTGTTTTTATTTAATAACGCATACCGTAGTCAGATTGTTGAAGATACTTCTTTCATGATTTGGATGAAATAAATTTATCTTTGCGGCGACCATGTTAAAGGATAAATGCAAACTATTCCAAACGATCAGGATAATCAGATTATTGAGCAAATAAGGATTGGTTCCAAAGAGGCCTTCCGTTCACTGTTCGATGCCTTTGGTCCTAAAATTCATGCCTTTGCTTTGTCCTATTTGAAAAATAATGCAGATGCCGAAGAATTGCTTCAGGATGTATTCTTAAAACTTTGGGAAATACGCGCCAGTCTTGATATTTCGAAGAATATTAAATCGCTCCTTTTCAAAATCTGCATTAACTTAATCTATGATTTTATCAGGCGGAAAAACATTGAGAAAGCCTACCTGGATTATTCCGGTAACAATCAGTCATACAGCGATAATACATGGGACGAGGTTATTTATAATGATATGCTTAGCAACTTGGACCATCTTGTCACTGGTATGCCCGAACAGCGTCAGTGCATCTTTCGTTTAAGCAAAGAAGAAGGATTGTCGAACGATGAAATTGCTGAGCGACTTCATCTTTCGCGACGCACAATTGAAAATCAACTTTACCGGGCTGTTTCCTTTTTAAAAGATAAGCTTTTGACTGGTTCCCTGCCAGTATTTTTGTTCTTTTTCCTCCATTGTAAATAGCAATACCAAATAAAATATTTATTGCGTGAGTATATCGGTAGGGTTATTCGTATTACTACCAAAGCTTATAAAAAATGGACAACCGCATACCAGATATAATTGGTGAAGGAAAAACTGAAAATGCTACGGAAAGTCAGAAGCAGAAATTTTTTTCATTGTTTCATCAGTCCGATATAGAATTTGAATTAAAAAATCAGCTGCTTGAAGATTTAAATCAGACGGAAGCAAACACCACCAACAAGCAATATTTTGATGCACTATTTGAAAAAATCTGGCAAAAGCGAAGGATTGAATTAAAGGACACCAAATCTAAAACTCATATATTCCTTCGTTTTGCTCAATTGGCAGCAATACTGGCGGTTGGCCTATTTATAGGTTATTTTCTGAATTCGGAGAAAAAAGCTGCTGCACCGGCTTATTACACCTCCCTTGCTCCTAAAGGTTCAATCTCAGAAATGTACCTCCCGGATGGAACGCACATCTATTTGAATTCGGGATCTGAAATAAAATATACCATCGATGGATTAGAAGGTAAACGTGAGATTTTTTTAACGGGTGAAGCGTGGTTTCAGGTTGCTAAGATGAAAGAAAAGCCATTCCTGGTTCACACTCCTTTTTACGATGTCCAGGTGACTGGCACCACTTTCAATGTTAAGGCTTACACCACCGATAAAGAGGTAATAACAACACTCGAAGAAGGAAGTGTACATGTGCAATCATCAAAAAATATGGAACTTGCGGAAGAAACTGTCTTAAAGCCGGGTGAACAATTGGTTTACAACAAAGAATTGAAAAACGTTCAGATACAGGCAGTAAACACCAAATGGTTTACTTCGTGGAAGGATAATAAACTGGTGTTTATTAACATGAGCTTTAAAGATCTACGCACTTTGTTAGAGCGGAAATATGGTGTTGAGATTGAAATTGCCGATCAAAGTATTATTGACTATCACTACGATGGAACCATTAAAAATGAAACGATTATTGAAGTTCTTGAAATCCTGAAGCAAACTTTGCCAATACAATATCATATTGATGGTCAGAAAATTATAATTCAAAAGAAGGAAGGAGGACGCAGGAATTCATAATATGGGTCTATGAAAAACAAATAAGCCGGAGATGCTGTCACATCAAACCGGCTCAATGCAATTAATAAAACGGTGCTGTCACACCAAAAAAATGTTATTAATCAAACACGTACAAATTTATGAAAAAAAAACCAATTGCTTCTGCTCTGCATAAGAGAGCAGGGCATAAGCTAATTTTAAAAATGAAGCTAACATTTATTGTTTTGATGAGTTGTCTGATGCAGGTTTCGGCCACAGTATATTCGCAGACAACCAAATTCTCGTTTAACGTTCATTCTAAACAGGTAGTCGATCTGTTAAAAGAAATTGAGGGTAAAAGTGATTTCCGGTTTTTTTATCAACGCGAACAGGTTGATGTTACACGTAAGATCGATTTGAAGGTGACCGACGGAAGTGTGGAAGCTATTCTTGATGAAGTATTCAAAAATCAGGATGTTTCTTATAAGGTGATGCCTGATAATTTAATCATTATCACGCCTGTTAAGGAAGAAACTGTTGCACCGGGCAGTCAGCAGCAGAAATCAGTTAAAGGTAAAGTCATCGATCAGACCGGGGCGTCAGTTCCCGGAGCTTCTGTTATCGTAAAAGGAACTACAACAGGGGTAATTACCGACTCTTTTGGTGGTTACACACTGTCGAATATACCTGAAAATGCAACGCTACAGTTTTCGTTTGTAGGTATGAAATCGCAGGAAATTGTCGTTGGCGGAAAAACAAGTATTAATGTCACGCTTGAAGACGAAACCATCGGCATTGAGGAAGTAGTTGCTGTTGGTTATGGTGTACAAAAAAAGCGTGATATCTCGACTGCGATTTCTTCGGTTTCAGCCGAAGCTTTGAAAGATAAACCTGTTTCGAACTTTGCCCAGGCAATTGCCGGAAAAATGGCAGGTGTCCGTATCTCGAATTCCAATGCAGCTCCAGGTGGAGGTACAAATATTGTAATCCGTGGTGTAAGTTCAATCAATGCAAGCAATAGTCCGCTTATTGTAATTGATGGTTTCCCGATGAAAGACGGATTTAATAAAAATGAAAATCCTTTAAACTCAATCAATCCAGCCGATATTGAATCGATTGAAGTTTTGAAAGATGCTTCTTCGAGCGCTATTTACGGGACACAGGCAGCCAACGGTGTTATTTTGATAACAACAAAAAAAGGAAAAACCGGAAAGCCATCTATCAACGTAAATGTGAGTACCGGGATGCAGCAGATGATTAATAAAATTGATGTATTGAACCGGGAAGATTTCCTGAAATATATGGATGACTCCCGCGCCAATGCCTATATTATTGAGGATCCTAATTTTGGCACCAATAACCCCAACGCATCCTTATGGCAGTGGAGCGATCCTGATGCATTGAGAATTTCGAATTGGGCCAAATACTCACAACATGCCTCTGCAATGGCGCAGCCAGGTTCAAAACATTCCCGTTGGATCACTGTCTCTGATGCATCAAAGGCAATGCCCTACGATACCAATTGGCAGGATGAAATAACCAGGATAGGGAGGGTAAACGATGTTCAGTTATCGGCATCCGGTGGAACCGAGAATGTTTCGTATATGATTTCAGGTGGATACTTCGACCAGGAAGGTATTGTTCCAACTTCAGGGTACAATCGTTTTTCGTTCCGTGCGAATGTCGACCTCAAAATCAACGACCATGTGAAAATCGGATTGTTGCTGGCACCGTCAATCGAAAACTTAAGTGTTTTATCAAATACTGAAGGTGGAAGCACATCCAATCCGTTTTTTAATGCGGTTGCCATGCCTCCGATCTTTAATGCCCGCGATGATAACGGTACTCCGGTTTATTGGGGAACTGTTCTCGACGGACCATGGGACTGGAACTTTAATGCTTTTGTAAATCCGCTCCATCAGTTTATGAAACAGGATGAACGTAGAACTGCAAAAACCCTTTCAACACTGTATACAGAAATCAATATTCTGAAAGACCTCAAATTCAGGTCAGAACTACATACCGAATTCAGGTATTGGGAACAGAATTTCTTCTTACCTAATGCCGTTCCTACTACGTCACAGACATTTTCACGGTCGCAGGGCGTTAATCAGACCAGCACACGTCTGTATTGGAATTCACAGAACTTCCTGACTTACCAGAAAATATTCGGTAAACATTCGGTAACCGCAATGGCTGGATATTCAGTTGAAGAGTCAACTTACAGAAGTAATTATATCAGCAAATACGATTATCCGACTGATCTTATACCAACATTGAATCAGGCTACAACAATACTAAATGCCCAGAATGATGCCCGCACCAACCGTTCCGGAGAAACCATGATCGGAAGTTTTGGTCGTGTCATGTATAATTATGCCGGCAAATATTACTTTACGGGTAGTGTACGCCGCGATGGTTCATCGAGGTTTGGCCAGGATAACAAATGGGGAACTTTCCCTTCTGTATCATTGGCATGGCGTGCTTCTGATGAAGCATTCTTCACGCCACTAAAAAAATATATAAGCGATTTGAAAATACGCGGCGGATGGGGTGTTATTGGAAATGCAGGAATTGCCAATTATATGGCATTGAGTACCTTGAATTCTACTTCGTATGTTTTGGGACAAGGGTCAACCGTTTCGGCAGGATATGTTGACGGAAAAGTAGCCAACTCGAAACTTGGTTGGGAAACAACTACCGATTATAGTGTAGGTGCTGATCTTCAATTACTGGATAGCAGGGTTACGTTTACGATGGATTATTTTTACCGGAAAACAACTGATATGTTATTCAATATGCCGCTGCCAACCATCACGGGATTTGGTTCGTATATGGCTAACATTGGTTCCATGCGCAACCGCGGATTTGAGTACTCTATCAACTCCCGAAACCTGACGGGCCCTTTTAAATGGACTACAGACTTAAACCTTTCGTACTATCGTAACCGCGTACTGGATATTGGAAAAGATAAGCGTCCTTTGATTATTGACAACTGTTACACGACTGAAGGAAAGCCATTGGCAGGTTTATATGGAATGGTAAACTTAGGTGCTTATAATAATTGGGAAGATGTGAAGACTTCACCTATTTTCAATGCAAGTAACCCATTATGGAAAAACCGTTCGAATCCGGGGATGCCTAAAGTTGCCGACGTAAATGGTGATGGTATTCTGGATGCAAGTGATAACACAATCATTGGTTCTTCAATTCCCGATTTTGTATGGGGAATGACCAACTCATTCGAATACAAAGGTTTCGACTTGTCGGTACAGGTAAACGGTGTTCAGGGCGGCGACATTAATATGTTGGAATACACCAGTGTTTTTGGACGTGGTGCCGGACTGATGAATACAACTGCCGAATATTACCAAAATTACTGGCGTCCTGACCGTACCGATGCCAAATATCCGGCTCCTACGCGTAAAAGCTATGAAGGAACAGACCTCTCTGGAACACTTATTTACAAAGGAACTTACGTGAATATCCAGAATATATCATTTGGTTATACTTTGCCTAAACAGTGGGCGAAAAAAGCCAGTTTCTCCAATGTCAGGATTTACTCAACCATCCAGAATGCATTGTTTATCACCAAATTTCCCGGATTTAATCCTGAAACAAACTATAAAGGTGACCAGACGACTTCGCAAGGGATTGATCGTGGAGCATATCCATTGGCAAGAACGATTTCCTTTGGCGTAAACATTTCAATGTAACCTGAAAAACAAATGACAAATATGAAAAATTTATTTTCACTCATTATACTGATAGTGCTCATGTTCGGATGCTCGGCAGATTTTCTGAACAAACAACCCGAAGATGCCTTATCCACAGGTGCTTATTATAACAGCCCGGCAGAAATTAAAACCGGATTAGTTGCCTGCTACAAAAATCTGCAAAGTATTTATAACCAGAGCGACATGCCTCTGATCATCGAATTGATGTCGGATGATGGTAAAGACTTTACCTGGAGCAGTGTTTGGCACATTTTCCAAAAGACGAATGCCAACTCACAAGGCAATATCTGGAACAACTGCTATAAAATGATTGTCACCAGCAATAATATCATTGCAATTATTGATGCTTACAAAGCAAAAGATGCCACTGAAGAAGCGCTTTTAAAAGTTTACCGAGGTGAAGCAACTTTTCTTCGGGCTTTGGGCTATTTCAACCTGGTAAGGATTTATGGAGATGTACCTAAAGTTGTTGCGCCTTTTGCTGATCCGAATACGGCATTCGGAATTGGCCGGGCATCAGTTAGTGACATTTACACTTCAGTAATTATTCCTGATCTTGAATTTGCTTTTGCTAACTGCCTTAAAAAAGGTGATGCAGCACTTAAAAATGAAGAAGCCAGGGCAACAAGTGGAGCTGCGTTGACCATGCTTGGGAAAGCTTATCTGACGATTAACAATCCTGCAAAGGCAGCTGAAACTTTAAAAAAGCTGATTGTAGATAAAGCCGCAGGAACGTATTCATTGCTTGCAGATTATAAAAGCATTTTCCAACCCAACAACAAGTTTAATGCAGAATCAATTTTTGAAGTAAACTTCAATGTTTCTGCCGGACAACCAAGTTACTGGTTTAAATGGATGGGTGTTGATATCGGCAAACGATTGTCTGCACCATCGAGCAACCAGTTGTTGGTAGAACACAACCTGATGCGCGATTTTGTAAACAGCAACGAATAAACTCGTTATACTGCAAGTGTCGATTCTGGAAAATGTCCGGGCGACACGCCTCCGATTCAGGCATGGGCTTCCAAGTTATGCCCGTCAGCCGCCACCGTTAAGAACTATGTGAATACGGGAACCGATAATAATTATATGGTAACGCGTTATGCCGATGCACTTTTAATGTATTCGGAAGCTTTGCTTGCTAACGGACAAAAAACCGAAGCGTTGATTTATTTCAATCAGGTCAGAGCGCGTGTTCGGCCAACGGCATTGATTACTGCTGATGAACTAACCCTTGATCAAATATTACACGAACGACGCATGGAACTTTCATTCGAAGGTCACCGGTATTTTGATCTTGTCAGAACAGGGAAAGCTGTTTCAGTGATCACAAAAGCGTTAATGACCAAAGTCGATTATGATGATAAGATTTACATTGCAGGACCGATTGCAGAGTATCAATTCATATTGCCTATTCCTGTTGGTGAAATCGAAAAAGACCCGACTTTAATTCAAAATACCGGGTATTAATCCTGTTAAAACACAAAAGATGAAGAAGATAATATATTTCATAGCGTTGGGAATGTTTGCTTCCCTATCACTTGTTTCCTGTTTGAAAGAAGATAGCATTGACGCGCCAACAGTTAACGAGGTGAAAATGTATATGACCGATAAAAGCGGTAAAGATTCACTGATTACCCAGCCAACTAAAGGGAAGCCCATGCGCTTTGTTGTGATCACAAGAGCTGATATTTGTTCTGTCTGGCCTGGAGGCGACCGGCAAATCATTAAAAAGAAGGTAAGCCTTGATGGCGGAGTAACCTTTGCTGATTCAATTGATATGTTCAGTCATCCGGTTTTGAAGGTGAGTGACTTGTATCTTGACTATGGATTGGTTGGCGCCAAAGGATTAAAAACCGCGCAAAATGCAGAAGGATGGTATTGCACCTACACCTACAAAACGGCAGGTACCTTCGATCTTTCGATCGTGGTGACCAACCATGGTTACAACGGCCCAGATTACAGTCAGGTAGTAGTTCCCGGTGGAAAGATTACTGTAAAATAGACAGTCCGATAAGCTGTTATTCATTTAAAACTGGTTCCTTGAAAGAGGAACCGGTTTTTTATAAATATATTCACAGTCT
>Ga0209512_1005311_pt1 | contig 10772 bp, 4 predicted proteins | sample frozenSSSSmetaG_FD_184142 | JGI IMG/M metagenome (GOLD analysis project Ga0209512, IMG submission 184142) | Glacier valley bacterial and archeal communities from Borup Fiord, Nunavut, Canada, to study Microbial Dark Matter (Phase II) -... | ecosystem: Environmental > Aquatic > Freshwater > Ice >... | reverse complement strand
CCCGCCCTCGCTCGCGTCCCGCGAGTGTGCATTTCATGCGCCTCTGGCGTTTTTCATAATCAACCTATTTCTAGTACTTTTAAAGGGCTTTCCACACATGCACTACTATATAAATAAGGAATGTTCATCAATTGTTAAACCTGCACGTACCGGATTTTGATGGATATAATTTCTTTTTTCATTTATTACAGAATTATTAATTAATATAGTTGGGTGATTTGTATAATTCCATAAATGATAATTATGTATTGTTTGTTCTTTTTTGCAAAAAAACTAAATAAATATAATAACCATTCTTTTCTGCTTTCTTTTAAATTACCTTTAATTACAGACAAGAATTTTTTAGATGTAAAGCTTTTAAACCTGCCTAATAGTTCATTTAAGTCATTATCCCTACACCTGCAAATCATATGAAAATGGTTACTCATAATCACATAGCAATATATTTCAAGCTCTTCTTTTTCCTGACAGTATTGTAAGTTTTCAACTATAATATCTTTATAATCACGTCTTGTAAATAAATCAACCCAGCCTTCAATGGTCAACGTCACAAAATATAATCATCCGGGCTTGTTTTACGATATTCACTCATTTTTTTAAATTAATCAATTAATAGTTTTAAGTAAACACGGCCAGAGGCCTATAAAGCCCACACTCGCGGGACGCGAGCGAAGGCGGGGTATTGTTAGGAATCCATCATAATTGCGCGAATGAAAAATTTGTCCAAAACTACTTAGATGAGTTTTGCTACAAATTCAATCAAAGATATCTTGGTGAAAATCTATCCGAAATACTCATGATCGTTGCACTAGAAACAACTTGGTATTAATTACGGACAGTCATATTATTTTTTTTATCAGTAAAGAAAAAATGAAAGAAAACATTTCAATTTCTTAATTTTGATTTACTTGAGATTTGGAACATTAGCCTGTCGGCTGTTTGCTTTTCATTTTGTTGGTAGGATATCAACAAAGGCGGGATTTTTAAATTTTTAAAACATTGTAATCGTTATAAACGGTTACAATGTTTTAATTGTTAACTTCCAGTAAAAATAAAAACTATTTATATTTTTTCTTCAGCACTTGAATATTATCTTTATTTTTAGCAATAATTATCAATTCCTCATTTTTTGATTTTAAAGAAACCATACCACGTACATCGCCATTAGCATATAAACCTATTTTATCATTTCTTACAGGATAAAAATTTCCTTTACCATCCCCTTTTAGTAATAAGCCATAGCTCGCATCAGCTTTTCCGTATTGAACCTGGTAAGGAAAAAAGTTTCCTGCAATGAGCACATCAAGTTTTCCATCATTATCGTAATCATCAGAGAGTATGGCATTTACTTTAGAAAATTGAGCTTCATTTGGTAATGATTTTATTTTAAATTTTCCATTTCCAAGATTTTCAATGTAGGATGTATGAAGATTTTCCAGTTTGAAAATTTTTGCTTTTTTTAATTGTTCTTCAGTGAATATTTTATTTATATCAGCTTTGGAATAATCTTTATAAAAGACGAATTTCTTCTTTAAAATTGGTATTTGTTCAAGCAGTTCATCTCTTGTTGCAAGCGGATAATCTTTTCCATCAAGCCTAATACATACAATCGGGTCTACTTTTCCATTTTCGTCTAAGTCAAGTGAGTATAAAGTCATTGGCTGTTGAATAGTTGGCTTCCATTGTAAATTGGTACCTACATTTCCTGCGATAAAATCAATGTCTCCATCATTATCAAAATCTTTAGCAAGAATAGATGACCATAATCCGGATGAATTTTCGAGACCAGAGTTTTGCAGTTCATTCAATTTTCCGTTTTTATTGATAAAAATTTTCAATTGCATCCAATCTCCTGTTATAATAAGGTCGGGCCACTGATCTCCGTTCAGATCAGACCAATTAGCATCAGTTATCATTCCAATATCTTTTAAAACAGGGTTAACTTCTTTCGTAGCCAAAACAAATTTAATTTTTCCTATTTTTTTATCCGTTTCGTTTCGTAGAATTCCACCATAACCTGGTGAAGGAAATTTCCCACCATTAATTTTTCCTCCAACGTAAAGGTCTAAGTCACCATCTCTATCATAATCAGCAGCTTTAACACAACTACCACTCGAAAACTCTTTTGGAATTGCATTGGTATCTTTTCTAAAATTTCCTTTACCATCATTGATATAAAGCCTATCAGCAAGCATTAATGAACCAGTAGGGAATTCATTTCCACCGCTTACAACATAAAGATCAAGATCATTATCATTATCCGCATCAAAAAAAAGTGCGCCGGTGTCTTCACATTCTTTATCAGCTTCAAATGAACTTTGTTTTAATTCCTGAAAAGTTACTTTATTAGTTTGTAGAAATATTTTGGAAACATATCCAGCCGAACCTCCAACAAATACATCTTCAAGGCCATCATTATTAACATCTCCCTTCGCTAAGCATGGTCCATTCATTGAAAGCTGGTATAACAGTAATAATTCGCTTTTAAAATCTATATATCTATTTTCTTCATGCGTATATAAAAAACCAGATTGAGCAGTATAATCTATAAAAGTTTTAGCATTTGAACCAGCAGGCAAAATATCCTTTTTAATAGACCCAGCTTGATTAATTTCCAATAAGGAATTTATTTTTGCATTTTTTATTTCAGAAACTGTACCATCAGGCCAGATAATGGACACATCTATAGGCCCTCCGGTTTTTCCCAATCCAAAATTAAGTACGTAATCCATAGAAGATTGAAAGCCACGTGAAGGGATTAACTCCTGCATTTGTTTTCTTTCCTTTTGAGAAACGAAAATTTTAGAACCTATCCCAAAAGTATTTTTTCTAGTGCCTTTTAATTTAATTTTAATAAAATTATTTTTTATTAATTCGTTGGAATGATTTTCCCAAATACTAGCTTTATCGTTCGTATTATTGGTTACAAGTTCAAGATCACCATCATTATCAAGGTCAACATAAACCGCCCCAGAGGACATTAACGGAAAATCAAGCCCCCATTCTTTGGTCTTATTTTCAAAAGTTAGGTCGCCATTATTGGAATAAACAAAATTAGATAACTTTGTAGTGGGCATTTTTTTAATCAATTCAAAAACAGGCATTATTGTATTCTTTTTATATGCCATCTCCGAAGCATCCTGATAGGTATATTTCAAAAAATCGAGATTGGTAAAATCCCTCAAAAAACCATTTGTTATAAAAATATCTTTATCACCATTGTTATCCAAATCCGCCATTAATGCCGACCAGCTCCAATCGGTATTGTAAATTCCAGCCAATTGGCCGATTTCTGAAAAAAGCGGTATGCCGTCATTGTTATTCCCCTGATTTAATTGCAAAGTGTTGCGCATATTTTGGTGATGAAAGCCACTAGTAATCATTAGGTTGTATTTTTCATATTCATCAGGTCCCTTTAGTAATTTTTGGCGTTCTAGGGTTTCTGGAAGCATATCTACTACTAATATATCTTGCAGTAAATCATTATTAAAATCAGCAATATCGGAGCCCATAGAAAATTTGGAGGTATGCCCAGTTGAAAATTTACTTACATCTTTGAAAGTTCCGTTTTTATTATTTAGGTAAAGGTAATCTTGCTCTTCAAAATCATTTGTAACATACAAGTCCATCCAGCCATCACTATTTATATCACTTGCACATGCACTAAGGCCGAAATTCAGCCCTCCTCCTTGCACCATTGCTGCTTCGCTTACCTCAGTAAATTTATTATTATCATTGCGATAAAGCCTGTTACTAAACTGTGGATGGCGCTGACTGCGCAATTTCTCAGTATTAAAATAAGGAAAATAAAACTTGCTTCCATGGTTTATTTGGAACAAATCAAGATCTCCGTCATTATCGTAGTCAAAAAAAGTAGCCTGAGTAGTGAAGGTGAATGGTGAATCCAAACCATAATCTTTTGCTTTTTCAATAAACTTTGGTACACCATTGTTATCTAAGCCTGTATTGATAAATAACTCATCGTATAAATTCTCTTTTAAAACAGGTCCTGAATAAGAAACGTAAATATCAAGCAGCCCGTCGCCATTTACATCGGCAACTGTTACCCCTGTTTTCCATCCATCACGGCCTTTCACACCTGATTGAACAGTTACATCTTCAAATGTTAAGTTTCCTTTGTTCAGGTATAATGTATTTTCTACTGCATTTCCTGTAAAATATAAATCGCATAAACCATCATTATTAAAATCGGCAGCGGCCACCCCTCCCCCATTATAATAATATTCATAAACCATTACATTTTTTTCCGGTGATTCGTTGATGATATTATTGAAGTTGATGCCGGACTTATTGCTTTCAAGTTGAGAAAATAATGTTTTTTTATGGTTACAAGCCTGAAGAAACAGCAAGAAAGTGGAAAATAGAAAATAAAAATTTCTGAATCTATTCATAACTATGAGATTTTTTGAAAAAAAAGGCACCTTATAGAATATAAGGTGCCTTTTTTAATTATTAATTATTTACCAACCCGGGTTTTGAACAAGCTTGCCCCCGTATTTATTAATTTCAGATTGCTCAATAGGATAAAGCCTGTCTTTGGGATCATAAACTAAATCCTGTTTCTTGAAAACTGTATAAGTAGTTCTGGCAGAGTCTATCTGCATTCCATAGATAGGTTGAGCTAGTATAGTGTTCGCTAAGTATTGCCCGCTAGCATCCTTCCATCTGCGTAAGTCAAAAAATCTGTGTTCTTCGAAAGCTAATTCAATAAGGCGTTCATGACGGATTTTATCACGCATTTGATCCTTTGTAAGGCCTGCAACCAATGGGGGCATGTTTACACTTGGCCGCATACGGATATCGTTAATTGCACTATAAACAGTTGCATCAGGCCCGGTAGCTTCATTCACAGCTTCCGCGTAATTTAATTTAACTTCAGCCAGCCTGATGTTATTCCAATTATTGTAACCATTATTATTATCTACGGTTATAATTGCAGGATCCAAAAATTTCCTTAAGTAATAACCTGTTTTAGTCGCATCATTTGAAGAGCCCATTATACCTTGAAAGGCACCTTTTGTTAAATTTAAGGTATCTCCAATCCATATAGACCTATCATGAAGAACGGTGGCATCAAATCTCGGATCGCGGTTTTTATATGGGTCTAATGGTTTATAAAGGGGTGATTTATCGTAAGTCAACCCATCAGTCATTTCATATTGATCAACTAAATTTTGAGTAGGTTGGGTACCTCCCCAGCCACCACGAGAAGCAGGGGAATTCCATTGATTAGCCTGATGTATCCTATTTGTAGCTTTTGATAAATATTGCCTTGCGAAAATAACCTCACTGTTATTGTTATTTGCTGACCAGAATAATTGTTCATAATTCGGAAATAAGGAATAGTCAGGCATATTTAAAACGGCTAAAGATGCTTGTGCTGATTCATTCCAACGTTCTGCATATAACAACTGCCTTCCTTTAAGAGCCAAGGCCGCAGCTTTAGTAGCACGGCCTACATCTTTCCCTGTGAACTTTACAGGTAGCAGTAATGCGGCACTGTCCAAATCACTCACAATAAGATTTACACATTCATCATAAGTATTTCTTGGAACTAGTAAAGCGTCGGGCTTTTCCGTAAAAGATTGTGGCCTTTTGATGATAGGAACCCCACCATATAATTTTACTAACTCATGATAAAACAATGCTCTCAAAAAATAAGCTTCGCCCTTAATGGTTTTTTTTAGGTTAATTTTATCTATATCACTTGCAGGAACAGGAACACCATCAATTTGCCCTATTATAGTATTTGCCCTGCGGACATAATTATACCAATTAGCCCATGGGGTTGAAGCACCTCCATCCCAAGGTACTGAAAACTTAGGAATATTGGTTGGTGAAACACTTCCCTGGTTCCATAAATGGGCGTAGGCCCATGGGTAGCCAGTAAAACCTATATCCGTAGCATCATCAAGTAGATAAAATCCCCGTTCATAACCTGATGGGACACCAGTATAAGTTTCATTTAAAAAGGCTTGAGCAAAGCCCAAATCCTTAAAAACTGCATCGTCAGTGATTAGGCTTTGTGGATTTGTATTCAGAAAATCTTTATTGCATCCGCCAAATAAAAACGAAAGACTCGCAAGACAATAAAATATAAAGTTATTTAGTTTCATAAAACATAAGATTAAAAAGTTACATTAATACCTATTGCATACACTTTTTGTTGAGGATAAAACCAGCCCCTAGTAGAATTACCACTTATATTGCCTCCGTCAGAGCCGGGACCTTCAGGATCTATTACTTTTATTTTATCAAAAGTCAAAAGGTTTTGTCCACTCACAAATAACCTAGCAGAGCCCATGCTTATTTTTGAAGTAAGTACTGATGGTATTGTATATCCCAATTGTAAGTTTTTCAACCTTATATAAGAAGCATCTTTTAGCCAGTAAGATGATTGTTCAAGGTTATTTCCACTGGGAGTGGCTGTTAAACGTGGGTATTTTGCGTTATGGTTATCCGGAGTCCAATGGTTTGTTTCATCAGCAAGCGGCTTGGAACCATTATAAAACGGCCAAGCCAACTCACCAGTAACAAACGCATTTACTCTGGTGGCTCCCTGAAAAAGAACACTTAAATCAAAACCTTTAAAATTAACTCCAGCTGAAGCTCCGAAAATAATTTGTGGTATTGCTGACCTTCCAATCGCTACCTGGTCATTACCATCCACTATACCATCGGGTGTACCAGTAAATTTGCCATTTGCATCCTTACCGCTTACATCTGCGTAACGAATATCGCCGGGATTAACTGCATTTTGTTGTTTAGGGGCATTATTGATTTCTTCCTGGGAATTGAACAGGCCAATTGCCTGGTATCCAAAAAACTGGCCGATAGGCCTGCCCGCTTGGCGGGTATTAGGGTTAACATCTGCGTTTTCACCAATAGTTATAATCTTATTATGGGCATAAGTAAAATTGCCTTTAACAAAATAGGTAAGTTTACTTCCCAAAGTTACAGAATTTTCATGGGTCAAAGAAAATTCAAAACCCTTGTTATCAACAATCCCCGCGTTTTGCGTAGGTGCCCCTTGGCCTATAGATTGAGGGTATGGTTGAGTATTTGCAATTAAAATTCCTGATGTCCTTTTAGAGAACACATCAAATTCAAAACTTAACAACCTTTTGAAAATGCTCCCATCTAAACCTATATTAAATGATTTTGCCGTTTCCCAAGTTGAATTTGCATCGGCTGCATCAGAAGGGTAAAGGCCAGTATAAACCTTGCGGTCACTACCATCGCCAAATACATATCCATCCCCATATCCGTATGTAGCGAGATACCGGTAACCATCTATGCGGTCGTTGCCTAAAACACCATAGGAGGCACGTAATTTTAAATAATCTATTGCAGATATATTATCCCTTATAAAACCCTCTTCCGATATTTTCCACCCTGCAGATACAGAAGGGAAAAACCCATACTGTTTTGATTTTGAATGGGCGAAAGTGGAAACCCCGTCATACCTGAAATTTCCCTCTACAAAATATTTGTTATCAAAGTTATAATTCAACCGGCCTACTATGCCTTTCCGTGTTCTAATATCAGCACCAACACTACCATCTGGATTAATACCACCTGTAATTTTTTGAGTGGCTGCATCTCCTGCAAGTAATTGATCTACACTACTTGCAATATAATTATCCCTTGAAGCATAAAAATTATCGAATGAATACTTATTTTGGGTATATAAAATAAGTGCACCAACATTATGCTTACCAAAAGTACGCGTATAATTTAAATGGGCTTCAAGAGTTAGAGAACTACTTTGATTAAAACCTTGAGTAAGATAAATAGTATTTATATTTGCGCCTTGAAAAGGCAAATATGTATTGGTAGGAGTATCATATGTATATACCTTATAAGGTATCCTAAAAGCTTTATCTGTATGATAGGTTCTGTCATAAGCCATTACTCCTTTTACGGATAAGCCTTTAATAAAATTCAGCTGTTGGTTAAGAGTCAGTGTAGTTAACAAAGTATTATCCTGATTTTTTTGATAACCCCCACTTTTTGCAGCTTCAATAGGATTTCTTCCTGTTGGAAATGATCCGGGAAGGCCGTTAGGATAATAAGCTGTATAAATAGGTGGTGCGAATAGGGCATAATATAAAAGTTGATTCGCCGCATCCGAAGGAGCATTCCTATCTTCCGAACGGCCGCTTACATCCAGGGAAATACGAGTTGAATTTGTTACGTTAGCATCAATATTTGAACGGAAATTGTACCTTTTGAAACCACTATTAGCATATAGTCCTTTTTGGTTTACATGGCCAAGTGATATAAAATATCGAATTTTTTCAGTACCTCCATTTAACGAAACATTATATTGTTGCTGAGGGGCATAATTAGGCAACAACTTTTTTACCCAATCAGTATTTGGGTAATTTATTGGGTCTGAACCGTTTTGAAATTTATCAAGTTGCGCTTGAGTATAAGTAGGTGCATTACCATCGGCTACATTCGCCTCGTTTAATAATTTAGCATATCCATAAGAATCCAGATATTTAGGCAAGCGTGCCGGCCTTTGCCAATCAGTCCTTGCCGAAAAAGATATAGTAGATTTTCCAGCTTTTCCTCTTTTGGTAGTAACCAATATTACGCCGTTTGCAGCCCTCACACCATAAACTGCCGCCGCCGCAGGATCTTTTAATATAGTTAATGTTTCAATTTCATTAGGGTCAATTTGTGAGAAATTCCCCCGCGGAATACCATCAACTACAATCAGGGCGTCATTATTATTAAACGTACTTTGTCCTCTTATTAAAATTTGTGAACCATCTTGACCAGGTTCCCCATTTCGTTGGACTGCTATTAAACCGGATAACTTTCCTACTAGTGCATTACTAATATCTGAAACAGGCGCCTGCACTAAGTCTTTTGTGCCTACTGTGCTGACTGCCCCGGTATAGTTTTCTTTTTTGGCTTCTCCATATCCGATTACTACTACTTCACTAAGTGTTTTAATATCCGTAACAAGGGCTACATTTATTTCAGTTTGTGTACCAATTTCAACTTCTTTGGTGGTGTAACCGATAAAAGAAAAAGTAAGCGTTTTTGCATCGTCAGGGATCTGAAGTGAATAATTTCCATCCGCGTCCGTAGTGGTGCCGATTGCAGTACCTTTAACGGCTACGTTAACTCCCGGTAAGGGTAAACCATTTTCATCAGTAATTCTTCCTTTAATAGAATTTGCAAGCTTTATTTTAGTATCATCTATATTAAATTTTACATTTTTTGTTTTTAATACTATTCCCCCGTCAATTTCAATGTATTCAATATCATTTGTGAAAATGCGTTGTAATACTTCACTGATGGTAACATCATTTACTGCAAGAGTAATCCTGTTATTTGATTTTATTATCTTGGGGTTGTAGGTAAAATCAACAGATGCTTGCTTTTCTATTTCAGATAAAATTAATTTTATCTCTTTATTATATACATTTAGTGATATTTTTTTATCAAGTACCCCCTGCCCTTTTATATTGGCGGCGGAAGCCAGAGAGGTTAAAACTACTGCAATAAATATTTGTGCTAGTGTAACTCGCATAACATTAAGTAGAAAACCTTTGATAGGTTTAAGTTTATTCATATCTTTATTACGTTTTTGTTTGAAAATGCAAAAATGAGTGAGAGTGCATTCTAACCTGAATGCCTCGTTTATCAGAGGCCGTAGATGCTCGCAACATCTTCGGCTTCTTTTTTACTATATCATATCAATTTATCATAGGCATATATTTGTGTTTAGTTAAAAAATTAATTACATCCTTTCCCTTCAATTAAAATATGGGTTTCCTCTATTGAGTAGGTAGCACCAATAGCTTTACATATTTTTTTAAGACGGTTATATATTCCCCCATCTGTAACGGAGGTAGTGAGTGTGCAACCTGCAAATCTTTTTTCATCTAATTCAATTTGAATTCCATACAATTTTTCCAGGGTTTTTATTATTTCGATAACCGGTGCATCTTCAAAACGTACTTTCTTTATTTTATCTATTGATATTACAGGCTGAGGGTTGGATATAAGTGAACGGTATGCTTTATTTTTATTAAGATTGTAAATAAGCTGTTGGTTGGGTATTAAAATATTTTCAGTCTCAGCCCTGCTTAGTACTTCTTTTTTTGAATAAACATAAACCTTCCCTGTTTTGACAGCAACGGTTACATTTTCATCCCCATTTAATGCCTTTACTCTAAAACTAGTACCTAAAACCTTTGTTATAATTTGATTTGAATAGACTAAAAAAGGCCTTTCCGGAATGCGGGCCACATCAAAAAAAGCTTCACCTGAAAGATAGACTTCTCTTTGGCGCCCAATAAATTTCTCCAAAAAACTTAATTTAGACCCCGGCTTTAATGATATTTTTGTTCCGTCTGGTAAATTAATATTTTTATCCTTTTGCTCATTGTTGTAAACCTGCACCATGCCTTCTATAGGCATTTTAAAAGTAAAGTTTTCTATCTTCGGTACTGTGTAAAAAGCTCTTATTAAAACAAATGAAACTGCTGTAATAATTATAATACTTGCTGCTGCCGATATATACTTCCATGAATTTGAAATGAAACGTTTTTTCACCGCTCCCGTTCTTTTTGAAGCTTGGATGTGCTTATTTATTGTTTCCCAATATTTGTCACGCAAGAGAGTTTCTTCTTCTGTAGTAAGGCTAATTATTTCATTTTTTCCAACATCATTTATCCAATTTTTAATGATATTGGTTTCAGCTGGAGTGCAGATACCTTTGCGAAATT
>Ga0209512_1005310_pt1 | contig 10776 bp, 10 predicted proteins | sample frozenSSSSmetaG_FD_184142 | JGI IMG/M metagenome (GOLD analysis project Ga0209512, IMG submission 184142) | Glacier valley bacterial and archeal communities from Borup Fiord, Nunavut, Canada, to study Microbial Dark Matter (Phase II) -... | ecosystem: Environmental > Aquatic > Freshwater > Ice >... | reverse complement strand
TGCTGGAGCCGCTGCTGCGACCGGATCTGCTAGCCTGGCGGCCGCCGCCGCCCTGGGCACCGCCGGTGCTGCGGGTGCTCTGCTGGGGTGTGCTGCCGCCGCTGGCACCGCCCTGGGTGCCGCCGCCGCCGCCGCTGCCGGAGCCTGTGCCGCTGAAGGCGCGGGTGAGGGCGTCTCCGGCGACGGGAAGGAACTCGGAAACTGTGAGGAACTTGAGCTTGCGGCGGAGGAAGTTTTTCTCACTGGTTTCCACATCGAACTCGCGGACGAGACCTTCGACGAAAAGCAGGTCCACCGGACGGCCCATGGCGAAAATCCGGTTGGTGCGCGGGTCCGGGATGATCTGGACGGGAGTGCTTTCGCCGCTGCCGCCGCCACCGGCGGCTGGGGCTGCGCCCGGGGGTGCTCCGGCTGCCGCTGCGGCACCGTTGTCAGAGCGCTGGATCCCGGCGGTGGTCTGGGCGGATTGTTGGGCGGTGAGGAGCTCGGTCAGGGTGGTGGCGATCTCGGTGACGTCCGCGTATTGGACTTTGATGAAACGGGTGCCGACCTGCGAGGACGGCTTGTCGATTTCCTTTTTGAGGTCGATGAGCTTGCGGATGAGGGTGGTGTTCTCCGTGATGACGATGGCGGAGGCATTGGCCACCGGAGCGATGGAACCATAGGCACCGAACTGGCCGATGATCTGGGTGAAGGTGTTCACGGCCTCGGCTGGCTTGATGTAGCTGAGGTTCATAACGTAGGACACGACGGCATCGCCCTCGGGCAGCGTGTCGTTTTCATTGTAGATGGCCACACCAACAGCGGGGGGGCGGACGCCGCCGTTGGCGGTGAGGATGTCGAGGTTCGGATTCGAGCCGTGGGGGACGAACACAAAGCCTTCCAAGGTGGCGGCGACCTTGAGGAGCTCCGCAGCTTGGGCGTAGGTGAGAGGGTCTTTCGGGCTGGCGTCCTGGACAAAGCGGAACTCGGCGGTGGAAGCGGCGCTGGTGGGGATCACGCGGCGGCCTGTATATTTCCGATAAAGTCCGGCAAGCGCTTCACCACTGAGCTTTGGCTCCTCGATGGGCTCGGTGATTTTGGTTTCTCCCAAAGTCGGGGCCGGGTTGACGACCGGGACGCCGGGAGGCTGTTCGGCGGGGACGCCGGCGGCTGGAGCCGGAGCATTTCCGGGAACAGGAACGCCTGGAGGAGCAGGGACGGGTCTCTGAGCGGACGCCACGGAAACGATGCCGAGGAGCAGGAGGGTGATGGAGCGTGGAACGGACATGGAGAAATGAGTGGAAAATCAGAATGGAGAATCAGTTGCGGCGGTGCGACGGGCGAATTTCGGATTGCTGGGCAGGTTGTCCTTGCTGGACTTGGGGGATTTGCTGGGGTTGTGGCTGCCCTTGCACTCCCGGCGCGGCTTGGGGAACAGGCGGTGGCACGACGCGCGGACGCGGTTGGCGGATCGGGTTGTTCGGCATCTGGGGTTGGCCGGGGATCACGCCGGGCATCGGCGGTTGGCCGGGCTGCGGGGGCGCTGCTTTGGCCGCAGGAGCGGCCAGGGTGAGGAGTTTTTCGTCGTAAGTGACAGTGCCGGTCACCGTGCCGGTACTCAGCCGGACGACGGTGCCGAGCGGATCGCCGGGTTTCCGGGTGACATTGAGGATCTTGAACTTGGAAGCTGGATTGTCCGAATCCACCAGCAGGCGCTCCTCCGGTTTTTTCTTGTTGATGAGGGAGACGCGGTAGCCACCGGCGATGGGAGAAACGCCGATGAGAGCGTAATCCTCCAACGGATTTCCCTCGACCATTGGAGTGGCCGGCGGCGGCTTCGAAGTGAACGGCGAACTCATCCAAAGTCCGGAGTAGCGGCCGATCGGCATTTTCTTCGGCACATCCGCAGCGGCCGATCCGATGAGGAAGGCAGCGCAGGAGAGAAAAGTGAGGGTCGTTTTCATGATCGCGGATTTCGGGCGGTTCAGGCGGATGGCGCGGCGGGCACGAACCACTGCTCGATGGTGGCGGTGCAGTCGATTTTGGTGTCGTCCTGCTGGTTGGGCGACAAGCGGATCTGCGAGGCAATGCGGAACTGGTCCGGCATGTTGAGGCGGTCGAACCAGCGATAAAGAGCTTCCTCACTGCCACTGACGGTGATCTGGATCTTGGCGCGGTGGTAGTAGCGGCCGGTGGAATCCGTCGGCAGGGGCTTCTGGGTCTTGATAGTGAGGCCGACGGCCTGGGCTTCCTTTTCCGTGAGCTTCTGGAGCTGGGTCTGGACGTCCTGATTGGCGATGGGCTTCGGCTCGTGCTCGGCCAGCCAGTCCATCTCATCGGTGACCTGCTCGCGGCTGTTGCTGATGGTATGGGCCATTTCCAGCTTCTGACGGGCCAGTTCGCGTTGGTTGGTGACTTCGAGACGCTTCTTGTTATAGAAGCCGATGCCTAGGAAATTGATCACAGCGAAGCCCGCTACGGCGAAGAAGATGAGAAGTTTTTTTTCACGGGGAGACATTGGGAAATACAGAAGAGTGCTGGGAAAGATGCGGGTCGCTGACTTTTAAATGCCGTGGCGGTAGGATTTTGTCGGTGAGCGGAAAAAATCAGGGTGTGCCTTCGACGGTCGGAATGTCCGCAGTATAGACAAATTCCCAACCCCGGGTGGATTGGTTGGACTCGGGAGTCTGCCAAGAGAACTGGGCGAGGTCGGTGTTTTTGGTGAGTTTCAGGCTGAAGCCGTTGGTCGCTTCCAATTGCGGGGCCTCGCCCATGAGCTTGAGCTCGGTGGCACTGATATCGGCAGTGCGGAGGCGCAGGCCACTGTCGGGCGGGATGCTGTCGGCAACGCGCTTGAGGATGTCCACCGGGGAATTCTTGATGTCGATGGCGGGGGCGAGTTCGTCCCACTTGGCGATGTGCTGGGAGTAGGCCTCGCTGTCCGGAGCGGCGGCGGCGGCCTGCTTGAGGAGGGTGTTGGTTTCCTTATTGTCTTTCCAAAGTCCGTAGCCGAACCAACCGATGATCCCCACATAGAAAAGAGCGACGGCGGCGGCACCGATCATGATGTTCTGGCGCTTGCGGGCCTCGCGGCGGGCGGCGCGGACGTCGGCGGGCAGGAGCTTGCTGAGCGGCGACGGCAGCACCGGCGCAGGACGCGGCGAAACCTCGACGGGCAGCCTGAACGCCGAGGAAAGCGCGGCGTGGCTGACTTCCGGCGTATTCGTCCACAACACGATGCGGCTGGGTTCCATTTCCAGGCCCTGCATGGAAAGCTGCATGAGCGCGAGGCGGATTTCGCGGGTGAGATTGTCGTCCGGGCTGCCGGAACCGACCGAGGTGGCCTGGCAGTAAACGAGATTTCCCTGATGGGTGAGTGCGAAAACCCAGCGGCCGAATTCCTTCCAAACGGCAATCGTCTCGCCCGCCAGCGGATAGGCGCGCGGGGAAATGTCGAAGCTCTTCGGCCCGCGTGGTGGCATTTCGCCTTCGCCGGGAGCACGCAGCAGGATCGAGACGAGCGCGGTGTTTTCCGCCTCACGGGCGATGACAAAAATATCGGTGAGCTGGCCGGCCATCGGGTCCGGACGCAGGCCGAGGCGCTCCGCATGGAGGGCTGCGAGGTCCGGGAAAAGCGCGTCGTCCTCGCTGGCCACGCGCATCGGCACGGCGGTGATGCCTTTCACGGGGAAAAGCAGCAACAGGTCGCCATTCGGAATGTCCGTGAGATCGCCAGCACGCTCGATGGAGGTGGCACTGTGAAGCGTGAATTCAGTGGCGCTTTGGCCGGTCCAGATTTCCCAACCGGATTCGCCGGGGACGAGAAGAACGTTTTCAGTAGTTTTGCTCACGGGATGATTTCTTCAGTGCGTTCGAGGAGGGCCGGTTTTCCGGTGCGCTTGCGGACAATGACGGTGATTTTGCGCTTTGCGCCTTCCGCCTGGCCCAAGCTTTCGATGCGGGTGGTGGCGTCGTTGACGGTGAACCGCTGGGCGATGTCGGGGCGACCATTTGCATCCACGCCCAAAAGATCAAGCGCGGTTGTTACACCATTCTGGTCAAAAGGAACATCATCCGTCGTGTCACGCTCGCCATCGGTGCCACGGACGGTTTCCGGGACGATATCGGCCTGATCGACCGGGACTTCCGCCGCAGCGGCGATGAGTTCCGCAGACGCTTCGTTGAGGTCGAGCTTGCCGCCGCTCCAGATGGTGAACCAGTTGCGCCAATCCGGGCGGACGGACTCCACCAGATCCATGCCACGGACGAGGCTCATCTCGCTGAGGTCATAAAACGGTCGGTTGAAGGGCTGGTTGATGCGGTCTTGTTTTTCGTAAAATTTCTTCTCCGCGCCGTTGAGCTGCTCGTCGTCATCGGCGTCCACCCAGTCGACGAGCGAATCGGTGACCATCTGGGCGTCATCCAGTTCGAGTCCCCAATCAACAAAAATGGATTTCAGCAACGGTTTGTCTTTGGTGGTGAGGAGGAGGTAGTTAATGTTGAAACGGCCGCCTTCGGAAATGACCTTCACCTCATAGCCCTCGCCGGTCGCCTCGTCCATGCGGCGGAGCATCGGATCAGAACGCTTCACGTCCGGATTCGAGCCGATGGCGATGCCCATTTCCGCCACCTGGCGCGCGCGGGAGCCGTGGATTTTCGAGGACGCCAGCTCCATGTCGAAGGAAATGACCCGCAGCGAGACCATGCAGGCCATCGACAGGATTGCGATCAGCCAGAGCACCGCCATCAGCGCGACGCCACGGGACTTCCGGATGCTGGTGATGGGGATTCTCATGGTTTGGGGATATGGATTGTTGGAGGACCGCCGCCTCCGGGGCCTCCGCCTCCGGGACCGCCATTGCCGCCCGGGCCGCCGCCATTGTTTCCTCCGTTGGGACCGGTGCCGTCGCTGGCGCTTTGTTGAAGTGCCTGCCGGATGGCGACTTCTGGATTCTGCTTCGGCGGCACCCAGAAAACCTGGCGGATTTCCTCGCCTTTCGCACCGATGGCCATGGTGAGTTCCATTTGCAGGGGAAGCCGGCCTTGGACGTCCCAGTCGTATTGCCATTCCATCGAACGGCTGTCGAGGACCCGCCACTCGAAGTAGGCCACGTCTTGCAACAGGACGATTTCCGCCATTGGTTTTTCATCGCCGGCTGATTTTTTGAAAGTGGACGCCGAGCCTTCGAGAATTTCGTTTTCGTAATACCGCAGGACGATGTCGAGGTAGCCGCTGCGGCGTTTCACGGTGGAAAGCTGGACCGCCTTGGCAATCCGCGGCTGACCACCCCAGGTGAAACTGAGCGGGACGTTCTGCAGCGTGAGATCCGAGATGTAATGCGAACCGGAGTCCTGCACCTTGAGATCGAGACGGGTATTTCCTGGGAGTGACGAAAACCGCTGGGTGAGCAGCTCGAAGAACGCCTGATGGAGCATTTCCTCGTTCTGCGTTTCGACGATGGTGTTCCCCAATGCCAGCGCGGTGCGGGCGGTGCCGAAAACCATGCCGACGAGCATCGCCAGCAATGCCAGCGCGATCACGAGCTCGAGCAGCGTGAATCCCTTGATCGGTGGTTTGGCGGTGTTCGTGATCATGGCTGGTACATGCGGCCGTAGCGCCAGGTATCGACGGTGCGGTCCTGCCACGCGCCGTTTTCAAACCACTTGGCGGCGACGGTGATGGAATACATTTCCTGAAGAAGCAGGCCGTCCTCGTTTTCCAGATCGTCCATCAGCTTGATGGTGGTCTCGAGCTCGATGCCGGTCTCGCCGACTTCGCTGGTGGTGACGCCTTCCTCTAGCACGGGAATGGAAAGCGTTTCATTCAGCGCACCGTCGAGGATTCGGGTGATCCGCAGCTCGCTCTGGGCCAGCGCGGCGACGTTGGCCATCCGCTTGAGCGCGACCGCGAACGCCGTGGCGGCGATGCTGAAAACCGCAAGCGCCAGAATCATCTCAAAGAGAAGAAATCCGCGCCTGGGGTGATGGACGGTCCTGATCATCGGGCTTCGAGCTGGGTATCCCGGATGGTGGCGGTGAGCGGGTGGTAGGAATCCTCCATCCAGCTTTTGTCCAGTGAGAGGCGGATGGAAACTGGTTCGCAGAGGCCGTCCGGATCGAAGCGCCAGATGTGGATGGAGTCTTTTCCGGTGCTCAGCCATTTCTCGGAATTCCAGCGGAGGATGGAAAGACTCATGTCCTGCCGGATATTCACTTGGCGGTCGTCATCGACGGATTGGATGAGGACTTCCTTTTTGCTATATTTTTTATCGACGATCCCGGCTTCCGCGAGCGGCAGCATCCGGACAATGCCGAGGCGGAATTCGAGGGCATAGGGCGTCTGTTGGAGAATGGAAGTGGTGCGGGCACGCTTGGCGAGGAGCTCGATCCGCCCGGAAACGTCACGCAAGGCGCGCTCGTCCGAGGAGTAGACCATGAATCCCGCCGCGCCACCCATGACCATGGCCGCAATGGCCAGCACGATGACGATTTCGAGAAGCGTGAAACCGCGCGAGCGCTTAGTCGTCCTGACTGCTGAGATCATCTGCGCTGTTGGCTAAGCCGTCGGGGCCATTGCTGGTCATTTCGAATTCGTTGGCCCGCTTCTTGCCCGGGAACTTGTAACCGTAATCGCTGCCCCATGGATCCGGGTTGGTTTTGGTCATGACCTGCACCCAGCGGCGCGGGACCGGGGTGGTGGTGGGTTTTTCGACGAGTGCCTTAAGGCCCTGCTGGCTGGTGGGGTAAGAGCCAGCGTTGAGCTTGTAGGCGGAGAGCGCGTTGGAGTAGCTGGAGAAATCGGCGTCCACCTGCTTGAGCTTGGCAGCGTCCTGAATGCCTTTCATGGCGAAGATCGCGCCACCGAGGATCATGGCGATGATGCCGAGCACGATGACCATTTCAAGCAGAGTGAAACCAGCGTTGTGGCGGAGATTGGAGGAAGGGTTGGTAATTTTCATGAAGAACGGTTGTTTTTTCGTCTGGCGACAGCCTTTCAGGGATGAAAACGCCGTGCGACAGAAAAGTTGTCGGGAAAATCCGGTAAAGATTCCCGATCGTCACGGGGAATTTCTTGCCAGCGGGCCGGGATTCTCTCAACCCTTGTGCCTCTTTTCATCTCATGAACAAAGTTCTCATCATCGGAGCCGGCGGGGTCGGCAGTGTCGTCGCCCACAAATGCGCCATGGTTCCCGAAGTTTTCGGGGAAATCACCCTCGCCTCCCGCACCCTCTCAAAGTGCGACGCCATCGCTGAGGAAGTGAAAAAGCGCACCGGCCGCAGCATCGCCACCGCCAAGGTGGATGCCGACAACGCCGAGGAAACCGCCGCGCTCATCCGCAAGACCGGGGCGAAGCTGCTGATCAACGTCGCCCTTCCGTACCAGGACCTCAATCTCATGGACGCCTGCCTGCTCGCCGGCTGCGACTACATGGACACCGCGAACTACGAGCCGCTCGACGTCGCGAAATTCGAATACTCGTGGCAGTGGGCGTATCAGGAGAAATTCGAGAAAGCCGGCCTCACCGCCCTGCTCGGCTCGGGTTTCGACCCCGGCGTGACCAATGTTTACACCGCCTGGGCGCTCAAACACCATTTCGACGAGATCCACACGCTCGACATCATCGACGTGAACGGCGGCAACCACGGCAAGGCCTTCGCCACGAATTTCAACCCGGAAATTAACATCCGCGAGGTCACCGCCGAGTGCCGCCATTGGGAAGACGGAACATTCGTCGAAACTCCGCCCATGTCGAAACACCAGGAATTCACCTGCCCGGACGGCGTCGGCACCTACGAAATCTACCGCATGTATCATGAGGAGCTCGAATCACTCGTGAAACACATCCCGACGATCAAGCGCGCACAATTCTGGATGTCATTCTCCACGAACTACTTGAAACACCTCGAAGTGCTCCAGAACGTCGGCATGACCCGGATCGACCCGGTCATTTACAACGGCGTCGAAATCGTCCCGCTCCAGTTTCTCAAGGCCGTCCTGCCGAATCCCGGCGACCTCGGCCAGTCCACCAAAGGCAGGACCTGCATCGGTAACGTCATCACCGGAATCAAGGATGGTCAGCCGAAAGCGATCTACATCTACAACATTTGCGACCACGAGGCCTGCTTCGCGGAAGTCGGCTCCCAAGCGATTTCCTACACCACCGGCGTTCCCGCGATGATCGGTGCGAAGCAAATTTTAGAGCAACTTTGGCGCAAAGCCGGAGTTTGGAATATCGAGCAGTTGGATCCCGACCTTTTCATGGCCGATCTCAACCTCCACGGCCTGCCTTGGCAGTTCATTGAACTGACTCCGGACCAGGCTTCGTCGTTCCAAGTCCCATCATAATTTCGTAAATACAAAGTAATTTAAATTTACCCAAAAACTTGCGAAATTCCCCTTGTCAGCACCAAGACCCTGCACCATCCTCCCAGTATGTTTCGGACGAAAAAACACCTGTTGTCGCTCCTTTCGGGAATCGTCGCAGCAGCAGCCCTGCCTGTTGCCGCTCAACCTCGATTAGACAATAGGACGAAGATAGCCTACCGCCAAAACAAGCAGGCGATGAACTTCAAGGGCGGATCCTATGAAGTCGAAATGACCGATGGCAACATAGATAGTATTTTTTTCTGCAATGATCCGAATTACTTTCCGCCCGGTTTTTACCGAGGTCTCTGTTCTCCAGGAACTTCTGGGTTCCTGACCGCTGGAAATATTAACGGAGCGAGCATCCAGCGACCCTATCTGGTGATCAAAACTCTCAATCCTGCTTTCGTGGTTGAACCCTTCAAACCCCAGTTTGTCACTCTCAATGCTGCACCTGCCTCGGCGTTGCCCAGGCCTTCCTCTGGCTTCAAGGACGACAGCGCAACGCTTTATTACAACCTGAATACGACGGACATTCAAGAATACAAAATCACCCGTTATATCTTCAACAGGACTTATAACAAGACTCAACGGGAGCGGTTCAAGAGTGAGGTTGTTCCAGGCGTTTACCAATACGTTTTCCCAACATATGTGGCGCCAGGAGCACCATTCGCTTTCAGGCCTGTTTCCTTATCCTCGACGATTTTTCCAATGGTGGAAGGTTACGCTGAAATCAACCGCTCGCCGCAAGGAGTCGAGTTCACCCAAGTAAATGAGAATAAGTGGAACAAAGATGGTTTCGTCGAACTCAGCTACCTGCGGCCCAATATAATCCGATGGGCAGGCATGAGACCTACCAATGTGTATTCCTCAGTGGACAAACTTTATTTCTCGCTCAAGGCTTTGGTTGAACCCGCTGATCCGGAAAATTCCAAATTGGTTGAGACGCCAACGATCTTTCCTGAGTTTGAAACTCGTTTGGATCTAGAAACTGGAGAGGCTCCCAAGCTGTTGTTGAGCAGTCCGTATGTAACCCAATACACTCTTGCGCCGATTTTCCCGTCAGGGACACGGGCCATGGTGGAACTCAATTTGGAAAGAGACTTGCAGAACAGCGCGATTAGCCATGATTCCTCCACTCGGAAGTTTCAGATTCCCGTCATCGTGATGAATCGCTACTCGGACTACGTCAGTATCGATTTGGCAAAAACTAGCCAGAATGGAATACTCTCCGATCCGGACAAAGACGGCCATAACAACCTCACCGAATGGATCTTGGGCAGCAACGGTGCCGACCGCGGAAGCATCCCGACTCCTCCGACTCCCGCTCCTTATCAGGCCGTAACCATCATCGGAACCCCCACCATTTTTGGATCCTATTTTGGCTTCAATGTGGATGTGCAGAAAATCACGATCCCAAAGGTTAAATACTACCTGCAGCGCAGCTTGGACAGGGGCAAAACCTGGCAGCCGTTCGAGACTGGCTACTACCTGACTGATGGATCATTCAGTGAAACAGCTCCAGTTGACACTTTTGGTTTCATTCTTCCATACAACTGGAGTGTTCAGAAAGTCGCCACGACTGTCCGCGGAGTCACTTCCGTCGAATACCAAGTCAGGAGCGGTATCAGAAATACCGCCCCGAGCGCCACCATTCCTACCATGCAGCCACCCGGAACGCTGTCTGATCTTTATAGGGTGAAAATCGTCCTCAAGGATTAGTGAATCAAAATGAATTTTTTAACTGTGGCTAAGCCGCCATCCCAACGGGATGGATTTTTCAAACACTGGGTTGCCGGGTGATGAGCTAATTCATGATTAATACTTCGGAAGGACTCGTCAGCCACTTAGAGGCTTGTATACAAGGCTCCAATAATCTCGTTTGTGCAATTGATACCGAGGCGGATAGTCTTCACCGCTACCGGGAGTCTCTCTGCCTCATCCAGTTCGCAGTAAGAGGTCAATGCGTGCTGATTGATCCGCTCGCGATTGAGGATCTTTCGGCTCTGGGCTCCTATCTCACGGAAGCCACGGTCTGGATGCACGGGGCCGACTACGACATGACGATGTTCAAACGCCAGTTCGGGGCTCTGCCCGCTGTAGTTTACGATACCCAGATCGGAGCCCGGCTGCTGGGCGTGCGGCGTTTCGGCCTTGGCGATCTGGTCAGCCAGTATTTCGGCGTCGAACTTTCGAAATCCTCCCAGAAGGCGGACTGGGGCAAGCGTCCGCTTTCTCCAAAAATGATCGAGTATGCACTCAACGACGTGCACTATCTTCTGGAAATGGGGGATATGATCGTTGCCGCACTCAAGGAAAAGGGCCGCTATGAGTGGTTCGAGGAAAGCTGCCTCGCCGCCCGTCAGAAAGTCTTGGATCGCGATGATTCGAAAGAGGAGAACTGGCGCGTTCAGGGGTCCGGCAAGCTG
>Ga0209512_1005309_pt1 | contig 10776 bp, 9 predicted proteins | sample frozenSSSSmetaG_FD_184142 | JGI IMG/M metagenome (GOLD analysis project Ga0209512, IMG submission 184142) | Glacier valley bacterial and archeal communities from Borup Fiord, Nunavut, Canada, to study Microbial Dark Matter (Phase II) -... | ecosystem: Environmental > Aquatic > Freshwater > Ice >... | reverse complement strand
GTAAGTACCTGCTGTTAAATTAGTAAAAATATTACTGCTTTGATAGGTAACACCATTATCTTTTGAATATTGGTAAGCCGGAGTTCCACCTGATGCATTTATTGTAAAAGTTCCATCGCTGCCACCAGCACAAGATGGTGAACTAGGTGTACCAGAAACACTTATATTAAGTTGAGAAGGTTCGGTAATTACGATGCTTGAATCTAATTGACATCCCTTACTGTCTTTTATACTAAAAGGATAAGTACCTTTTGATAATCCTGTTACAAAGCTTACTCCTGAAAATGGTAAACCATTAAAAGAATATTGAAATCCTCCATTACCTCCGCTAGGATTAAAAACCACACTTCCAGTTGCATCTCCAAAACAACCATTAACTTGAGTTATTACTGGCGTTGAATATATCGGATCCGGTTGGCTTAGTCCAATCGCTTGGGAATAAATGAGTGAAGCGCAAGATTGAAAGGCCCCTGTAACAAAATAAAAAAAACCACTGGGGGCAATTGGAAGTCCAGAATATGTAACTGTGTAACCTCCATTCGAAACAGTTTTTATAGCCGTTGTTATAGGAGTATAACCCCCGCCTCCATCTGATATCCATAATCCTATTGTAATAGGAGGTTTTTTTGCTACCCATGTAACAGATAAACTACCATTAGATCCTCCATAACATGATACATCTACTATTCCACTTGGTGTAGTACTAGTTGGGCATTGAGCCTCTGATTTCCAAATAAAAATTATTGAAAATATAAGGCTCAAAAAGAATAAAATTTTAATGCGTTTGATCATTTTGCTTAATACTAAAATGAAACTATTTTATAAATCCTTAGTTAATTTCAAATCCTTCTAACATTACGCAACCATTACTATCTTTTATAGCTATAGTATAATTGCCTGAAGATAAATTTTGAAATATTCCAGAAGTTTGACTAGGATTTATTTTTTGATTTGAATTAGAATCGTATAAAGTAAAGTTATATGGTGAAACTCCACCTAGAACTTTAACTTCCAAATTTTTATTTTCCAACAAAATTTGAATAGCTAAATTATTTATCAATTTAACTTCATATTTGCTAGTTGTAATCTTGCCTGTTTTATCAAAAACCTCAACTTCATAATTTCCTTCAGAAAGATTTTTTATATTTTGAAATTGTTTTCCATTACTCCATTTAAATTTAAATGGTCCATTCCCGCTAACTTCTAATTCTATAATTCCATCATTTTTTCCTGCACAGCTAGCATTTTTAACAATAGCCCTTACATTGGGTTGAGCAATGATTGAAAATGAAAAAATAAAATAAGTGAAAAATAAAACTGCAAAATATTTCTTCATATCTCTAAATATCATCGTGTATGTATGGCAAATATATTTCTCTTTTTTTATTAATATTTTAATATCCATCATTGTAACCTGTTATAATGATGGATGAAATAATTTTAATGCAAAACTTTAATTAATATCAATTGAATTATTAATTCTTTATTTAAAAATTTTACTCTAACTACTCGCCTTTATTAGTTTTATCATATTATTATAGGAAGGTTATTTTTAAAATAAACTGGCTTAATAGATGCTGATTGCTGTTTTTTAAAAAAAATATGGAATTACTATTCATATTTATTGATTAAAAAAATAATATTCATATCAGAAATCTTTAATGATTTCTTACATGAAGCATTTTTAAGGTAATTTTTGTTAAATGACTTTTTGAAAAATAAACATTTCTTTTATAAATCACTATTATTTGTAATTTTGCTTTGGAGTAAAAATTTTGCATAAATAAGCAATTAAAGGCGTTATTTTTTTTAAAAGTTGTTTTTTTATGTAAATTAAAGTTTTTTTTAAAATTTCTTAAATATTTTTGCTCTTTAATTAAGTTTCTTCTACTTACATTTAAATTATTTTAATAAAATTATGGCTTTTGATATAGAGATGATTAAGGCGGTTTATGATCGTTTTAGTGAAAGAACAAACTCAGCTAGAACATTAGTAGGTCGTCCTTTAACGCTTGCAGAAAAAATTTTATATGCTCATTTATGGGAAGGAAATCCAAAAAATGCTCAGGAAAGAGGTAAAAGTTATGTTGATTTTGCACCTGATAGAGTTGCAATGCAAGATGCTACTGCACAAATGGCATTATTGCAATTTATGCAAGCTGGAAGACCAAAAGTAGCTGTTCCAAGCACAGTACATTGCGATCACCTTATTCAAGCTAAAGTTGGAGCTAAAGAAGATTTAGAAACAGCAAACAATCAAAATAAAGAAGTTTATGATTTTTTGGCTTCTGTGTCTAATAAATATGGTATAGGCTTTTGGAAACCAGGCGGAGGTATAATTCATCAGGTAGTTTTAGAAAACTATGCTTTTCCTGGTGGAATGATGATTGGAACAGATTCTCATACACCAAATGCCGGTGGATTAGGAATGATTGCAATAGGCGTTGGTGGTGCTGATGCATGTGATGTAATGGCAGGTTTGGCTTGGGAATTAAAAATGCCTAAATTAATTGGTGTGAAATTAACAGGAAGGCTTTCAGGTTGGGCTTCTGCTAAAGATATTATTTTATGGGTTGCAGGTAAATTAACAGTTAAAGGAGGAACAGGTTATATAGTAGAGTATTTTGGTGATGGTGCTGAAAGCCTATCTTGCACAGGAAAAGGTACCATATGTAATATGGGTGCAGAAATTGGTGCTACAACTTCCATATTTGCCTATGATGAAAAAATGGCAAGTTATTTAACTTCTACAGGTAGAAAAGATGTTGCAGAATTAGCGGATAAGGTAAAAGAACATTTACGTTCGGATAATGAAGTTTATGAAAATCCTGTTCCATATTATGATCAGGTTATTGAATTAAATCTTTCTGAACTTGAGCCTTATGTTAATGGTCCTTTTACTCCAGATCTTGCATGGCCAATTTCAAAATTTGCAGAAGCAGTTAAAGAAAATAACTGGCCTGTAAAATTAGAAGTTGGTTTAATTGGATCGTGTACAAATTCATCTTACGAAGATTTAACAAGATCTGCTTCCATTGCCGAACAAGCGACTAAGAAGAATTTAAAAGCTAAATCTGAATTTACTATAACTCCAGGATCTGAACTTGTAAGATATACAGCGGAAAGAGATGGTTTATTTAAAGTATTTGAACAAATAGGCGGTGTTGTGTTAGCAAATGCTTGCGGACCTTGTATCGGTCAATGGGCAAGACACACCGATGACCCCACACGTGCAAATTCAATTATCACATCATTTAATAGAAATTTTAGTAAAAGGAATGATGGTAATGTAAATACACATGCGTTTGTCGCTTCTCCTGAATTAGTTACTGCATTTGTAATAGCTGGTGATTTATCTTTCAACCCCTTAAAAGATAAATTAGTGAATGAGAATGGGCAAGAAGTAATGTTGGATGAACCAAAAGGAATTGAATTGCCACCATTAGGTTTTGCTGTTGAAGATGCAGGATTTGTTGCTCCTGCTCTTGATGGAAGCAGTGTTTCTGTTCTTGTTAACCCAACATCTGATAGACTTCAATTGCTTGATCCGTTTACTCCATGGGAAGGAACAGATTTAACAGGTTTAAAATTATTAATTAAAGCAAAGGGAAAATGTACTACTGATCATATTTCTATGGCAGGCCCTTGGCTAAAATACCGTGGCCACATTGATAATATTTCTAATAATATGTTGATTGGTGCAACAAATTATTTTAATGAAAAAGCCAATAGTGTAAAAAATGAGTTAACTGGTGCTTACGACGAAGTACCGAAAGTACAAAGAGCTTACAAAGCAGCCAATATGGGCTCTATAGTTGTGGGTGATGAAAACTACGGCGAAGGTTCATCTCGCGAGCATGCTGCAATGGAGCCTCGACATTTAGGTGTTAGAGCCATACTAGTAAAATCTTTTGCTCGTATCCACGAAACCAATTTAAAAAAACAAGGTATGCTTGCATTAACTTTTGCTAACCCTGCTGACTATGATAAAATTTTAGAAGATGATATTATTGATATTCTTGGTTTAACAAATTTTGTTCCTGGAGCTCAACTTACAATTGCTCTGAACCATAAAGATGGTTCGAAAGACGAAATAAAAGTTAACCAAAGTTATAATGAACAACAAATTGAATGGTTTAAAGCCGGAGCTGCTTTAAATATAATTCGCAAATCAGTCGCTAAATAAATTATAAAAAACAATAAAAAAAACCGGAATTTTTTTCGGTTTTTTTTATTAAAAAATTATAATGTTAAAGATTTTAAATTTTTTTACACGATCTTAGAAATAAAATTATTTTTTTAAAACAATAATATATGGATATACATGTGGGCAGTCTTCCGTTTAAACTTAAGGAAGAGGAATTAAAATTACTTTTTGAAAAATACGGTATTGTTAGTTCTGTTAAATTAATTAAAGATAAAATTACTCGCCAAAATAAAGGTTACGGGTTTGTGGTAATGCCGAGCGAAACAGAAGCAAAAAAAGCAATAAATGAATTAAATGGTTTTGAAATTTTAGATAGAACTCTTCAAGTTGAAATTTCTCAAGCAAAGGACATACAAGTGAAACCAAGGTTAATTGCGAAAAGAAAATTTAAATAAAAAAGGGTATTTTCTAAATTAGCTAATACCCTTTTATTATAAAAAAAATTATCGCATATTATGATAAACATTAAGTACATCCTCATCCTCTTCTAGCTTCTCAATTAATTTTTCGACATCAGCAGCTTGCTCATCTGTTATTTCTTTAGTGTCGTTTGGTATCCTTTCAAAATCTGCTGATAGTATTTCATAACCTTTCTCTTCTAAAAATTTTTGGATGGCACCGAAAGCGGTAAACTCTCCATATATATTAATCTGATTATTTTCTAAGTCCAAAAAAACTTCTTCAGCACCTACATCAATCATTTCAAACTCCAACTCTTCAACATTTATATTTTCATTCCCAGCAATTTTAAAAATACTTTTTCTTTCAAAAATAAAATCCAGCATTCCTGAAGTACCCAAACTACCACCACATTTTGTAAAATAACTTCTTACATTAGCTACTGTTCGGTTATTGTTATCAGTAGTGCATTCTGCTAAAATAGCGATACCATGAAGTGCATAGCCTTCAAAAATTACTTCTTTAAAATCTTCTTGCTCTTTTGATGAAGCTTTTTTAATAGCGCGTTCAACATTTTCTTTAGGCATGTTGGCAGCCTTGCAATTTTGTACTATAGCTCTTAATCGTGAATTATTATGTGGATCAGGTCCTCCTGACTTTACTGACATCGCAATTTCCTTCCCAAGTTTTGTAAAGGTTTTTGCCATCATTCCCCAACGTTTTAACTTCCTGCCTTTTCGGAACTCAAATGCTCTTCCCATTTTTTATTAATTAAAATTATAGTTCAATATTAAGTTTGCAAAGCTAAAAAAAGATGATAGAACTATTTTCATTTTTTTAATTAATCTATAATAGATATCAGATTTAACTATTTAAAAAAAAATATTTTCTTAAAATTTAATTTTTATATTTTTCGAAATTGATTTTCATAAAAATTTTTGACGTAATCTGATGAGGATAAATTATATAAGTTTTGAAAAGTTTTTCTAAAATGTTTAATATCTTCCAAACCAACCATCTCTGCAACTTCAGATATTCTCATAGAACTACTAGTCAACAATTGAGCTATACGTTTCATACGAACGTCCCGAATAAATTCGACAACTGATTGACCGGTAATAGATTTTATTTTACGATAAAAGGCAGATTGACTCATTCCCATTTCTTTTACAAGCATCGGAACATTAAATTCTCTATCAGAAAGATTTGCCTCAACTATTGACATTACTTTTTCTAATAAAAGTTTTTCCTCATCTGGTATAGCAACTTCAGTTGGATCAAGTAAAATTTGGCGTTGATAGTATTCTTTTAAGTGAAAACGTGATTGAAGAATTACAGAAACTTTGGCATAAAGAATTTTTGGATTAAATGGTTTAGATAGGTAATCAACAGCTCCGTTTTCAAGCCCTTCAAGTTCATTAATAGCTGATAATCTTGCAGTTAAAAGAATAACAAGAATATGCATGGTTTTTGGATGTTATTTAATTTTTCTACAAAGCTCAAGACCATGGCGAATCTACACCCTTTAAAAAACGAATTAAATTACATTTTGTACTGAAAGCTAGTTATTTTTGCATTATTTTTATAATTATAAAAAAATTTTCTATTAAACAATAAAAATTCTACTGTAATCATGTATCATATCATTAAAATTAATTTCCTACTATTTTCATTTTTATTTTTTAGTATTTGGAATTTGTCATCTGAAAAAAAGCATTATATACGCAAATTTTCTAATGACCATCAAATAATAAAAGCTAAATCTATAATACCAGATACGCTTAACCGACCTGATGAAAACCGATTTACAAAAGTTATTCTCTCTAATGATTTAAATGAGCCAATGGAAATGGCTATTGCACCTGATGGACGCGTATTTTTTATCGAACGTGCTGGTAAATTTTATGTTTATGACCCTGTAAAAAAGAAAACAAGGTTATTATATGATTTCCCCGTTAAAGCAGTTGATAAATATTTAAATGGTTTACTTGGTATGACTATTGACCCAAAATTTAACCAAAATCATTATCTATATTTTTTTTATACAATTGAGGATAAAGATCACTTAAAACAGCGCATTTCTCGAATTATTATTAGTGATGACAATATTTTAGACTTAGCATCAGAAAAATCCATTATAGAATTTCCAATTGATAAGGAAGTAAGTGCTCACACAGGGGGATCAATGACGTGGGATGCAAATGGAAATTTATTTATTTCTACTGGAGATAATACAGTTCCATTCGAATCAAATGGTTTTGCACCAATTGATGAACGAACAGGTAGATTAACATTCGATGCTCAACGTTCAGCAGGTAATCCCAATGATTTACGTGGTAAAATTCTTAGAATTCATCCTCATGATGATGGATCATATACAATTCCTGAAGGTAATTTATTTGCCAAAGGCACAACAGACAATAATGGACTTTTCACAAGACCTGAAATTTACATTATGGGGTGCAGAAATCCATATCGAATTTCAGTTGACCTTGCAACATCTATTTTATATTGGGGTGAAATAGGGCCTGATTCGGGAACTGACGGAGTACAAGGTCCACGAGGGTATGATGAATTTAATCAAGCAAGAATAGCAGGTAATTTTGGTTGGCCATACTTTGTTGGAGATAATAAACCTTATAATAATTATGATTTTTCAACAAAAAATGTTGGCTCGCCATTTGATGCATTATCCCCTGTTAATAACTCAATTAATAATACTGGAATAAAAAAATTACCGCCTGCACAAAAGCCATTGATTTGGTATCCATACGACAAATCGAATGAGTTTCCTTACTTAGGAGTAGGTGGGCGATGTGCAATGGGAGGGCCTGTATATCATTTTAATCAAGAAATTACATCTACCTCAAAGCTTCCATTTTATTACGACAAGGCATTATTTGTTTACGATTGGATGCGAAATTGGGTTTTTGCTGTTCGCTTAGATCAGTCACAAAATTTTCAATATCTTGAGAGATTTATGCCTTTAACGGGTGATTTTCGACGTCCTATCGATATGGAGATTGGACAAGATGGTAATATGTATATTTTGGAATACGGTTCAGTTTATGGAATTGATAATGAGGACGCCCGTCTTGTAAAAATTGAATACAACGGTGGAAACAGAACACCAGTTGCTGTTGCTTCTGCTAGTAAAATGATAGGATTGGCTCCACTCACAATCAAATTTACTGGTGATAAAAGCCATGATTTTGATAAAAATGATCAAATTAAATATGAATGGCATTTTGATACAAATTCTTTGGCATCAAATGAAACCAATCCAACTTATACTTTTAATAAAAATGGAATTTATAAAGTTGTTTTAAAAGTAAGTGATCAATCTGACAAATACAGTACAGATACTTTAACAATAAAAGTGGGAAATACTGAACCTCAAGTAGCTATAACAACTCCACAAAATAAAACCTTCTTTTTTCCAAATCCTACTCCTCTAAATTATTCTGTAATTGTAAAAGACAAAGAGGATAAAATTATAGACAAGAATAATTTAAAAGTAGTTTTAAATTACCTTTCAAAAGTAAATAATGAACCTTTTCAGGGCCATCAGCAAATATCTCCAACTTTTAATCTGGGTAAAACACTAATCGCTAATTCTGATTGTAAAGCTTGTCACCAACTTGCAGATAAATCTGTTGGGCCATCTTTTACTTCAGTTGCTAAAAGATATTCGGGGGATAAAACTGCAACTGCAAAGCTTGCCAATAAAGTAATTATTGGTGGTGGTGGTGTGTGGGGTGCTCATACAATGAGTGCTCACCCTCAACTTTCTAGAGAAGAAGCAACGGAAATGGTAAAATATATTCTTTCAATTGGTAGTCAACCTTCTGAAATTAGTATACCACAGCAGGGGAATCTTCTTTTAAAAGAACATTTAAATAATGAAAATCAAGGTCGATACTTTTTAACAGCTACCTATATTGATAAAGGACCCGTTACATTAAAAAATGGTATGGCTGTTTCAGGACTATCTCTTTCAAAAACTGAAACATTAATGCTTCGTCCCACTAAAGTGTATGGAAGTGAGGCTGATGAATTGTATAATATGAAAAGAAAAGGAAAATTATTGATTAGTATACAAGATCATTCCTTCTTTGTCCTTAAAGGCATTGATTTAAAAGGTATAAATAAAATTACATATAAATATTCGTCAAAAAATTTAGGAGGTGAAATTGAAATACATAGTGATTCATTATCTGGTTCGATTATTAGTAAAATTGAATACCAGGCAACAGGTAATTGGGAGAAATTTTCTGAAATAAATTCCAATATTAAAGATATAAATACATTACAAAAACATAGTTTATACTTTGTTATTATTAATAATAAATCACTAAAGCATGACATACTTGATTTAGAATACATTTTATTTCAGAATAAATAAGAGCTAATCCAATAAAATAAAACTTTAATTCAAATCCCCTTAAAAGTTATTTTTTAACATTTTAAGCGGATTTGAATTTTTAATAATTAAAATTTTATTATTCAATGAAATTTTAATTAAAATACATCGTAAATACTTAATTTGACGAGAAAGTACGTCATACTTGACAAAAGAAGATACCATTCCTGGTAAAACATCCTCATATATTTGTAACAAATCCATTTATAAATAACAATTCTAATTTATTGTTTTTATTAATTAAAAAATTCAGCTAGAGGAATATTAAATCTTTAACTATATCCCATTTAAAATGTAGATCTAAGTTTATGAATTTTTACTTGCATTAATCATTTAATAAGTTTTATAGTACTTAATAATTCTTGCATTCAATTAATCTTCAATATGTTAAAATATGATTATATGACTCCAAAATGTACAAAAATGAAATTTTCTCTTATGAAATTGAAATATAGGTATAAGATCAAATTTGGTTTTATCCGAATGATTTCATTAATTTTTATTTCATAATTTTTTGTTAATAATGTTTTTGCGCAATCAACTGTTACAGGAAAAATAACAGATGATCAAGGTCAGGGCCTTCCTGGAGTAAGTATTTTGGTAAAAGGTACAACATTCGAGATAGCGACATCAGGAGATGGTACATTCTTTTTTTGTTCCAAATGATGGAACAACCTTGGTGTTTTCTTTTATTGGCTATTCCACACAAGAGATAATAGTAGATAATCAATCAAGCGTTAATATAAAAATGGCGCAAGACATAAAGGCGGTTAGTGAGGTAGTTGTAGTTGGTTGTAGGGAACAAAGAAAAGAAACTGTAACAGGTTCTTTAGCAACGATAAAAGGTACAGAGCTTATTAAATCCCCTGCTGTAAACCTAACTAACTCAATTGCAAGTCGAATTCCTGGAGTTATTGATACCAATACAAGTGGAGAACCAGGTCAAGATGGAGCAAATATAAGGATAAGAGGTTCGAACTCACTTGGTAATACAGATGCACTAATAGTTATTGATGGAGTTCCAGCGCGCGCTGGAGGTATAGAACGCATTAATCCTGATGATATCGAAATTATTTCAGTTTTAAAAGATGCTTCTGCTGCTATTTATGGTTATCGAACTGCAAATGGAGTAATTCTTGTTAACACCAAAAGAGTAAAATCAGGTAAACCTGAACTTTCATATAGTTTTAACCAAGGTTTTTCACAACCTACTATTCTTCCGAAAATGGCTTCAGAAGCTCAATATGCACAATTAGTAAATTAAATCGATCCTTTAATAAAACAAAAATCCTTAATAGTGAATCATATCAGCTAAGTGCGATATTGGCAATATTGGCTACTGCAAAAAAAATGCAATCTTCTGGTAAACAATTGCAATCTTATGAAGATCATTTATTAGATTCATGTCGGACGTTAGGATTTAATAAAAAAAACATAGAAAAATCAAAACAATATGCTGAAGAGGTAAGTAAGCAGATTATTGCCTACGCTAAGTCGGATAATTATAATCGAAATAGCAATTATCCAACATATACACCTAGTGAAGGAGAAGGGAAATGGTATCCAACCCCTCCAGGTTTTTTTGCGCCAATAGAACCTTATTTCAATAAATTTAGGCTTTTTACTCTCGATACATGTAATCAGTTTCGTCCAAAACCTCCTGCTGAATTTTCGAAAAACAAAAATTCTGAATTTTTTTATTAATGCAGCAAAATTATCAAAAGCATTTAACAAACACTGAAAAACA
>Ga0209512_1005308_pt1 | contig 10779 bp, 6 predicted proteins | sample frozenSSSSmetaG_FD_184142 | JGI IMG/M metagenome (GOLD analysis project Ga0209512, IMG submission 184142) | Glacier valley bacterial and archeal communities from Borup Fiord, Nunavut, Canada, to study Microbial Dark Matter (Phase II) -... | ecosystem: Environmental > Aquatic > Freshwater > Ice >... | reverse complement strand
TCCAGGCTTTGAGTGATTCAAAATGGCTTATTTCAGTGACACTCAGCTTTTTAGATAACTTGAATGAACAAAGGAGATATCAATGAGTATACAAATAGGACTATGGATTGACCATCGCAGGGCTACGATCGTATCTGTGACGGAGAAAGGAGAAGAGACTAGCGAGATTCTCTCGGACGTGGAAAAACAGCTACGACGATCGGGTGATTCACCCATGAAAGGGTCTTATGAAGCGCTTCAGGTGCCCGCCGACGATAGCCGTCAGAGGGCACGTACAGGAGAACTCAACGCTTACTATGACGAGGTTATTTCGCAGATTCGCGATGCCGACTCGATTCTGATTATGGGACCCGGTGTAGCCAAGCATGAACTGCAAAAGCGGATGGAAAAAAATCGGCTTGGAGCTAAGGTGGTCGGAGTTGAAACGGTTGATAATCTGACCGAACCTCAGCTCGTAGCCAAGGTTCGACAGCACTTTGCCGCATAGCACTCGGAAAGCCGATCGAGTTAGGCGCACAAACGAGTCCCAAATAAACCCAGTGGCAGCAGGGTATGGCAACGTTCTGCAAGCCGTTTACAAAAGCGACGACCTGATACTGCAATTTAGCTGTACTACGGACGCACGGCATTGGTTGGGCAAACAGCAGCGAAAAATCTGCAACTGAAGATGGAGCAACCCAAAATGAATGTCCAAAAGCTGATAGATACTGCCAAGACGCTGGTTGCCAGCGATAAGGGACTACTGGCAATAGATGAGAGCAGTCCCACCTGCAACAAACGCTTTGCCAAACTGGGGATTCCTCAAACAGAGGAGTGCCGACGTGTCTATCGGGAGTTGATCATCACTACGCCCAGTCTTGGCAAGTTTATCAGTGGCGTGATCCTCTACGACGAAACGATCCGTCAGCAAAAAAAAGACGGTACGCCCTTTGTGCAAGTGATCACTGAGGCGGAAATCATTCCTGGCATCAAAGTGGATATTGGAGCTAAGGATATGGCAGGTCATCCCGGCGAAACCATTACCGAGGGTCTGGATGGCTTGCGCGATCGACTCCAGGAATATGCTCAAATGGGCGCTCGTTTTGCCAAGTGGCGGGCGGTGCTGACGATCAATACCAACATTCCCAGCGTGGGGAGCATTGAAGCAAACGCGCAGGCATTAGCTCGCTATGCGGCGTTGTGCCAGGAAGCGGGACTGGTTCCCATTGTCGAGCCGGAAGTGCTGATGACGGGTAATCATACCCTGGAGCAATGTGGCGAAGTCACGGCGAAAGTCCTGCAAACGGTCTTCCAACAGCTTTACACCCAGCGGGTGATGCTGGAGGGCATGATCCTCAAGCCCAATATGGTGCTGCCGGGATTGGCTTGTCCTCAGCAAGCAACGGTGGAGGAAGTTGCTGATGCTACGGTGCAATGTTTGTTGCGATCGGTTCCCGCTGCTGTTCCGGGGATCGCATTTCTGTCGGGCGGTCAATCCGGTGAACTGGCATCGGCTCATTTAAATGCCATGAATCTGAGATTCAAAGCGCGATTGCCCTGGGCATTGACGTTTTCCTTTGGTCGCGCCATTCAGCAACCCGCGCTGGAACTCTGGCAGGGCAAGGAGTCGAACGTGTCGGCGGCACAACAGGTGCTGCTGCATCGAGCCAAGTGTAATGGATCGGCGCGCCAGGGCGAATATAAGGCAGAGATGGAATGGACAAAAGTTTGAACACCGATCGCTTTACCACCCTACGCCTTTACCTGATTCGGCACGGCGAAACTGAGTGGGCGCTCTCTGGGCGGCACACAGGTCGCACGGACGTACCGTTGACCCCAAACGGTGAGGACGAGGCACGAGAACTGGGCAAGCACTTGAGGGATATCCAGTTTGCCCAAGTGATGACATCCCCGCTCCAGCGTGCCCAACAAACTTGTGCCCTGGTTGGACTGAATCAAGCCCCGGAGATCGAACCGGATCTGATCGAATGGGAGTACGGGGATTATGAAGGCAAGCGCTCTGTAGATATTCGTCAAGAACGCCCGGACTGGACTATTTTTCGGGACGGCTGTCCTCACGGTGAAATGCCCGACCAAATTTCTGCCCGTGCCGATCGACTGTTCGCTCGTCTGTCCAAGCTGGATGGCAATATCGCCCTTTTCTCCCACGGTCAGATTGGGGGCGTTCTGGCTACACGCTGGATCAAATTAGCGGTGATCGAAGCGCAGCATTTCCCACTTGGCACAGCGTCGGTCAGCATTTTTAGCTTCGACTCCCATCACCCCACAGTGCCCGTCATCGCGTTGTGGAATGCTACTCCTCACTCCCTAAACTTATGAACATTCCAAAACACTCTCGTGATTTGATTTACACAGATTGGACGTTGAGTGAAACGAACTTCGATCCAGAGCAGTTGCGTGCTAGAGAAACCGTTTTTACGATCGGCAACGGTTATTTGGGGACGCGGGGCAGTTTTGAGGAAGGCTTCCCAGAGGCGCTGCCAGCCACCTTAATTCATGGGGTTTATGACGATGTGCCCGTGATCTATACCGAACTGGCAAATTGTCCTGACTGGCTGTCGTTGATGATCATCATCAACGGAGAACGCTTTCGGCTCGATCGCGGCGAAATCCTCCACTACGAACGACAGCTCGATTTACATTATGGAGTGCTGAGCCGCTTCGTGCGCTGGCGTAGCCCCACGGGTAAGACCTTAGAGTTCCGGTTTGAGCGGTTCGCCAGTTTAGCCGATCGACATATGTTGGGATTGCGCTGCCAGATTACACCGATCGATTGCAGCGGCACATTGGCGGAGCCGTTTCCCTGGAAAATCGAGGTACAATCCAGCCTCAATGGGTATCCCGAAAATCAAGGCTTTGACCACTGGGAGCAGCTCGATCAAGGCGAGCTTGAACAGGGAATTGAGCAAGGAATTTGGCTACAGGTGCGTACCCGCACTTCCCACATTGAACTCGTCATGGCAGCTAAAATCGCTGTAATCGGCACCGAGGCATCCTTCCAGGTGGCGAGTCCTCCTGGCTATCACACCTTGACGACCACCTTCATGGCAGCAGCGGGGCAAACCATCAGCGTGGAAAAGGTGGTGACGGTGTTCACGTCCCAGGAGACGGAACGTCCAGTGCAGGCGGCTCAAGACAAATTGGCGGCTCTGTCCTCCTATGCGCTGCTGATCGAGGCACATCAGCAGGCGTGGAATGCAGTTTGGCAGCACAGCGATATCGTCATTGAGGGCGATCGCACTGCTCAGTTGTCCGTGCGCTACAACCTATTTCAACTCATTATCAGCGCTTCAGCAGACAACGATCGAGTCAGCATTCCTGCCAAAACGCTGTCGGGGTTTGGCTATCGGGGGCATATTTTTTGGGACACCGAAATTTTCATTCTGCCCTTTTTTACTTTTACGCAGCCTGCGATCGCCCGTAGCTTGCTCACCTATCGGTATCACACCCTGGAGGGCGCACGTCGCAAAGCCGCCCATAGCGGCTACCAGGGGGCAATGTTTTCCTGGGAAAGTGCCGCCACTGGCGATGAGGTAACGCCCCAAACGGCGATTTCGACCGACCCTTACGCAGAGGTAGTCCGCATCTGGTGTCGCGATCGCGAAATTCATCTGAGTGCTGACATTGCTTATGCGGTCTGGCACTACTGGCAGGCAACGGGCGACGATCACTGGCTGCGCGACTATGGGGCTGAAATCATCCTCGACACGGCGCTGTTCTGGATGAGCCGATTGGAGTGGCACGCCGAGCAGGAACGGTATGAACTATGCGGGGTGATTGGAGCCGATGAATACCATGAGCGGGTCAACAACAATGCCTTCACCAATCGGATGGTGCAGTGGCATCTCGAAAAGGCTGTAGCGGTCTACGAGTGGCTACAGCAGACGTTTCCCGATCGGGCGACTGGACTGGCACAACAACTACAACTCACCACAGAAAATCTGCGGCTGTGGCAAACTATGATTGACAAGCTGTATATTCCTCACGATGCTAAAACAGGTCTAATCGAGCAGTTTGAGGGGTTTTTCCAGCTTCAGGATATCGATTTAAGCGAGTATGAACCCCGCGATCGCTCGATGCAAGCAGTTCTCGGCATTGACGAAACCAATCAGCGGCAGGTACTCAAACAACCCGACGTGTTGATGCTCCTCTACCTGATGCGAGACACGCAAGCAACCCATGAACACCATCATGTGCTGCAACAAAACTGGGACTACTACGCGCCCCGCACCGACAGCACCTACGGATCGTCCCTGACACCCGCCATTCACGCGAGCCTCGCCGCCAATTTAGGTGACGCAGCAGATGCCTACAAGAAGTTCATGCAGGCTGCGATGGTCGATCTCGACGATAATCGTGGCAACACAACCGACGGTATTCATGCGGCTTCAGCAGGCGGAGTCTGGCAAGCTGTGGTGTTTGGCTTTGGCGGCATTCAACTCAAAGACAGCGCACCTGTTGCCACACCGCACCTCCCACCCACCTGGACTCGTCTCAAATTCAAGCTGAACTGGCGCGGCACCTGGCACAGCTTCGATCTAGTGCCCTCGCCTGCTCACGCACTTGACATTCAGGGGTTCATTTTCGACCTTGACGGAGTTCTTACAGACACGGCTGAATTTCATTACCGTGCTTGGCAGAAACTAGCAGACGAAGAACACTTGCCCTTCGATCGACAGGCAAATGAGGCACTGCGAGGTGTCGCTCGACGCAAATCTTTGATGCTCATTGTGGGCGATCGCCCCTACTCAGAAGCCCAGATCCAGGAAATGATGGAGCGCAAAAATCGCTACTATGTGGCATCGATCCAAACCATCACCCCGCAGAATCTTTTGCCCGGAGCGATCGCGCTGTTGGACGAACTGAGGCAAGCGGGCATGAAAATTGCGATCGGCTCTGCCAGCAAGAATGCCAAAACTGTGATTGAAAAGTTAGGGCTTGCCGAGCACGTAGATGCGATCGCCGATGGCTACAGCGTCGATAAACCCAAGCCAGCCCCAGACATTTTTCTGTACGCCGCAACTCTGTTAGGGCTTGCCCCGGCTCACTGTGTGGTGGTGGAAGATGCCCCCGTCGGTGTTGCCGCCGCGATCGCTGCTGGTATGGGGTCAATTGGAATCGGTTCTCCCAGTCGGGTTGGTGCTGCCAACATTGTTCTACCTAACCTAATTGGAGTTCACCTGACCGATCTGCAAACCAAATTAGACCAAACGTTAAAAGTATGACAAAGCACCACAGCAAAACTGATTCAACTTTGAAGCTATTGGATGGGGCTTCCCATAGTCAGCACGGTGAAAATGGTCAGCATGGAAATGGTGGTAATGGTAAACACGCTGGGCACGACAAACACGCCGGACACAGCCCCGCCATGTTTAGACGGCGATTTTATATCTGTCTGGGGCTAACATTGCCCATTCTCTATCTAGCTCCGATAATCGAGAATTTGCTTGGCTATCAAGCCATTCAGTTTCCTGGTTCCAACTGGATTACACCGATTATCGCCACGATTATCTATTTCTATGGCGGTTGGGTATTTCTCAAAGGAGCCTGGTACGAATTTCGCAGCAAAATCGGCATGATGACGCTGGTTGCGTTAGCAATCAGTGTTGCCTTCATTTACAGTGTGGCAGTCACGCTCGGCTTAAAAGGAGATTCTTTCTACTGGGAACTGGCAACATTAGTTGATGTGATGCTGCTCGGTCACTGGATTGAAATGGCTTCGGTGCAGGGAGCCAGCCGTGCCTTAGAGAGTTTGGCAGATTTAGTACCGTCGATCGCGCATAAACAAGTAAATGGACAGATCGAAGATGTCGCGGTGAGTGCATTGGTTGAGGGCGATCGAATTATCATCCGTCCCGGCGAACAAATGCCGATCGATGGTGAAGTCATCGAAGGAGTCTCTAGCGTCAACGAAGCCTTTTTGACCGGAGAATCGCGCCCTGTGACCAAGCGAGAACACGACGAAACGGTGGCAGGTTCCGTTAATGGGGAAGGTGCATTAACGATTACCGTTACTCGCACAGGTGACAACACCACCCTCAGCCAGATTATGCGGCTAGTGGAGGAAGCGCAGGCATCTAAAAGTCAGTATCAGAACCTGGCCGATCGACTAGCCTACTGGTTGACCTTGATTGCGATCGGTGTATCGGCATTGACGTTTGTGGTTTGGCTTTCTGTCGGTATTGGGGGTCTGACCTTTGCAATTAATCGCGCTGTTTCGGTACTCGTCATTGCCTGTCCTCATGCTTTAGGTTTGGCGATTCCTTTGGTGATTATTAATGCCACATCAATGTCTGCTAAACATGGCGTGTTAGTAAAGAACCGCGAAGCTTTTGAACGGGCGAAAAACATCAAAACGATCGCCTTTGATAAGACAGGTACGCTCACCGAAGGTCAGTTTGGAGTCCAACATACTTATGCCGAAGGGATCAGTGAAACAGACGCGCTAACGATCGCGGCTTCCCTAGAATCTCTATCAGAGCATCCGTTAGGGAAATCGATCGTCACAGAAGCCAGTCACCGCAAGAGCCAGTTGAAGAAAGTCACTGAGTTTAAGGCTGTGCCAGGGCAAGGGGTCGAAGGCTCGCTCGATGGGCAACATTATCGAGTCGGTAGACCAGAATGGGTAGCGGAGTTGAAATTACAGTTTGCGGCAACTCTCCAAGCTGGACTCAAAGAAATCGAATCGCGTGGCGAAAGTGCGATCGTTCTTTTCAATGATCGACAAGCTCTGGCAGTATTTGGGTTAGCCGATCAAGTGCGTGAGAATGCACGGAAAGCGATCGACAAGTTGCACGAGATGGGAATTGAAACCGTGATGATCACAGGCGATGCGGAAGTCGTCGCCAAAACGGTAGCCGCAGATTTGAAGATCGATCGCTACTATGCGCGGGTTTTACCCCAAGACAAAGCGGCTCTGATTCGCCGGTTAAAAGCCGATAAACCTACTGCCTTTGTCGGCGATGGGATCAATGATGCCCCCGCTCTATCTGAGTCGGATTTAGGCATTGCGATCGGTGCGGGTACAAATGTGGCGATCGAATCCGCCGATCTGGTACTGGTCAAGAGCGATTTATTAGATGTGGCTTATGCCCTCAAATTGGCAACCGCCGCCTATAACAAGATGATCCAAAACTTGTGCTGGGCAACTGGGTATAACGTGATTGGCATTCCCTTAGCGGCAGGTATTGCTTACCCGTTGGGAATTGTACTTTCCCCCGCTGTTGGTGCGTTGTTTATGACGATCTCCACGGTCGTTGTCTCAATTAACGCCATGCTGCTTCGACGCATGAAAAGTTGAGGTAAACCCATGTATTACGTTGTGGAGACGCAGAAATCATCGAGATATGCCCCAATGCAACATCGGCAATGATGATCTGGCTAACTTGATCGCATATCTCAACACATTACCTTGACAGGAGAGGCGCAAAAAGATGACCAAACACCATAAACAGAAAGATTCATCGTTAAATCTATTTGACACCAAAAGTCACACCGAATTTATGCGTCCCTTTATGGTTCCGCCGGGGCAGAAAATTTCCCTTGCCAAAGACTACGACCCAGATTACAAAGCCCATTATCTGAAGAAGTCGGACTCTAAAAGTGACTTACAGGAAGTCATTGAGGCTTTAAAGCATTACCAAGATATGCTTTATGCCCAAAATACGTACTCGTTGCTGATCATTCTCCAGGCGATGGACGCGGCGGGTAAAGATAGTACCATCAAGCACGTCATGTCTGGTATCAATCCCCAGGGGTGCCAAGTGCATAGCTTTAAAGCTCCGTCTACAGAAGAGTTGGATCACGACTATCTATGGCGATGTTCTAAAGCGCTACCGGAACGAGGAAAAATTGGCATTTTTAACCGCTCTTATTACGAGGAAATCTTAGTAACACGAGTCCATCCAGAAATCATCGAGCAGCGGAACCTTCCACCTAGTCTCATCGACCCACACCTTTGGAAGCAGCGCTTTGAGGAGATCAACAACTTCGAGAACTATCTTGTCAAGAACGGGACAGTAATCCTAAAGTTTTTCCTGAATGTCTCCAAAGAAGAACAAAAGCAACGCTTCTTAGAACGCATCGATCGACCTGAGAAAAACTGGAAATTCTCCACCAATGATGCGAAGGAGCGCACCTTTTGGGATGCCTACATGACTGTTTACGAAGATATGTTCAATCACACCAGCACAGAGTCAGCACCCTGGCACATCATCTCAGCCGATCATAAATGGTTTACTCGTCTTGCTGTCGCAGGCATCATTTATGCCCAACTAAAGAAGCTCAATCTTCACTACCCCAAGGTCAGTGAGGCACAACACCAGGAACTTTTGCAAGCAAAGGTAATGCTTGAGAGCGAGAGCTGAAGACGGCAAGCCTTTCAATAAAGCTGACGGTAGTAAAAACAAAAGGAAGATCTATCATGAAATCCAGTACCGATCGCTCCAAAGCTCCTAAAGCGCAGCCCGATGCCAAGGATGATTTGAAAACTCTGCCGCTGCCAGAAGTGCAGAAAAGATTAGAGTCGTCACCCGATGGTCTCCGGCAAGCAGAAGCAAAAAAGCGCCTGACTGAAAATGGACCGAACGAGATTGAGGAAAAGAAGACTAACCCACTCCTAAAATTTCTCAGCTATTTCTGGGGTCCGATTCCGTGGATGATCGAAGTCGCCGTGATTTTGTCAGGCGTGGTGCGACACTGGGCAGATTTCTTTATCATTCTCGTTTTACTGTTGACTAATGCGGTAGTCGGCTTTTGGGAGGAGCGTCAGGCGGGCAACGCGATCGCGGCTCTAAAGGCTAAACTTGCGACTCAGACTCAGGTAAAACGAGATGGAAAATGGGTGACTTTACCCGCGCGTGAACTGGTGTCAGGCGATGTGATTCGGCTTCGGTTAGGCAACATTGTGCCCGCCGATGCCCGCTTGTTAGATGGCGATTCGATGTCGATCGATGAGTCTACGCTGACGGGCGAATCTCTGCCTGCTACCCGCAACGCTGGCGACGCAGTATTCTCTGGCTCGATCGTGCGTCGGGGTGAGAGCAATGCGCTGGTCTATGCCACAGGTACCAAAACCTACTTCGGCAAGACGGCGCAACTGGTGCAGGAAGCTCATACAGACAGCCATTTCCAAAAGGCAGTGCTGAAGATTGGCAACTACCTGATCGTCCTCGCGCTCGTACTGGTGACGTTGATTATTATTGTTGCGCTCTTCCGGCGTGACCCGCTCCTCGAAACGTTGCAGTTTGCTTTGGTGCTGACGGTTGCCTCGATTCCTGTTGCGATGCCAACGGTGTTATCCGTGACGATGGCAGTCGGCGCACAGAAACTTTCTCAGAAAAAAGCGATCGTCAGTCGTCTAGTCGCGATCGAGGAATTAGCGGGTGTAGACGTGCTGTGCGCGGACAAGACTGGTACGCTAACCCAGAACAAGCTGACCTTGGGCGATCCGTTCAGCGTCAACAAGATTCCCGCCGATCAAGTGATTTTGAATGGGGCATTGGCATCTAGCGCAGATAACGACGACACGATCGATCTCGCTGTTCTCGACGGCGTGAAAGATCAGGATTCGTTAAAAACTTATAAAATCGTTCACTTCACCCCCTTCGATCCGGTGCATAAACGCACAGAGGCAACGGTGAAGGACGCGGATGGTAAAACGTTTAAAGTGACGAAAGGCGCGCCACAGGTAATTCTGGCACTGTCAAAGAATGTTGACCAGGTGAAGCCTGATGTCGAAAAAGCGGTCAGCGAATTTGCAACGCGAGGATTCCGTTCATTAGGTGTGGCGCGATCGGAGAAGGATGATCAATGGCAATTTATGGGTGTATTACCCCTGTTTGATCCACCTTGGGACGATGCCGCGTCCACGATCGCCAGCGCCGTCAAGATGGGCATCAAAATCAAGATGGTGACAGGCGATGCCATTGCGATCGCCCAAGAAACCGCTAAGAAGCTGGGACTTGGCACAAACATTCTCGATGCGAGTGCGCTAGGCGATTCAAAGCAGCAAGAAACTGCGGCAGTCACGCAGTCGATCGAACAAGCGGATGGTTTCGCCCAAGTGTTTCCTGAACATAAGTTTCACATTATCGATGTTCTACAAAAACATCATCACATTGTGGGCATGACGGGCGATGGAGTCAATGATGCCCCTGCGTTAAAAAAGGCTGACTGCGGCATTGCCGTTTCGGGTGCAACAGACGCGGCACGGGCAGCGGCTTCGATTGTGCTGACAACGCCCGGACTGTCTGTGATTATTGCTGCGATCAAGGAGAGTCGCCGCATTTTCCAGCGGATGAACAGCTACTCAATCTATCGCATTGCCGAGACGCTGCGTGTCTTGTTGCTAATGACGCTGGCGATTTTGGTGTTTAACTTTTACCCTGTGACCGCAGTGATGATCGTGATGCTGGCATTGCTCAACGATGGTGCGATCTTGTCGATCGCCTATGACAATGTGCAATACCGCAATCAGCCTGAAGCTTGGAACATGCGCCTAGTGTTAGCGATTTCTACAGTCCTGGGGGTGATCGGGGTCGTTGCCGCGTTCGGCTTGTTCTATCTGGGGGAACGTATCTTTCATCTCGATCGCGATCACATTCAAACCCTGATGTATTTGAAGCTATCGGTAGCGGGACATCTGACGATCTTCCTGACGCGCACACGCGGTCCGTTCTGGTCGATTCGTCCCGCACGGATTTTATTGATGGCAGTCTTCGGGACGCAAACAGTGGCAACGTTGATCGCAGTGTATGGTCTCTTTATGACACCCCTCGG
>Ga0209512_1005307_pt1 | contig 10779 bp, 9 predicted proteins | sample frozenSSSSmetaG_FD_184142 | JGI IMG/M metagenome (GOLD analysis project Ga0209512, IMG submission 184142) | Glacier valley bacterial and archeal communities from Borup Fiord, Nunavut, Canada, to study Microbial Dark Matter (Phase II) -... | ecosystem: Environmental > Aquatic > Freshwater > Ice >... | reverse complement strand
TAGGCTGGCAACAAGCCGCCCCAAATTACTTCGAGACGGCGATTTAAGTGCCTGCTAGGCATTGAGGAAATCACGTATCGCGAGCAGTTCGTCGCGGCGGATTTCATGCCCGCCCTCGTGCCAGAACAGCGTCACGTTGGCGCCCTGCTCCTTGAGATACGCCGCCAGCAGCTCCGCCGAATGCACCGGCGCGATCGGGTCGCGCCGGCCGGCAGTCAGGATGATCCGCTTGCCCGCAAGTCCGGGCTGCGGTGCCGGCGTGAACGGGATCAGCGGATGCATGATCACCGCCACGTCGAAGGTCTCCGGCGCCTCGAACAGCGTCGCCGCGACGATGTTCGCCCCGTTCGAATACCCAAGCGCGATCCGCTCGCCCCCGGCCGCCACCGACGGCACCCAGGCCGCCAGCTTCTTCGTCGCCCGCTTGAGGTCGGCCATATCGTAGCGGCCCTCGCCGAGCCGCTTGAAGTAGCGCAGCGCCCCGCCCTCCGACACATCGCCCCGCACCCCGATCCGTCGGGCCCCAGGCTTCAACTCGGCGGCGAGGTCGGTGAACTGGTTCTCGTCGCCGCCCGTGCCGTGGAACAGGAAGAAGGCCGGCGCGCCTTCCGACGCGCCGGGGATGTCAGTCGAAACATAGGTGTCGGCCATGTTATGCCGCCTCCTTCTCGCCTTCGAGCGGCTGCAGGTGCCCCTCGAGATAGGCCCTCAGGTGCTCGTGCTGCCTGGGCAGCTTCAGCGCCCCGCCCAGATGCGCTGTATCCTCGTCGCGGTCGAACCCAGGCTCGTTGGTGGCGATTTCGAACAGCACACCACCCGGCGTCCGGAAGTAGATCGCCCAGAAATAGTCCCGGTCGATCACCGGCGTCACCTGGTAGCCCGTGTCGAGCAGCGCCTTGCGCACCTCGAGCTGCGTCGCCCGGTTCTCCACCGCGAAAGCCACGTGGTGTACCGAGCCCGAACCGAGATCGGCATGCGCCACTTCCGGCAGTACCTCGATATCGACGAAGTCGGCGCCGTTGCCGTCCGGCCGGATCAGCCGGTTGATGCCCTTCGAACTCGCCGCGTTCTGGTAACCCATGAAGCGCAGCAACTCTTCGGTCGCCCCGCCATCGCGCAGCCGCATCGCCACCGAGTGGAAGCCGCGAATGGCGTTCTGGGCCTCGACGCCGTTCCCAGTCCACGGCACGCGCACGTCGTTCGGCACTTCGACCAGCGCCATCGAGTCGCCCTCCGGCGCCCGAAACGTCAGCCGCTTCTCGCCAAAACTCTCGGAAGCCTCGAGGTCGCCGGTGCGAGCCGCATCTAGCCGATCCGTCCAGTACTTCAGCGAACCCTGCGGCACCGCGAAGGCGGTGGTTCCCACCTCGCCCGTGCCCTGCCGGCCGCGGATAATGTTGGGGAACGGGAAGTGCGTCATCACCGTGCCGGGCGTGCCGACTTCGTCGCCGTAGTAGAGGTGGTAGACGTCCGGCGCATCGAAATTGACCGTCTGCTTGACCCGGCGCAGCCCGAGCACCTGAGTGAAGAAGTGGTTGTTCTCGGCCGCATCGCGCGCCATCGAGGTAACGTGGTGCAGCCCCTTGATCTGAGTGAGCATGGCTTGTCTCCAACTGCGGCACCCTCGCCGCGTCTTTCGCGACTAGATATAAGGCGACCCCGGAGAGACAAAAGCCCGGATCGAGGCACGCATCGTTCGCTAATCGGCAACAATGGTCCAGCCACATTACATTTGAGCCGACCGCTTGACCCGCGCGTTCCCACCGCCCTAAAATATGATCATGACAGTCATGAATAGAACATTCGAGCGCATCCGACTCGAAACCCGCACCCGCATTCTCACCGTGATCTCGGTTGTCGATATCACCCCGCACATGCGACGTATCCGCGTCGGCGGCCCGGAACTCGAGGGCTTTCAGTCCCCGGGCCACGCCGACCACATCAAGGTGTTCCTCTCCGCCGACGGTCAACCGCTGCCCCGCCCTGTGCGCCACCCGGATGGCCTCGTCTGGCCCGACAGCACGCCAAAGCCCTTTATGCGCGACTACACCCCGCGCTATTTCGATCCCGTAGCCCTTACCCTCGACCTCGATTTCGTGCTGCACGGCGACGGCCCCGCCTCCACCTGGGCGGCCAACGCCAGCCCCGGCGATGCGCTGATGATCGGCGGCCCGCGCGGCACCATCCACGTCCCCGAATCGTTCGACTGGTACTTCCTCGCCGGCGACGAAACCGCACTCCCCGCCATCGGCCGCCGCATCGAGGAACTCCCGGCGACGAAGCCAGTCCTCGCCATCATCGAGGTGCCAGACGCCGCCGACGAACAGCCCTTCGCCCCGCGCCAGAACCTCATCATCCACTGGATCAACCGTAACGGCCTCGCAGCCGGCGTCGAGAACCTGATCCTCGAAGCCACCGCCAACACCGCCTTCCCCGCAGGCGAAGGCTTCGCCTTCGTCGCCGGCGAAGCCCTGATGGCCAAGGCCCTGCGCGCCCACCTCGTCGCCCGCGGCTTCACCAACGACTACATCCGCGCCGCCGGCTATTGGCTCCGCGGCGAAGCCTCGGACTGATGAAGCCTCGGGCTGTTCTTGCGAGCCAGAGGCTGTTGCTCCGCCCTCCACCACGCTTCGCGTGGTCCCCCTCTCCCGTAAGCGGGAGAGGACCCCGTGGGGCGAGATCGTGCCACAACGCTTCCTCTCCCGTTTACGGGAGAGAGGGACCGGCGAAGCCGGTGGAGGGGGGAGCCACAGGCGCCGCGCTGGCCCCTACCCACTCGCTATAGCCCTTCCCGGAACCCCAGCCCGTCCACCGTCGGCTTCACCGGCTTGTACTCGAGCCCCACCAGCCCGTCATACCCCTGCCCGAATAACCACTTCAGCCGGTCGGCATAGTCCAGCGCCCCGGCGCCCGGCTCGTGCCGTCCCGGAGCATCGGCGAGGTGCGCATGCACCACGCGGTCGACGCGCCCCTTCAGCACATCCTCGATCCGCTCACCCATCACCGCCGAGTGGTAGATGTCGTAGATCAGCCTGACCTCCGGCCGCGCCACCTCGTCGACGATGTCCAGCCCCTCCTCGGTCGAGGTCAGGTAGTAGCCCGGATGATCCACCCGGTCGTTCAGCGGCTCCAGTGCCAGCACCACGCCGGTGCCTTCCAGAATCTTCGCCGCCTCCTTCAGCACCTTGACGATCGCCGCGTGCTGCGCCGTCCGCGCCACGTCGTGCTGGTCGTCGCCCGCTTGCGCGATCAGCATCGTCGCGCCCAGCTTCTGCGCTGCCGCCAGCGACGTCCGCACCCCATCGAGGAAACCCGCATGCGACTCCGGGTCGGCCAGCGGCGCGATCGGCTCGCACAGGATGCCGGCGAGCGGCAGCCCCGTCTCGTCGAGCGCCGCCTTCACCGCATCTAGATCCTTGTTGGAGAACCGCCAGAACTCCACCGCATCGAGTCCGGCCGCCTTCGCGGCGCGGATACGATCGGGAAAGTCAGGGTGCTCGGCGGCGAACAGCAGCTCGATGCAGGCAGAAAAGCGCATATGACCTCAAACCGTTACGGCGTGCGAAACGCGACCCTTGTCGCCGAAGATGCGGACATACCGCGCGATTTCCTCGCGCGTTCCGGTCGCCTTCTCGGGGTTGTCCGACAGCTTCACCGCCGGGTGCCCATCCGCCTCGCTCACCTTGCACACCAGCGAGATCGGGTCGAGCTGCGGGTTGGGTATCGGCGACACGCCGGCGAAGTCGTTGGTCAGGTTGGTGCCCCAGCCGAACGCCATGCGCACCTTGTCGTGGAAGTGGTGATAGGCCTCCTCGATCATGTCGACGTCGAGCCCATCCGAAAAGATCAGCAGCTTTTCACGCGGGTCGCGCCCACGTTCCTTCCACCACTTGATGATCCGGTCGCCGCCGGCGATCGCCGGTGCGCTGTCGGGCCGGAAGCCGGTCCAGTCGGCCACCCAGTCGGGCGCATCGCGGAGGAACGAGTCGGTGCCGAACGCATCGGGCAGCACGATCAGCAGGTTGCCGCCGTAGTAGCTTTCCCAGTCCTGCAGCACCTGGTAGGGCGCCGCCCTCAGCGCCTCCTCGTTCGGCGCGATCGCCGCCAGCACCATCGGCAGTTCATGCGCGTTGGTGCCGAGCGCCTCAAGGTCGGTGTCCATGGCGAGCAGCACATTCGAGGTGCCGGTGAACACGGTGTTCCCCAGCCCTTCCTTCAGCGCCTCCACGCACCAGCGCTGCCACATGAAAGAGTGTCGCCGCCGCGTGCCGAAATCCGAGATGCGCAGGTCCGGCAGCTTCTTCAGCCGCTCGACCTTCTCCCACATCTTCGCCTTGGCCCGCGCATAGACCACGTCGAGCGCGAACGGCGCGTAGGCCTTGAGCGCCGAGCGGCTGCGCAGCTCGTTGATGATGGCAAGCGCCGGGATTTCCCACATCGTGGTTTCGAGCCACGGGCCGGGAAAGGTCAGCTCATACTGCCCGTCGCGCTTTTCGAGGTGATACTCTGGCAGCCGGAACCCCTCCATCCAGCGCAGGAACTCGGGCGCGAAAATCTGCTTCGAACCATAAAAGCTGTTGCCCGCCAGCCAGATCATCTCCTTCTTGGAGAAGCGTAGCGTCCGCGCGTGGTCGAGCTGGGCCCGCAGTTCGCCCTCGTCGATCTCGTCGGCGAGCCGCACCGAGCGCTTGCGGTTGATCAGCGTGAACGTCGCCTCGACCTTGGGGTAAAGCCCCCAGATCATCTGCAGCATCAACAGCTTGTAGAAATCGGTGTCGAGCAGGCTGCGGACGATCGGGTCGAGCTTCCACGTGTGGTCGTAGACCCGCCTGGCAATATCCGTCGTCGTCATCGGCATGAGCCTTCTTTTCTCGCGGCCGGTGTTCCTAGAGCAAGCAAAAGACCCGGAGCATTTCGCCGTTTCATCGGAACGGTGAAATGCTCTAGGCGGATCGGCGGCAAAAATCCAGCCCACTCCATCGGCAATTGCCGATGGATCGCCGCGAACGCTTCTTTCATCCCGCCGCGCTATCCCGGAAGCCGAGCGCACCAAGACCCTGGGCCATGACCATAGCACTCGAAACCGCTGGCACGGCCAGGACCGACGCCAAGGCGGAACCCCGCGCCACCGGTGGCCCCGCCATCCTGCCGGCCATCCTGATTGCGCTGGTGCTGTTCTGGCTGATCCGCGGCCCCGCCTCGCTCGATGTCGGCAATATCGGCTGGCTCGATCTCGACGACCGCGCCATGCACACCCTCGGCTGGTTCTTCTACCGCCTCTCGCCCTGGAGCTGGCCGCCCGGCACCAGCCAGTACGGCCTCGAGCTTGGCAACTCCATCGCGCTGGTCGATGGCCTGCCGCTCTTCGCCATCCCGCTCAAGGCGCTATCGCCCTGGCTGCCCGAGACGTTTCAGTTCTGGGGCTGGTGGCACCTCACCAGCTTCGTGCTGCAGGCGGTCTTTGCCGTCCTCATCGCCCATCACCTGGGCCTCAGTCGCGTCCTGCAACTTGCCGCGGCGATCTTCTGCCTCATCCAGCCGGCCTTCCTCGCCCGCATCGACGTGCACATGGCGCTCTCCGGTCACTGGGTGATCCTCGCCGCCATCTACCTCTACGTGCGAAGGTCCGCGCCACCGCTCTGGGCCTGGCCTCTGCTGCTTGCCACTGTCTCCGCCATCCACGGCTACCTGCTGGCAATGGTCTTCGCCGTCTGGTTCGCGGCCTTTGTCCAGCGCCTCTGGCTCAGGTCGGTGCCGCCCCGACGCCTCGCCGCCGAGGCCGCGCTGGCCATCGTCGCCATCATGGCCTCCCTATGGTTTTGCGGCGTCCTCATGGCGGGCTCCTACGAGAGTTTCGGCTTCGGCCGCTGGCGCATGAACCTGCTCGGGCCATTCAACCCCGATTTCTGGTCACTGCTGCTGCCCCACACCTCGCTCGATCCGGATGAGTGGGAGGGCGCGAACTTCCTCGGCCTCGGCATCGGCGCGCTGCTGCTCCTCGCGCTGCTGACCCCGGCGGTAAAGCAGTTCCGCCGGCTGTCCGCACCCAAATGGCTGCCGCTCGCCATCATCGCCCTCGCCATGGCGATCTTCTCGCTCGGCAACAAGGTGGCGTTCGGTCCCTACGAGCTCTTCACCATCCCCCTGCCCGAATGGCTGATGCGGTTCCTCACCACGTTCCGCAGTTCCGGCCGCTTCTTCTGGCCGCTCGGCTACCTCATCATCTTCGCCGTGCTGGTGATCTGCGCCCGCCGCCTCCGCCCCGCCTGGGCCACCGCCATCGTCCTCGTCCTCGCCTTCGCGCAGGTCTACGACGAGCAGCGCGGCTGGCGCGGCATGTATATCGGTGACGCCCGCAGCGGCGAGCGCACCGCGTTCCGCACCTATCTCCACTCCCCCGCCTGGGACGCCCTCGCCCCGCACTACCAGCGCGTCCGCGCCCTCCCCATCCAGAACAACACGCCGCTCTGGCGCGACCTGAGCTGGCTCGCCTTCCGCGATCGCCTCGAAACCGCCACCGTCTCGCTCGGCCGTATCGACCCCCGGGTCGAGGCCCGCGAACACGCCCGCGGCGAGGCGATCGTCCGCACCGGCAACTACGACGATGGCGCCATCTACACCCTCGGCCAGGACGAGGCGCAGGCCACCATCGCCCACCTTCGCCCCGATGACGCCTTCGGTCGCGTCGATGGCGTCATCCTCTTCGCCCGCGGCGGCAAGCCGTGGCTCGAGGCAGCCGGCGTCACCCTCGACCCGTTCATCGACGGTCGCGGCATGAAGCCCGGCTACAGGTTCAGAAAGCCCTAGCGGGCGAACTCGCCCGGCTGCCGCGACACCGTAGCCAGCCCATCGTCGAGGCTGAGCGGCGGCTGCCAGCCGAGCCGCCGCGCCTTGCCGATATCGACCCTGAGGTCGCACATCAGCCGGTCGGCCACGCCGCCGAGTCCGGCGAGTCTGAGGCCACCCTCGAGCAGCCCCGGCGCCACCGGAACGAGCCGCGACGGCCGGTTCAGCGCCCGCGCCAGCCGCCGCAACAGCTCGGCGGTCGACATATCCTCGCCATCGGCCAGCACATAGGTCTCGCCAACCGCCTCGGGCTCGTCGAGCACCCGCATGATGAAATCGCAGAGATTGCCCACCGCCACCATCGAACGCCGGTTCTCCACCGCCCCCAGCGGTAGCGGCCAGCCCCGCTCCACCGCGTTGACCAGCTTGCGGAAATTGCCGCTCACCCCGGGCCCGTAGACTAGCGGCGCCCGCACGATCGTTACCGGCAGCTCCAGCTCCGCCAGCGCCTGCTCGATCCGCAGCTTGGCCTGCCCGTACGTATCCAGCGGCTCCGGGGTATCGGTCTCGCGGAATACCTGCCCCGGCTCGGTCCGCTCGCCGTTGACCTTGATCGAGGACAGGAAAACGAACCGCTCGACCCCATGCGCGGCGGCCTGCCGCGCCAGGTTCAGCGTCATCTCGACGTCGCGCTCGAACACCTGCGCATCGCCGACATGCCGACCCGCCAGGTGCACCACCGAGCGCGCCTCGCCCAGCATCTCGCTCCAGTTGGTCGCGCCATCTGCCCCGCCGGCCTCGCGCCCCATCGCGACGAATGGGCGTCGCGTGGCGGCCATGGCTGCCACCATGTTACGCCCGACGAAGCCGGATGCCCCCGTGACCAGCACTGTTCCCAAGTTCTCGTTCACGCCCACATTCCAATTTCAAGCCAATCTTATACCACCGGCTTTACCCGACTGATAACGCTATCCGTCTCTTGGCCGACTTGACGTAACGGCATGGAACCGGTCGAAGTCAGCATCTCGGCGCCAGGAGGATGGTGCCCGCAGGATGAACCAGAGCAGAACGATGAAGATAACTGCCGTAAAGCCGTACCCGGTCTGGGTGGGGATCAGGAACCAATTGCTCGTGAAGATCGAGACCGACGAGGGCGTGTTCGGCTGGGGCGAAAGCGGCCTCTCCGGCCGCGAGAAGGCGGTCGCCGGCGCGCTCGATCACTACTCGCAGATCCTCATCGGCAAGAACCCCTTCGATATCGGTCATATCTGGCAGTTGCTGTATCGCAGCCAGTATTTCGAGGGCGGTCGCGTGCTGCAGGCGGCAATCTCCGCCATCGACATCGCGCTCTACGACATCAAGGGCAAGGCGCTCGGCGTCCCCGTCTACGAGCTCCTCGGCGGCAAGCAGCGCGACCGGATCCCGACCTTCGCCACCACCTCCGGCGAGCCCGGCGAGGCGATGATCGAGCAGGCGCAGATGCTGATCGAGCGCGGCTGGACCGCCATGCGCCTCTCGCCCTCCGGTCACGGCGACACCCTCTACGAGCCGCGCGAGCACATCGCGCCCACCGCCAAGTGGATGGTGAAGGCCCGCGAGGCGCTCGGCGAGGACGTCGTGCTCGGCATCGACTACCATCACCGCCTCTCGATCGCCGAAGCCGCGAGCTTCTGCCAGAAGATGCCGTCCGGCACCCTCGATTTCCTCGAGGAGCCGATCCGCGACGAGACCCCCGAGGCCTATGAGTCGCTCCGCACCCTCACCGACATCCCCTTCGCCATCGGCGAGGAATTCGCCAGCAAGTGGCAGTTCCTGCCTTTCATCGAGCGTGGCATCCACCAGTTCAACCGCATCGACGTGTGCAACGTCGGCGGCCTGACCGAATCGATGAAGGTCGCCGGCTGGAGTGAGGCGCACTATGTCGATATGATGCCGCACAACCCGCTTGGCCCGGTCTGCACCGCCGCCACCGTGCACTTTTCGGCTGCTGTGGCCAATTTCAGCTGGCTCGAAACCCGCTCCAGTCCGGCCGAAACGCACCTCGGCTTCGACAACTCCGATTTCTTCCCGGTGCAGCCGCGGCTCGAAGGCGCCCACTACCCGGTCAGCGACGCTCCCGGTCTCGGCGTCGAGGTCAACGAGGCACTCATCGAGAAACAGAGCTTCAAGTTCTGGCAGGCCCCAATGCTTCATCGTCGCGATGGCTCGGTGACCAACTGGTAGTCGCAGATAGCCTAATGGATTGCATGCTAGCGGGTTGACGCGTCTGCCCGCTCAGCCGCTTATTGTCAGCGGACGCAGAATCGAGAACTGGCCCGCCCGCGTGCATTGCACGCGCACCATGGCGGACTTGGAGGGATTTTATCTGCCTCCAGGACATTATTGGTGCGAGGGTCTGCGAAGTGACCGATTTTTTCGAGCCAGCCGGTCGGGGCGTGCAGCATGCCAGTCTGCGCGCCGCCAATCGGCGTGCTGTTTTGTCGACTATTGCCTTTAATCCGGGCATTTCCAATGCCGACGTTTCCCGCCGGACCGGCCTGGCGCCGCAGACGGCCTCCGCCATCGTGTCCGAGCTTGAACAGGATGGGCTGATCAACCGTGGCGACGTGCTGCGCGGCCGTCGCGGCCAGCCCGCAACACCGCTGTTCCTCAAGCTCGACGCCGCCTACTCGATCGGCTGCGACGTCGGCTGGCGGCATATCGACATGGTGCTGGTTGATCTCTCCGCCGACCCTATTGCCCGCTACCGCCGCGACTTCGCCTATCTGGACGGCAAGACCATCGTCGCCGAGCTGGTCGCGGGCATCGAGGGGCTGCTGGAAAAGCTCGACGACGCACAGCGCGCCCGTCTGATCGGCATCGGCCTCACCTCGCCCACCAACATCGCCCGCAACATCGACTCGATCGGTGCCCCGTCCGAACAGGCTGAAATCTGGAAGGCGCTGGACATGCGGGCCGAGGTCGAAAGGACCCTCGGCATCCCCACCATGTGGTTTAACGACGGCAACGCCGCCTGCTGGGCCGAGCTGGTGATGATGCCGCAGCCGCGCCCCGCCAACTTCGCCTACCTGTACGTCGGAACCTTCCTCGCCGCCGGCCTCGTCGCCGAACACAATCTGTGGGAAGGCCCCACCGGCAACTCCGCCAATCTCGGCTCCATGCTGGTCTGCAAGCCGGACGGCACCCGCGACTTCGGCCACCTGATCGCCTCGATCCGCGCCCTCGAGAAGCGTCTGGATGCCGCCGGCATCGTGCTGCCGCGCACCAACCCGCTCGATTGGCCCTGGACGGACTGGGAGCCGCATGTCGCGCCGTGGCTCGTCGAATGTGGCGAGGCACTGGCTCAGATTATCCTCAACACCGCCGCGGTGCTGGAGTTCGATATCGCCATCATCGACGGCGTGATGCCGAGGCCGCTGGTCGAGCGGCTGCTGGCGGAAACGGAAGCCGCCCTCGACCGGCTGCCTGTCATGACCTTCGATCGCCCCCGGCTCGTCACCGGCCGGCTAGGCCACGATGCGATGCCATTGGGCGCCTCGTTCATGCCGATCTTTCGCAAGCACTTCTCGCGCGACCTGCGCGACATGGCGAGCTGGGAGACGGCGCCCATTGCCGGTTGAACGCCGGAGCGCTCTCAGGAATGCTCCGGGGCGGCGGGAAACACGCCGCTCATTACCACGAACCCCGGGATCCGCCGCACCCGATCGAGCCAGCGGCGGATCGCCGGATAATCCTGCCGCGACACCCCGCCCTCCTCGCAGAGCACCGCGTGTACAAACACCGCGATGTCGGCGACACTCGGGTGCCCGCCATCCACCAGCCAGTCGCGCCCCTGCTTCTCGCCGAACCACAGGTGCTCGTCGAGCTGCCGCAACAGCCGGTGCGCCCCGGCCTGCAGCGCCGGTACGTCCACATCCCAGCCGAACGCAACGCCGGTCCGCACCACGCCCGCGCTGTCGACCAGCCGCCGCGCAAACTCCAGCCATTCCAGCA
>Ga0209512_1005297_pt1 | contig 10792 bp, 13 predicted proteins | sample frozenSSSSmetaG_FD_184142 | JGI IMG/M metagenome (GOLD analysis project Ga0209512, IMG submission 184142) | Glacier valley bacterial and archeal communities from Borup Fiord, Nunavut, Canada, to study Microbial Dark Matter (Phase II) -... | ecosystem: Environmental > Aquatic > Freshwater > Ice >... | reverse complement strand
TCGGCCAGCTTACTTAGTACCAAACCGACCGCAAACAAAAGAACATACACCCACTGAAGATTTTGCGCCAAGTGATACCAGTAATTTGCAACCCGGCCAAAAAGTAGAGCATCAAAAATTCGGATTCGGTGAAGTGATGAAAATGGAAGGAGCTGCACACAATCCTATTGCAACGGTACAGTTTGAATTGAACGGAGAAAAAAAGATCATGCTTAATTACGCAAAACTGAGAATTCTGGAATAACGAATACATTTTAATAATAGAAAGCCGGTGATCCTTTTTTGCCGGCTATTTTTATTTAATAATCCCGTTCATTCTTCGTGTATCCTTGCCCGTTTTTGCCTGTGTCAGATTGATTGTCGGCTTCCTTTGAAAAAGGAATATATTGATCCAATGTGAACACTTTGTAAATTGATCCCGTTTTTAGTTAACCGCTCGTTAATTCATAATTGAAAATACCTACCTTTAAAAAAAGGACCGTTAACAATCAATTATTTTGCCGCAATGAAAAAAGACGAAGTATTTAAAGAGGATATTCAAAAGCCATATGATTTTAAGTTTGGCTCTTCGGTGGCCAATGTTTTTGATGATATGGTTAACCGGTCTGTTCCTTTTTATGGAGAAATTCAGCGAATGGTGGCAGAGTTATCGGCGGCACATGCAATACCCGGGACTAAAGTTTACGACTTAGGCTGTTCGACTGGTACTACAATGATCGGGATGAACGCAATGATTGCAGAGGAAATAGCTTTTGTTGGTGTGGATGACTCGCCGGAGATGCTGGAAAAATGCCATTCTAAATTACAGGAAGCCCATTTTACCCGCCAGGTTGACCTCGTTTGTGAAGATCTTAATAAATCTGTTACCGTTAATAATGCTTCAGTTGTTGTACTATGTTTAACACTTCAGTTCGTTAGACCCATTTTCAGACAAAGATTATTAACTCAAATTGTTGACGGACTTGTGCCGGGTGGTGTATTAATACTGGTTGAAAAAATACTTGCAGAGGAAAGTTCCTTTAACCGGGATTTTATTGAATACTACTACAATTATAAAAGAAGAAACCAATACAGTGAGATGGAAATTTCACAAAAAAGAGAAATGCTGGAGAATGTGCTGATTCCCTACAAACTGAGTGAAAACATTCATCTGCTTAGAGAATGTGGCTTTGCTCATTGTGAAGTATTTTTTAAATGGTATAATTTTTCAGCATTAATCGCAACAAAAAAATAATTTATGATCCGGATAGGTAATTTCTTTTTCAAATACCGCAATATTATTTTCCTGTTTTTTTACCTTGCTTTATTCATTCCTTCCTGGCCGGTTTTTAGCGAAATCAACGCCGGATCCAATTATTATTGGTGGCCTTTTTGCGCAGGTGTAATTATAACCTTTACCGGTCAGTTTATCCGGGCCATCAGTATTGGTCTTGCGTACATTATTCGTGGTGGAAAAGATGGAAAAGTGTATGCAGAAGACCTGATCATCCAGGGAATGTTTAATCATGGTCGCAATCCTTTGTATGTTGGTAACATATTAATGTTGGTAGGTGTTGGTATTTTATCTAACTCGCTTTTTTATGTTGCCGTGATGTTACCGGTGTTTATATTCATTTACCAGTGTATCGTATTAGCAGAGGAAAATTTTTTACGTAAAAAATTTGGTGCACAGTACGATGTCTATTGTAAAAAGGTGAACCGCTGGCTAATCAATCCGGCTGGTTTGTCAAAAACTTTTGCTGAAAATACCTTTAACTGGCGCCGTTATGTTTTAAAAGAATATAACACGATTTACATTTGGCTTAGTGGTATCACCCTGGTAATATTATTTACCTATCCACAGTTCACAAATAATGATAGCCAACAGAGGAATCTTTTACTATCCATTATTTTGCCGCTTTTATTGGTTTTATACTTAACGGTTCGATACCTTAAAAAATCCGGAAAACTAACCGAGTAATGGCGGTTTTTATGCTAGTTTTTTCTTTCTGATAATATTCCAGCTTTGGTTGGCTTGTAATACGGTGTACTAAAAGCGTCTATTATTTGTCAAATCCACCAAGTTCCATTTACTGTTTTCGAAATAGGAAATTATTTTGCGTGATCGTCTTTTGAAAAGCGGAGCCAATCCATTGTTGTGACATACTTGTTACCTTTGTATCGAATTTTTTAAATGCAATTTTATGATAAAGACAGGTAATCCGGTGATTAGTATTTATACGGAGATGACACCAAACCCGGAAACAATGAAATTTGTGGCCAATAAATTATTGTACCCTGGCAAAAGTGTTGACTTCCAGGATGAAACCAGTGCCGCTCCATCTCCACTGGCACAGGAGTTATTTACATTTCCTTTTATTAAATCAGTTTTTATAGCCAGTAATTTTATTACACTTACAAAAACGAATGAAACGGACGACTGGCAGGATGTGATCCCAACCATCAAATTATTTTTAAAAGAATACCTGGAAGACGGTAAAGCGATCGTAAACGAAGATGCTATCGCTACAATGAAACAGGAAAGCAGCAATGAAGTAAGTGCCGATGACGATGATGTGGTAAAACGCATTAAGGAATTACTGGAAAATTATGTGAAGCCGGCGGTAGAAATGGATGGCGGAGCTATCCAGTTTAAAAGTTATGAAGATGGTAGGGTAAACTTAATGTTGCAGGGAAGTTGCAGTGGATGCCCTTCTTCAATGATTACATTGAAAGCTGGTATTGAAGGCATGATGAAAAGGATGATTCCAGAAGTGAAGGAAGTGGTGGCAGAGGCGGAATAGGCATAGGGCTCTTAAACATCGTCTTTCATTTGAAATTATAAAATTGAGCATCCATACTAAATCAGGTATGGATGTTTTTTTTGGATAATTTTTTATTTTCTGTGCCACCAGGCCCACCACATCAGTATGAATTGCAGGGGAAATAATCTTACCCACGCAGCCCATGCTGGTAAACACATCGTTTCGCTCATGCAGCCGCCTTTCTGAATCATATAGATATGTGTTGGTATAAATAAGATTAATAAAATAACGATACCGTATGCTGCATGCTTTCTGGTACTGGTAAACATTAAACCGATGCACAATATTATTTCAAACAAGCCGCTCGCTATATTTATAAAAGCAGGAAATGGAAAACGAGGTGGGATGATCGGATAGTAAGACTCCGGATGAATAAAATGATTGATACCTGCACTGGCATATAAAACAATCATTATGATCAGGCTGATTCTTTTTACTATTTTCATATTGCAAATTTTCTTTTTTATAAATATACCGTTCTCTTTTGATGCCCTGTAAACCATCTTACTTTAAAAGGACAAATGAAAACAAAAGGATTCATAAATTGTAACTGGTTTATTTCATTTACCCGAATCATTAAAAGCGGGAATCTCTTTTTTAAAATTATATGAATCAAAAACTGGTCAAAACGCTGTTGTTCGTTTTTACGCTGTTGCTGGCTCTTACCGGCTGCAGCGTAAGCAAAGATCCCATTCGGAATTATACCAGGCAATTGCAAAATGGTACCATTAAAGAAGATACCAGTTTTGTTTATCATTTGCCATTTGCCAATAATACTTCTCACAGATTGGTACAGGGTTATTTCAGCCACTACTCTCATAAAAACAGAATCGCCCTGGATTTTAAAATGAAAAGAGGCACCGAAATTTTCGCTGCAAGAAGTGGAGTAATTGTAAGGGTTAAGGAAGATGGAAATAGGGGAGGATGGAATAAAAAATACAGACCGGATGGCAATTTAATTGTTATTCAACATGAAGATGGCTCAAAAGCCGGGTACTGGCATTTGCAACAAAATGGCGCATTGGTAAATTTAGGCGATACCGTTTTGCAGGGCCAGTTGATCGGAATAAGTGGAAAAACCGGCTACACTCTGTTTCCGCATTTGCATTTTTTGGTATGGCGTTTCGATAAAGCAGGGCAATGGCAACAAATAGCCACTCGCTTTAAAACATCGAAAGGAAACGTTTATCTTCGGCGCTTCAAAAAATATCGCAATTCAAATCAATAAATAAACAGTTTGACAGTATCGGAAATAATACAGCAGTTTTTTGTGGATATACATAAAACCGGTCTGCTTGAATATATTGCTGTATTCACAGGGATTGCAAGTGTTTGGTTTTCAAGAAAAGAAAATATCTGGGTATATCCGACAGGGTTAATCAGTACCATTATTTATATTTACCTCAGTTACAAATTTGGATTATTAGGTGAGGCCAGCGTGAATTTTTATTACACGGTTATGAGTATTTACGGCTGGATACTTTGGAGTAAAACAGACCTAGAAAAAAATGCCGTGTTACATATTACAGACTCCAACAAATTTGAATTGCTGCAGCAATTTGCATTTTTTGCTGCTTTTTATATTGCTATATTTTTTGCATTAACCTATTTAAAAAAGAATTTTGCACCAGAGGCAATTCCATGGGCCGACGCTTTTGCAAGTGCAACTGCTTATACCGGCATGTGGCTGATGACCAGAAAGAAAATTGAAAGCTGGTATTGGTGGATGGCTACCAATATTGCGTCTATTCCATTATACTTTGTAAAACATTACGTATTTACCAGTGTATATTATATAGTACTGCTGGTTATGGCTGTTTTTGGTTTGATGGAATGGATTAAAAGAAAAAATAACAACCTTTTGATTTTAAAAAGCACTTCAGACAATGACTTACTGTGAAGCAATTAATCAAATGAAACCGGGTGATTATGATTTGCACAAAACATATCATGATCTGCATTACGGATTTCCCATTCACAATGACAATGAATTATTTTGCCGCCTGGTATTGGAAATAAATCAGGCAGGACTTAGCTGGACAACCATCTTAAAAAAGCAGGAGTATTTCAGGAAAGCTTACCACAATTTTGACATTAAAAAAGTGGCTGCTTATAAAGAAAAAGATATAGAACGTTTGTTAAACGATGCTGGCATTATTCGGAATAAGTTAAAGGTGAATGCTGCCATCGAAAATGCTAAAACTATTCTAAAAATACAGGAGGAGTTTGGCTCTTTTAAAAACTGGCTTGATCAGCATCACCCTAAAAACCGGGCAGAATGGACTGCGCTGTTTAAAAAAACATTTCGTTTTACAGGTGGTGAAATAGTGAATGAATTTTTATTGAGCACAGGTTATTTGCCTGGTGCTCACCATGAGCATTGTGCCATTTATAAGAAGGTTTTAAAGTTTAAACCGTCGTGGAAAACGAACAAAAAAGCATGATAAAAAAAGTGGTTGTATTGGGTCCTGAAAGCACGGGTAAAACTACACTTTGTACTCAATTGGCGGAGTATTTTAAAACCCGTTGGGTAAAAGAATATGCCCGGGAATATTTATTGACCAATGGTGCTGCTTATACTTTTGATCAGTTGCTTGACGTTGCAAAAGGTCAATTAAAATTAGAGGACGAAGCTATTAAGCTATTACAATCCGGTGCTGTTTCTCCGGCATTAAATGACGATACAAATCCTGCGCTGATTTTTGTTGATACCGATATGTATGTGTTAAAGGTTTGGTGTGAATTTGTTTTTGACCAATGTCATCACTGGATTTTGAATCAAATTGTAGATAGAAAATATGATCTCTATTTATTGTGTGATATTGATTTGCCCTGGGTAAAGGATGAACTGAGAGAATATCCCGACTTTGTATCAAGAGAAAAACTTTATCATCATTATAAAGACATCATGGTAAATCAGAATGTACCCTGGGTAAACATCAGTGGCAATTATGAAGAACGATTACAAAAAGCAATTGATGCTGTTAAATCAATCCGTTGATTAAAACCAACCTTGTTTTCTAAACATTCTAAGCATAGCCAGAGGTATAAATAACATTAAACCCACAGAAATAAAGAAGCCCCATCTGTTGTGCAATAATGGAATTGATTCAAAGTTCATCCCGAATATTCCGCCAATAACTGTGGCAGGTGCTAACAAACAGGTTACAATTGCCATCACCTTCATCACCTCATTCATTTTTAAATTTACATTACTCAGATATAAATCGTGTAGGTTCATCATCATATCCCGATAGTTTTCTGCAAGGTCGTTTGCCTGTACAATATGATCATACACATCCTTAAAATATTTCTCGGTTCTTTCATCAATCAATTCGCTTTCACTCCTTAAAATTCCATTTACCATATCACGAACGGGACCAATATTTCGTTTGAGTACAATCATTTCCTTTCGCAACAAATTTATTCTAGCCAGTGTGCGTTTGTTGGAGTTTCTTACAATATCCTCTTCCAGTATTTCGATTTTTTCTCCCAATTTTTCCATTACTAAATAGTAATTATCCACAATCATATCTATTAGTGAATAGAACAGGAAGTCGGCACCATTCTGACGAACTTTACTTCCGCTGATTTTTAATTTCTCACGTAAAGTATTAAACACATCCCTTGTTTCGTCTTCCTGAAAACTGATCACAAAATTTTTTCCAAGCACAATACTTATCTGCTCCACTTCTACAGTAGAATCCTTTTCATTAAAATACATCATGTTAAGCAGGCAAAAAAGCAATCCGTTTATTTCATCCATTTTTGGCCGGTGCCCCATACTTAAAATATCTTCGGTAATGAGGTAGTGGATCCCGTATTTCTCACAAATTTCTTCCACATCTGTTTTGCGCAGCCCATCTACATTTAGCCAGGTCGTACTGGGTGTTTCGATATAATTGAAACAAGCGGAAATATCTGTTAATTCTTTTACGTCAATATGCTGTTGATCGTAATCGTAGACAAAGAGTTTTATTGATTCCGGTTCCTTTCGTGATGCAACCACTGTGGGGTTTACATGCAGAATTTTTTTTGTACGCAGTAATTCCAACGGGTTCAATAAATAATTAAAATATTTTCGGGTTCGCATAATGAAATCTGTTAAAAAATGTAAACTTAGCCTGGCCTCGTTGACTTATGGTCATAAAAAAACCGAAGTTAAATACTTCGGTTTTCTCCATTAGAAAAATCTTATTTTTTTGCGGGTGATGCCGGTATATCCGTATTCCAAATATCCCGGTGCATTTTCCATTGCCCGTTTTCTTCTTTCCAAATCACAACATATTTTCCCTTATCGATCGACACGCCTTTATCAACAAACAGTTCGTAGGTACCTGTTTCTACAACGGCTTCTTCAGATCCGCTTATCTCTTCGGTCGTTAATTTTAAATTGCGAATACCCATTGCAGAAGCGCCATTAAAAAATGCTGTGATCGCCTGCGGTCCGCACATTTTTGGAGAATTGGTTACATAAATACAGGCATCACTTGTATAGCTGCCTACAAATTTTGCAGAATCACCTGTGGCGAATGTTTCGCCATACACTTTGTTACTCGCTGCAATGGATGCCTTTACAGAATCAAGACTAAATGTTGAAGCAACGCCGGATGTTTCCGCTTTTTCTGGTGCATTGGTACAGGATGTAAGAACTGTAATTGCTGCAATAAAAAATACACTGGCTAATTTCAAAAAAGAATGTTTCATATTTTAAATAGTTTAGGTCCGTAAAGTATAAACTATAATTGGTTTAAAATATGTGGCTGGTGGGTATTTTAGTAGTATCCCGAGACAGGACACCTTCTCAATTTATTCCTGCTTTATCAAAATAAAATAGCCACCAATAACGGAAAAATTAAAATGTCGTCATATTGACTCATTCTATTTCGGACTATTGGTGGCTGTTTTAAATCGTTTTATTTATTTCCGGTGCGTTGTGTACCGTATCCTCTTCTTCCCCCTCTGTCAGAAGAATGGAATTTATTTCCTGGTTTCTTAAATCCCGGCGTTTTTGGCCCGGATATTTGTGGCGTAAATAATCCTGCACTCAATGGATAAGGGTGACTATCTACAACGGGAATGTTTTTCCCAATCAGTTTTTGAATGTCTTTTAATTCAGTCCTTTCCTCCTGATCACAAAAAGAAAATGCGATGCCGGTATTACCAGCTCTGCCCGTACGTCCAATGCGGTGAACGTAGGTTTCAGGAACATTCGGCAGTTCAAAATTTATCACGTGGGTCAATTCATCAATGTCAATACCTCTTGCAGCAATATCTGTTGCTACCAACACCCTCAGGCTACCATTCTTAAAACTGCTCAGCGCATGCTGCCGGGCATTTTGCGATTTATTACCATGGATGGCTGCTGCAGTTATATTTTCTTTGTGTAAAATTTTTACTACTTTATCTGCACCGTGTTTGGTACGTGTAAAAACCAGTGCCGTAACCACTTTTTCATTTTTCAACAAATACAAAAGCAACCCGGGTTTGTTGTTCTTATCTACATAAAACAAACTTTGGTCTATAGCCTCCACTGTAGACGAAACAGGCGTAACCTCTACTTTTGAAGGATTGGTCAATAACACGTTGGCAAGGGTTTGAATTTCCGGCGGCATCGTTGCGGAAAAAAACAGGGTTTGCCTTTTGGCCGGTAATTTTATGATCACTCTTTTTACATCGTGTATAAAACCCATATCCAACATACGATCCGCTTCATCCAATACAAATATTTTTAGATGTTGTAGACCAATAAAACCCTGGCTCATCAAATCCAACAATCGTCCGGGTGTAGCTACCAAAATATCTACCCCGTTTTTTAACTGGTTGGTTTGGTGAAACTGTGAAACGCCACCAAAAATTACCATATGCGTAAGACCGGTGTATTTTCCATAAGCAGCAAAACTTTCATCAATCTGGATGGCCAACTCACGGGTTGGTGTTAGTATGAGCGCCTTTATTTGTTTGCGGCCACGTTCCTGTTCTTTTTCTTCGTGCAATATTTGTAATATAGGAATGGCAAAAGCGGCCGTTTTACCTGTTCCGGTTTGTGCACATCCCAATAAATCCCTTCTTTCCAATACCAGCGGAATGGATTGTTGCTGAATTGGTGTAGGTGTAGTGTATCCTTCATCAGCCAACGCTTTAAGGATCGGTTCAATTAATTCTAAATTTTTAAATGCCATTGAATGGTTTAATTTTTTATAAAGGCTGGCAAAGACGTTGCATTTTCTGAATCAGCGGGGAAATTTTTTACCACATCGGCTTACAACCTGCCGTATTTTTTGAGTGGTGTAGGGGTCAAAGGTAGGGATTTGTTTTTTGATGGTGTTTCTACACATAAAGCCGGTCAATTTTAAACTGCAAAAGGCTGTGTAATACAGTTATCTTTAATAACAAACTATCAATAATTCTTTTTATGAATGAAGCGGTATTGCTGTTGGCATGGTTACTCTATTTTTATTTACACAGTTTACTTGCGGCTACTTCTGTGAAGGCTTTTTTTGCAAAAAAATTTGCCCTTAGATCTTCCCGTACTTATCGGATTGGCTATAACATCATTGGCTTGACAGGTATTTTATTGCTCTTTTATTTTCAGTTTATTATTCCTTCAACCATTTTATTTACTACGGGTTTCATTACCAATTGTATAGCGTTTTCCTTGCTTTTGCTCGGGCTGATCATTATGATTGTTGCGATCAGAAATTATGACTGGAAAAGTTTTATTGGTATCACCGACGAAAAAAATTATGCATTGGTAATTGCAGGGATGAATCGACATGTCCGCCATCCTTTGTACAGTGGTACAATGCTTTTTGTGATGGGCTATTTTATGTGGCAGCCCTATTTTAAAAATTTAATGCTGATGATATTAATGTGGGCTTACCTGGCAATTGGTATTATTTACGAAGAACGAAAGCTGGTAAAACTGTATGGCGATGTTTACAAAAATTACCAAAAGAAAGTAAAAAAAATGATTCCTTTTATCTGGTAATATAAATCAAAAGAAAACCGGTAGCAATGTACCGGTTTATCAATTACTCCAAATTTTTTATTACAGGCGTTCATACAATTTTCTCAGGCGATCCCGGGTCATTTGCTTTTCCCAATCTTTGCCCAAAGCATTTTCCCAGAGTGGTTTCATGCCCATTGATACGTCAATCATTTTATCAAACTCTTCATCTGTCAGGTTAGCACAAATATTCTTTGGAATATCAATCTGGTTTTTTTCGACCATGTATTTAAATTCTTTTACGCCTTCCGGATAAAACTCTTCCAGGTGATCAAATACAATACAGTTGCCAATGCCATGTTTGGTGCCCAATAAATAACTAAGGCCATAACTTACTGCATGGGCTACGCCTACCTGTGAGTAAGCAATGCTCATTCCGCCGGCATAAGATGCCATCATTAATTTATCATCACTCTCTGTATCCCAACCTTCTTTTTTTACATACACGTCTCTGCAAAGTTGTAACGCTTTATCGCCATAACTTTTGCTAAATTCATTAAGGTAGGTGCCGTTCAAGCTTTCTATACAATGAATATAACAATCCATTCCGGTATAAAAACGTTGATTGGCGGGAGCGTTGGCGGTTAATTCCGGATCCAGCACAATCTGGTCAAAAGGTGTGAAATCGGAGTTCATGCCCAGCTTTTTTGTCGGGCCCGTTAACACGGTAGTACGACTCACTTCTGCGCCGGTGCCACTCAATGTTGGTATTCCTACTTTATAAACACCCGCTTTTTTAACCAGATCCCATCCCTGGTAATCTGCGCTGCTACCCGGATTATTCATCATTAAAGAAACGGCTTTTGCCAGGTCCATTGCTGATCCTCCGCCAATACCAATTATCCCACTTACACTACCAAACTCTTCTTTTAGCTGATTGGCAATACTATCCACGTAGGTTGTCTTTGGCTCGTAGGTAACATCTACAAAAATCACTTTATCCTTTCCTTTCGCTGGAACTCTTTTTGCCAGTTCTTTT
>Ga0209512_1005294_pt1 | contig 10797 bp, 7 predicted proteins | sample frozenSSSSmetaG_FD_184142 | JGI IMG/M metagenome (GOLD analysis project Ga0209512, IMG submission 184142) | Glacier valley bacterial and archeal communities from Borup Fiord, Nunavut, Canada, to study Microbial Dark Matter (Phase II) -... | ecosystem: Environmental > Aquatic > Freshwater > Ice >... | reverse complement strand
CCTGGCTGCGGCTGGGCGGTGTCCATGGGAGGGAAGGGCATGCTGCCCTCCTCAAGGGCGAGGCGTTCTTTGAAGGTCTGGCCGTCGGTGGGCGGGGGGGCGGTGTCGGGACTGTGGGGCTGGCCTGCGCCGGGGCGGTGGGGGAGGTGGTCTTTGATCGTTTGGCCGGCCCAGCCTGCGCCTTTTTGCAGGGGCTTCATGCCGAGGGAGGTGGCGTAGTCGGCGATGACGGCGCGCTTGTGGTCCTCGAAGTCGGAGTCGGGGTTTTCGATGGTGTTTTGCGCCACGGTGCCGCCGATGTTTGCGGCGATGCCGGCGGCCCTGCGCGCCAGCCTGCCCATCCGGCTGCCTTTGCCGAGGCTGCCCATGCCGGGCACGAAGTAGCCGGCAACGGTGCCGGGCGCGCCCTGCATGTATTCGCCGAGGTCGGTGCCGGTGGCATTGCTGAGGCCGCGGACGAGGGGGTCGTTTTTGAGGCTGTTTTGCTGGTCTTCCTCGGTCTGGGCGCGCTGCGGGGTTTTTTTGAGGTTGTGCTCCAGCTCCTTCCACCGTGCCTTGTTGCCGGTGCGGATGTACTCCTGGAGCAGGTCGCGATTTTCCGGGCTGGCGAGGGTCTGCTGCTGGAGGTGTGCGAGGTGCTTTTTGCCCTCGGGGGTATTGGGATCAGCGGGCCCCTGCACGGCGTCAAACCACTGCTGGCGCTGGGGATTGAGCTTGGCGGAGAGTTCGTCGATCCACTTGTCCTGGGCCTCGCCGGGGGCCAGGGGGAAGCTGCCATTGCGGATGTCCTGATGGATGGCCTCGAGGGCATCATCGATCTTCTTTTCGGCGGCGGGCTGGGCGAGGCGCTGGGTGGTGTCCTTCACCTTTTGCGCTTCGTAGAGGCTTTGCTCCTTCAGGTTTTTGCCGGGCATGCGGAGGTTCCCATAGGGATCGAAGATGGAAAGATCTGCGCCTGCTGCGAGATGGGTGCCGACTTCGCTCTTGGCGGCGTCTTTGACGAGATCGGCGCCTTCCCCGGCGGTGTCGCCCCAGGTCTTGAGCGCGGCCACGCGGTCGCGCAGGGCCTGGGCGGTTTGGTGGAACTTTTGCTGGTCTGCGGCGTTGAAACCGGGCTGGGAGGTGAGCTGCTCGTGGTATTGGCTGAGGAGGGTGTCCACGGCGGCCTCGCGCTCTGCGTGGGGGAGTTTGCGGATGTCGGGGTGCTGATCGAGCGTCTCGTAGTCTTGGGCGGTCCAGGTGCCGCTGGGCATGTGGGCTGCGCCGCCGCCTTTGAGGGGGATGCGATCGAGGCCCGCAGGGCCGTCGTCTGGGGCGCTCCCCGGGGCGATGGCACCGGGCTTTCCCCAGTCGGGGTGGAGTCCTCCAAGGAGGCCGCGCCTCACCTCTTCCATGCGTTCCGGCGTGGCGAGGAGGCTGCCCTCTGCGCGGTGGCGGGTTTGTTTGAAGAACTGGCTGGCCACATAGGCGCGCTGCTCCGGTGTGCCTTCGTGGAGCCACTGCGCCATGTGCTGGTTATTGGGGTGGCTTACCCACTCATCGAGAGCCGCCTGGGTGCCGGGAAGCGTGCTGTCGTGCTCCATCACGCCGTTGAATGCGCCATTCAGCAGCCGCCCCTGCTGGAAGGACAGGGTGCCTGCCTCCAACTGCTTTTTCACACCTGCGGGGGAGAGGCCCAGCTTGTCCAGCGCAGTGGCGCGCTCCTCTGGCGTGCGGGCGGCCTCATGCGCCTGCTTTCCTGCCTCGACCAGGGAGCTGAACTCCGCCTCTGTGGCGTGCTGGCCATGGCCAAAGTAAACGGGCATGCTTGATTCGAGCGCAGAGCCCGGCGCCCCGGCGATGTTTCTGACCATTCGCCGTGCCTCCTCACTGAGGACGCCGTTCTGCGCCTGCACGGTCAGAGATTTCTGCTTTGGGTCATAGATGGCCAAGGGGGCGCTGCTGCCAGAGCGGGGCCGGTGCAGGGCCTGCGTGCCGTCCGGCAGCGGGGTGAGCTGCACATTCTTCGGGTCCAACACACCCATGCTTTTCATGGTGATATCGCGTGCGGCCGTGGCCTCCGCAGGCGTGGCCCTGGCACCGCTGCCGGGGGTGCCGCCAGTGACCACGTCCATCAGGGTCATGGGGGTTGCTGTGGCGGCCGTTTTCAGCCTGCCCTGGGATCCCCCGCTGCCTGCAGCCGGGCGAGGAGGTGGTGGTCCGCCGTGGCGGGAGTGAAGGGGGGCGGCGGCCCTGCCTCGCCTGAGGCACCATGCTGCCTCCGCTGCTGCATGGACCGCGCCCAGCGGTGCTCCTCGATGAGTTGTTTGGCCAGCTTCTGGTGCTGGTCCTTGAGGCCCTGCACCCCGGCTGCCAGCGGGGCATGCGCGGCCTCGGCGGCGGCCAGCTCGGCTTTGGCGGAGGCATGCTGGCGCGTCCAGTTTGCGGCCTGCGCCATCTCCTGGGGGCTGGCAGGATCCACGGGAAGAATCTTTTGAACGCCGCTGGCATCGGACTGGATGCGCACCAGGCTGCCGCCGCGATTTTCATAGCGGACGGGCGCGCCCGCGAAGGCGGCGTGTGTCTGGCGGGCTGCCTCCAGGCGCTGCTGGACAGGCTGCAACTGGGCCTCCTGCTGAGCCAGCTGCTGCGCCTGCCCGGCCCCCTGGCCACGCAGCATATCCTGCCGCTGCTTTTCGCGCTGCTGCTGCAACGTCAGGTTTTTTGAGATGGCTGCCTGCCTTTCCAGTTTCTGCTGTTCTTGCACGGGATCCGGCAGGGTGGGGGGAGCCGCCACGGGAGGCATGCCGGGGTACTCTGAGTGCCCGTGTCTGGAGGCGGAGATCCAACGGCGGTGGAGGAAGGCTGCTGCGGCGTTGATTGATCCCGTGCCTGGGCGGCGGTGGGAATGGCGTAAGGCGGCCGGGTGGCTGCGGAGAGCGGGCCGGGCTGGGGCTGGAGGAATCTGGGGAGCGCGTCAAGGGGCTGGCCGAGCTCCGTCAGGCGGCGCAGGTAGGTGGCCTGGGCGGTCTGCGGTGGCCTCAGGGGCGGCTGCACGGTGGCGGGCGTGGTGCTGCCGGGGCCGGAGATCTGGCCGCGCGCGGCGTCCTGCCGCACCTCCGGGCTGCGAGCGGTGCTGCTCTGCGTGGTCCGGGCATCCGGGAGCCGGTAGTGGATGGTGGTTTGTGGTATCCTGCTGCCCGCCAGACGGGGGAGGTTTTGCTGCTGATCGGAGGCGGTGTGGCGCTGGAATGGCTGTACGTCCCCGAGGCTCGGAGGCGGGCCCTGGGATGCGTCATTCTGCTGCGCGGAGGGGGTGATCTGCGGGGCGGATGCGGGCCTTTGCAGCGAGGTCGTCTCAGAGGACGGCTGCGGCGGGGAGAGCCGTGGGGGCTGCGGCTGGCGGGGCTGCTGCGGGCCTGTCTCCTCCTGCGCGGTGGCTTGGCCGGCCTGAGGCGGCTGCTGATCAGCGATGAGGGGCTGCTTTTTCCGCAGGTAGGTGGATGTATCTGGAATGGATTTGGACGTGGGAAACATGGCGGATGCATGGCCGCAGGGCGGCGGTGGCACCTTCCGAGTTCTTCACTGCGTCGGGTTTTTTGAGAGTGTCGCAAAAAGGATTGGGCCGTGATCTGGGAATGCAAGTGGAAAATGTGTGGAGGTGGTAGATGATGGTATTCAAGTGGTGGGAGGCGGCTGAGCAAGGGGGGCGGGATGCAGATGTGTGAACGGTAATCAGGCAAACCGGCGCTTCGAATTTCGGAGGCCTTGCTTTTCAGGCAATTTGTGGCAAACAGCCGCGGACATCCTCAGGACAGTCGCATGCCTGCCGAAGTCGTGGCCCCCGAATGCCTCCCATCACTGCGTTCGAGGCAGCAAGGTGCCGGTGATCCGGGACAAACGCCGAGGGACGGAGGCGTTTGAGACAATCCGAAGGACTGCCCCGCAGGGGTGAACCTGCGGGGAGCAGGTGAATCAACTGCTCCGTGGCGGGCAAGGCATTGGCGTGTTGAGTTGGAAGTAGATTCGCTTGGCTCCGTTATCAGCGTCGCCGGTGCATGAATGATCCGCAGCCGCAAGTGTGAGAGCGCTGGCTGAAGAGACTTCATAACGCCGCTTCAACAAAGGAGGGTTCGGAATCGAGCAGCTGTCCTGACTTTATTTTACAAATAGGCTGGCACGTCCCGCGCTATTGGTTGGCGCGTGGGTTCATTTTTTCCTCGGGCTGCCTCTGGTGCCGTGACATGTTGCCATATGGTATGAAGACGGATTTCCTCAGTCTTTCATGCCGGGGGGCATTTCATGTTCCCAGGTGTCACTGCGGCTGTATGTCTTTGTCCAGCCTGCTGGGAAAAGATAATCGAGGACGTTTGTTGCCACCGTCTCGCAGGTGGAGTGTGTGTGCTGATAGTACGGTGTCTTGCGCACTAACCTTGGTAGAATGTGTTCTTCAAATCCCTGCCCAGAGCCGGTCCAGTTGTCGCCGTCGAAGCGAATTGTCCAAACGCCAGCTTTGGCTTCAAATATTCCAGTGTGGGGGAGGCTCATGGGGTTGGAGGGCTATTTAAGATGGGCGTCCTTTCCGCCGCTAGGATTTATTTGAATCAGTCTGTCCATCCGAGGGGACGGGGCACTTTGTATTCGCGGGCATCGCCTTGGCTGTAGATTTTTGTCCAACCCTCGGGGAAAAGATCGTTAAGTACATGCGTAGCCACTGTGTCGCACGTAGAGTGTGTGTGTTTGTAGTACGGAGTTTTGCGCACCAGTCTGGGAAGAATGAAATCTTCGAATCCCGGGCCGGTGCCGGTCCAGTTGTCTCCATCATAGTTGATTGTCCAAGGACTGGCTTTTGCTTCAAACTGTCCAGTATGCGGGAGGCTCATGGGTGTTGCAGGGTGTTGATGACAAACTCAAAATATTCAGGGTCGTTCATGTGAAACTCTATGGGATCGGCATGCAATCGTTCAAGTCCCTGCGCTGGCAGCGTCAGTCCTTCGCGCCCGGTGGCATTTCAAAGTCCCAGGCGTCATTTTTGCTGTATATTTTGGTCCAGCCCTCAGGAAACACTTGGTTGAGGACATCTGTGGCGACCTCGGAACATGTGATGTGAGTGCCTTGATGCCAGGGGGTTTCGTCGGTCAACATCGGGAGAATAACTGCGTCAAACCTCGGACCTGTACCGGTCCATTTGTCTCCGTCGAAGGACATTGTCCAGACGTCCGATTTTGCTTCAAATTTTCCGGTGTGGGGAAGGCTCATGGTTGTTGCAGGGTTTGGATGACAAATTCAAAATATTCCGGGTCATTGACATAAAACTCAACGGGATTGCGGTGCAAGCGTTCCAGGTCCTGAGCATTCATCCTAAACACCTCAGCCTTTCATCCACGACGGTGGCAACTCGTCGAGTTCACCACGGTAACTGGAAATTTTCGTCCAGCCTTCGGGAAATACTATGTCGAGTACTCGTTTTGCTACGCTATCCACAAAGATATGAGTACCTTGATGCCAAGGGGTTTCGTCTGTCAATCTCGGGAGAATGCCATCTTCAAAGCCCGGTCCTGTGCCGGTCCAAGTCATGCCGTCAAAGGCGATAGTCCAAACATCTGCTTTCGCCTCAAATTTTGTGGTGTGCGGAGGAGTCATGGGTGCGGGTGCTGAAGGGTTTTTATGACGAAATCAAAGTATTCAGGGTCATTGACGTAAAATTCGACTGGATTGCGATGCAGGCGTTCGATGCCCATGGTCAGGATCTCTGTGCCATCACCTTGGGGGTAGATTCTACCCATATAATGTTCGCCGCCAAGCTCTTGAAATCGATCCTTATAAACAATCATTCCTGCGTGCTTGGGATCGCCAGTCAATCCTGCGAGCGATTGTGATTTTTCACTACCGGATCGCATTTTGAGGAAGTCCAGGCAGGCCTTCAGAACGCGAGGGTTTTGATCCTCAATACCATGGGCGATCTCGTGCATCACGTGGCTGGGCGATGTCAGGCCATTGATGAACACCATGCCGTGCAAGTACCCTGCGATATTACGATTGAAGTCCACCACGCCCACGGTGGGCAGCAAGCTGGCGTGAGTGTACATCTGTGCGAGTTCCGCACCCGCCTGCGCCTTGGCTGCCGTCGTCGGTGTGACGTGCGTTAGCACAACTTTTCCTCGGGCTGCCTCTGGGACCATGACATGCTCTCGAGTCTTCTGTGCGAGCTTCGCCATTTCTTCCTTTAATTGGAATCTCTTTTGCTCAAGCAACTGCTTCGTCGCGAGATCACCCTGCTTAACTGCGGTGTTCATTTCTGAGTCTGCGGACTTTAAATCCTTCGCCAATGTCTTCCAATCGTCCGAGTGAGCGTCGAGCGCGGTCTTTATCGTGCTCAGAGCATGTGGCGCAGTCTGGCCGGGAATTCCCTGTGCCTGCTGGCTTGTGGGAGCGGATTTCGGCTGCGGTGCTTGGGTCACATATCCAGACGCCGCTTGCACATGCGCGCCGAGCAAGTCTTCAATATGCCGGCCTATCGTTTGGGCATCCATTCCGACGAATTGCTTGGCGAGAGTCGGAATGTGGTACTTGATGGATTTGTCTGGGTTCAGCCACATCCCACTGCTATACCCATTGGGTCCAGCGGATTCATGGAGATTAGCCTGGAGTCCCGGAAACTTCCCGGAGAGGCCGCCGATGACAGTACGCACATGGTTTTGGAGTTGTGGTGATGGCAAGGCAGCGCCGGAAGACGACATCTGCGGCAGCCCGGGACCGGGTGAGGAGGAGCCGGGGTTTGGCGGAGGTGAGGACGGTGAGTCCTTGATTTGTGGTGACTGGTTGGGGGAGGCCTGCAGCTGCGGTTCAGGTGCCTGCCCGGGAAGTCTTCCCTCCGCCGTCTTGACAGTGGTCCCAGTGGCCGCGCCGCTGAAATTGCCGGGGGAGGCTTGAGGATGGTGGGAAGTGGTATTATCTGCGGGGCTGGAGTTGCCTTGATTTCCCCCGGGGCCGGGTCTGGCGAGGATGGCCTGCGCATCTGCCAGGGCCTTCGCGGTGGTGGGGTGAAGTTTTCCGCCGCGTTTCTCAATGCCGGCCTGCTGATTGAGGATGTTTTGCTCGGTTCTCCTGGCGAAGGTTTTTTCTGCGGCATCCAGCGTCTGCTGCTGGTCCGGGCTCAGAGGGGCTTTTTGGGCCTTGAGATTGTCGGCGGTGTTGCGTGCCGCGATTGCTTCTTCGAATGTGGGGACCCGGGAGGGGGGCGTTTGCGGTGGTTGACGGTTATCGACGGCTGCTGACGATGGCTGGCCCAAACCGGGAGCGCTCTTAGTGGCAGTTTGTGGTATTGAAGGTTGTGATGGGGCCGTGCTGGAAGTGGTTTGTGATGGCTGGCTGTCGGTCGCCGCGGTTTGTGATGGCGAACCGGGGGTGCGTGCCGGCGCCCTGTTGGTTTCTGCGGGTGGCGTCACTTCCACGGATGAGGTGCCTTCGGGCGGTGTGACGCCTTGGGTGGTGGCGGTGTCTGCGGGTGGGAGGGGGCCGCTGGAACTTGCCGTGGAGGACGTGGTTTTGTCTGGGTTGCCGACGATGTCCGTGTTTCCCTCAGGGCGGGGCCGGGCCAGGGTGGCCCGGGCGTCCTCCAGCGCCTTCGCGGTGGTGGGGTGGAGTTTTCCTCCGCGTTTCTCAATGCCGGCCTGCTGCTTGAGGATGTTGTCCTCCGTCTTTCTGGCGAAGGTTTTTTCCGCCGCATCCAGCGTCTGCTGCTGCTCCGCGCTCAGCGGGCTTTCCTGGGCCTTGAGCTTGTCGATGGTCTGTTTGGCCGTGCCGGCTTCCTCAAACGTGGGCACGGGGAGGGCGGCGGCGGGAGCGGGAGTTTGCGGTGGCTGGCTGTTGCTGGCGGTGGTTTGCGATGGTTGGCCGTAACCGGAAGGGGAGGGGGGAGGGAGAGTTGACGATGGTTGACCGTTGTTGACGGTGGTTTGCGGTGGCTGGCTGGAAGGTGTCGCGGGGGTGCCTGTGGAATTGGAAGTGGTATTTGGTGGTATTTGTGGCTGCGACTGCGCGGTCTGCGCGTTGTTGTGGGCGGACTGGGCGATGTGCTCGCCGCCGGCGCCGAGGATGCCGGAGGTGGCGATGAGCTGGGGGAGGCCGGTGAAGAAGTCTGCCATGGCCTGCTTCATGTCCTTCTTCTCCGCGTAGGCGGAGGAGAGCTGGCTGATGCCTTCGTCGAGGACTTCCTGGGGGATCTCATCGAGGGTGCCGCGTGCGAGGGCCTGGGCGCCGTGTACGGTGGTGGAGGCGTAGGCTTTGATGGCGTCTTTGATGCTGCCGCGCAGGGCGGTGCCGCTGGCGCCGGTGCTCAGGGTGCTGCGGATGGCGCTGCTGCTGAGCGCGGTGGTGCCGCCGGGGAAGGCCTTGGTGAGGAGGCCGGACATGACGCCGGAGAAGGCGGCGGCGGAGGCGGAGCGGGCGAAGGCTTCATCATGCGGCATGCCGCTTTGGATGTTGTTGGCGTAGGTGTCTGCGTACTGGCCGCCGGCGGTCTGGAGGGCGCTCATGATGGCGGCCCCGCCTGTGCCGCCGCCGCTGACCATGCCGAGGACGGTGGAGGGGAGGGCCTGGGAAAGGCTGCTGATGAGGCGTGTGCCGAAGCCGTCCGTGGTGCCGGTGAGCTCGTGGCTCTGGGTGAGGGCTTTGTTTTCCTGGGCTTTTTCTGCGGCGGCTTCGCTGAACGCCTGCCCGCCGACATCCAGCCCGGTGGCGTACTCGACTGCGCCTGCGGTCATGGCTGCAAGCCCCATGCCTCCGGCGATGATCTGGCCGCCACCTGCGGTGAGGGAGGTGCCGATGTTTTCCGCGAGCTTGAGCCAGCCGGGGCGGGACTTCATGGCATCGAGGTAGAGCTGGGTCTTCTCGTTGTCGGTGTAGGGGCGGACGGTGCCATCGGGAAGCGTTTCGGAGAAGTGGCCGGCGAGCTGGTTGTTGGTGAGCCACTCATTGTAGTCCTCCACGCCGGGGAGGCGCTTGCTGGTCTTGAGGGTCTCGGTGGCGCTGGTGAGCCAGCGGTCGTGGTAGGCGGGCCACATCTTGCGGGCGGCTTCTTTGGCCTCGGGGGTGGAGTAGGTTTTGTCGATGGCTTTTTCGAAGGTGGCCTGGTCCTCCCCGAGGGTGGGATGGACGGTGATGCGGCCATCGGGCAGGACGCGGGCGGGCTCGGCGGGGCCTTTGCCGGACCAGGCGTTGAGGGTCCTGTCGACGAGGTTTTCCTGCTGCCGGTTGGCGTAGCTGGTGCTGGCGCGGTTCCAGTCGCTGAGGCGCTGCATTTCGAGGTGGTGGCGGAGGTCTTTGGGATCGACGCCGTATTTTTTGGCCTCCTGCTCGAGCACGGCTAGGTGCGTGCTGGAGAGGGGGGCGCCGGGGCTGTAGGGATCGTCTTCCTTCGGAGCCTGGCCGGTGATCCAGTTACCGGCGACGCCTTTGCCCCACTGCTGGTAGATCTGCGCAGCGATGCCGGGGAGCTGCTGGGCCTTGGCATTGATCTGGGCCTGCTGCTGCTGGACGTGCTGATTGAGGGCCTGGATGCCGGCCTCGTACTGGGGGCCGCGCTGGGGGTGTTTTTTGGCGAGATCTGCGCGGCGTGCCTCGGCCTCGTCATCAAGGGCATCGAGGCTGGTGGCGGCTGCGCCCATGCCGGTGGATTCAAGCTGGGTGCGGCGGGTCTCGCGCTGCCTGCGGACGGCGGAGTCGGCCTCGGCCTGGGCTTCGGCTTCTTTGATGGCGGCGACGACTTTGGGCTCTTCTTCCTCGGTGTTTTGTGGTGCCTGGGTGGCGGTGGGCCGGGGCTGCGGAGGCTGTGATGGCGCTGGCGGGGTGGGCGGCTGAGCAGTCGGCAGGGTGGGGCTCTGCGGAGCGGGGGCGGTGGGCTTTGTGGTGGGCTTGGGGCTTGGCGCAGTGGTGGGGGACTGGTTCCGGAAGGTGGGTGCGACCTTGGGGGCTGCCCCGGTGCTCTGCGTGGCTGGGCCGGCCGTGGGTGGTGTCTGCTGCGGCTGTGCCGGTGGCTGCGATAGCGCAGTTGGGGTGGGCGGCGGGGAGGGGATCTGCGGCGCTGGGGCGGGGGATGGGGGAGCTGCTGGCGCTGCTATTGGCCTGCGCTGAGAAGGGTCGGGCAGCGGTGATAAGATTCGCGGGCGGGGAGTGGCCTGTTCGAGAGGTCGATAGGGGACCCTGACTGGCGGCTGAGGCTGGGGCAGGGCCTGCTCTGGCGGGCTGCCTGCAAGGGGCTGCTTTTTGCGCAGGTAGGTGGGGAGATCGAAAATGGATTTGGAGATGTCGAACATGGCAAAGGCATGGCCGCAGGGCGGCGGTGGCACCTTCCGAGTTCTTCACTGCGTCGGGTTGTTTGAGAGTGTCGGAAAAAGGATTGGGTCGTGATTTGGGAATGCAAGTGGAAAATGTGTGGAGGTGGTAGATGATGGTATTCTAGTTCCGGTGGGAGGCGGCTGAGCAATGGGGCTGGCGTGGGTGTGATGCAGATGCGTGCACGGCAGGCAGGCAAACCGGCGCTTCGAATTTCGGAGGCCTTGCTTTTCAGGCAAGGTGTGGCAAACAGCCTCGGACATCCTCAGGACAGTCGCATGCCTACCGAAGTCGTGGCCCCCGAATGCCTCCCATCACTGCGTTGGAGGCAGCAAGGTGCCGGTGATCCGGGAAAGTGCTCCGTGGCGGGCAAGGCATTGGCGTGTTGAGTTGGAAGTAGATTCGCTTGGCTCCGTTATCAGCGTCGCCGGTGCATGAATGATCCGCAGCCGCAAGTGTGAGAGCGCTGGCTGAAGAGACTTC
>Ga0209512_1005293_pt1 | contig 10797 bp, 12 predicted proteins | sample frozenSSSSmetaG_FD_184142 | JGI IMG/M metagenome (GOLD analysis project Ga0209512, IMG submission 184142) | Glacier valley bacterial and archeal communities from Borup Fiord, Nunavut, Canada, to study Microbial Dark Matter (Phase II) -... | ecosystem: Environmental > Aquatic > Freshwater > Ice >... | reverse complement strand
ATTGCTCGCTGTAGACAATTAATGTCTGCCCGCTTTTACGCCACTGTTCAACATGGTTGGTTCTTTCCTGCTGGCTGTACTTTTTATTATATTCCATCTTGGTTTGTTTTCCAACAAAGCTAACTACAGCTTTTCCCAGATCGACCGCCTACTTAGTGGGACGGATACGTTTAATTAACCAATTAAACTGAATTAACTATCTTGTACAGTAGGTAAATCTCATTACAGAGACTTGGATAAAGCAGTTTATTTTAATAACAAACGATTAGAATGGAGGTTCACCTAATAGTCTATGTGTATCTTGAACTACGATAAACTACAGTACAAGTATGCGTTTAGATTGTTTGATTTGGAATAGTTGACTTATTAACTTTCAAATAGAAATGTAATCGCTTTCTTTTTTCACTTTTGACATCTGGCCTGTGTTTTTCCTTTTTTTGGATTTTGCAACTAAAAATTAGAATTATACAGGCCTATTTTGTATTTTTTTGCTTCTCGTATATTCATCTAACCCTTTTAATTGTGCCTAAAAAACGGTGTACTTTTATAAACGCTTTTAAATATCCCACAATCTACTCAACATGATAGTTTTTTTCTTGTAGATATATTGTTGAATTACTCAAAATATTTATATTGCAACGCATTAATTGGTTAACCATTTTATCAAATGAACACAATAAAACTTTTATGTGTAGCAGTTACACTTTCAATTACAGCTATTTCTTCTTCGTATGGTCAGAGCCCTTATGGTGGCACTCCTCAACAAATTCCCGGTAGGATTGAAGCAGAAAATTTCGACCTTGGTGGAGAAGGTGTAGGATATCATGATCGGGAAAAGGGGAAAAACCCGGGTCTGGGATTTCGTCCAGATGAAGCTCCCGGAATTAAAGGTATGGTTGTTCCGTACGGAAAACCTGCCTGGTATAAATCAAGCGAAAGCACTCCTACTATTGGTTGGTTCTTTGTAGGCGAATGGTTAAAATACACTGTAGACGTTAAGGCTGGCGTGTACGATATAAATTTGCGAGCGTCTACTCCAATGAAAAACAAAGCCTTTAATATCTATTTAGACGACAAATTGATTGCTTATATTGAAGTTCCCAACACGGAAGAATACGACAAATGGGTTACTATACATTATAGAGGTGCTAAAATAAAAAAGGATGGTCGTGCTGTACTGAAGATTCAGGCCGGAGGAATGGATTTAGATGAGTGCGACTTAAATTGGATTGAGTTTGTGCCTACCAATAAAATGTATATAGACTTTTTGTAGACGTATAGATAAGTATTAAAGTGTTAAGTTAAAGTTAAAAACCACAATCGATTTATAATTAATCCTTTAATGCAAATTCAGGCGATATAGTACAATTATCATACACTAAATCAGAAATATCATTAATAAAATTGATGTACCATTTGGTTTTTAAACTGCCTTTAAAGTACTATCGACTTAGCATTAACTCCCTATAATTTAATCCAAACAATGAACATAAAAGGCCCTCCGGTACAACAATTATCATACACTAAAATAGCCCTATCATTAGTTTTATATTTCTGTTGTCTATGTGCTTATGGGCAACAAAAAAAGATATATATAGCTAATGATGACCATACTGACTATATGTGGACTGGCGATGAAGAAACCTACAAAAAGGCGTTTTCTGATATGCTTGACTATTACATCAAGCTTAATGAGTCTACAGCCAATTTACCTTACAACCTTCAAAATAAATGGAACTGCGATGGCTCTTACTGGGTGTATAATTATAAACAAACCCGAAGCCCCGAGCAATTTGCCAAACTAATAGAGCAGGTTAAAAAGGGAAAAATTACTGTGCCGCTTAACTCTATGATTGTTTTAATGGGTGCAGCTCCTGCCGAGGCTACCCTACGGGATATGTATTATGCAGGCTCGCTAAAGCGTAAATACAAATTGGATATGCCACTGGTTTTAAACATGGAAGACCAGGTATTGCCATTAGGACTGGCCTCTTTATGGGCCGGGTCTGGCGCTAAATATTCATGGAAAGGTGTATGTGCATGTGCAACTAAAGTAAACGGTTTAGACTCCCGAAAAAATCAGATATACTGGTATAAAGGGCTTGATGACCAAAAAGTATTGATGAAATGGTACTCGGTAAATCCTTCTATGATAACTAATAGAAAAGAGTACCGCTATAATTTAGGAAATTATTTAGAAGCCTCCCAACAGGAAAATGCTATTATTGACTGTAAAGCTTTGATGCACGACCCTGCTTATCCTTACAACATTTCAGGGGCATTTGGAAAAGGGGGCGATGATTTAAGGACACTTACGGATAGATTTCCAAAAGTGGCTAAAGCAAAATCAGATTCAGAATACCAGGTAATTGTTTCTAACGAAGTTGATTTTTTTAAGGATTTTGAAAGTCAGTACGGTGCTACTTTACCATCAGAAACTATATCGTACGGCAGTACAGAATGGGGAAATAGTTTTGCTTCTCTAGCAGAAGTATCTGCTTCTATAAAGCGTTCTATGGAAAAGCTACGCACCGCAGAAGCACTCTATACCCTAATTGCTCTAAAAGATAAAAAGTTTGCCTCAGATTTGGCCGACCAAAAAGAAAAAGCATGGTTTGCCTGCGGAATGTACTTTGAACATGATTGGACATCCGACGGCCCACACATTACCAGAAAACAACGTGCAGACTGGCAGAAAAAGATTGCAGCGCAATTGAGCAGTTATGTAGATACCTTGTATAACAGGTCTGTAGTTAAAATGGGGCAGCTAATTAAAAAACCAGCCAGCACTAATGAAACATTCTATGTATTTAACCCATTAGGTTGGGAACGTGATGATTATAGCGACTACGCATACGAAGGCTCGTCGGCCATTAGCGTTATAGATAAATCTACATTGAAAGAAGTACCCTTTCAACTTATCTGCAAAAAAGACAAAAACTATATTCGCCTATTTGCCACCCATATCCCATCGTTAGGCTATAAAGTATTTGAGATAAAGAAAAGAACTACCATTCCGGTTTTTCAGCAAAACATTACAGTTACCGATAGCACGCTTGAAAACAAGTATTATAAACTCAAATTCACCAAGCAGGGCGTTATTACCAGTTTACAAGATAAATTAAACAACCGCGAATGTGTTAAACCATTTAATAAATTATACTTGAACGATCTGGGTTCGGGAAATAAAAACGAAGGGTCTGCTATAAAAATCGAAAACCCTGGGGCAGTATCTGCCACCGTTGTTGCCTTTTCTTATAAGCCCATAAAGCATACCACTAAACTCACGCTCTTTGCCAACACCGACCGGATTGAAATTGAAAATTATATTGAACAGAATTTGGATGAAAAAGCTATAACCTATTCTTTTTCATTAAACCTTAATAAACCAGATACCTGGCACGAAGAAGCAGGAGCTATTTTAAACGCAAAATCTGTTTCAAAAGGAGGGCATTATGCCGACTCAATATCTCGGTTAGATTGGATTACTCTGAACCATTTTACCAACATGACTGAAGCAGGAAAGGGGATGTTGTTATCAAACCGTGATGCTTATTTTATGAAAACTGGAAGCAGCTCCCTTAAAAAAATAGATGATGCCGCTACTGTAATTAACGTTTTGGCTGCAGGGCAGGTAGACAAGGATCTTGGAATGATTAACCAGGATGGTGATTCCTATTTTGAACATTTCTTTGCTCTAAAACCACATGCAGGCAATGTTTCCTCAACCGATGCCATGCGCTTTTCGCTACAGCATCAAAACCCCTTAATGGCCCACAGAGTTACAGGCGGCTCTGTTTATGATGCAAAGCAATTCTCCTTGCTTAATATTTCCGATCCCAATGTATTACTCTGGGCCTTAAAGCCCGCAGAGGAAGGAATTGAACAGGGTATTATTGCACGGGTGTGGAATTTGGCAAATGAAGATAAAAATTGTTCGGTATCTACCATGTCGCCTATAATAAAAGCCAGTAAAGTTACTCATATTGAAACAGATGATAAACCGGTAACCCCCATAAATGGCGCTTTAAATACCACGGTAGGACATAACCGAATGGAAACATACAGACTGTTTATAAAATAATTTTGCAGCAATGTAGCATTAGCTTTGATACGCGTTGAGTAGGTGTGTCAATGCTAAATTATTTAAGGTTAGCTACACCAACAACTGGGGCAAGCATGTCGGTGGCGTTACTGATTATTAAGTTAGAATTACAAAACACAAACGATTCATATTCATCCAGTTAGTGAAAATTCGTTAGACATAGTGTAATTAGCATAACACTAGAAACCTAATAGATTTTTTTTAGTCCAATTCTTGTTAGATCGATAAATGAAAACCTCAATTAACCTTAAGCCCACCGAAACTGAATCGCTGATTAATACTACCATCCGGCAGATAAAAGACTTGATTGTTTCTGGGCAGCTTAAACCCGGCGACCGCCTCCCAGCCGAACGAACACTGGCAGAAAGGTTTAGGGTAGGCCGCGGCTATATTCGCGAAGCTATTTTAAAGCTCGAATTTTATGGCTTGTTAAAAACTTCGCCCCAAAGCGGAACCTATTTGGTCGGATATAGTTTGCAGATACTTGACAGTATATTTACCGATATAATTAATTTCAATAAAGACGATTTTGCTTCCTTAATAGAAGGGCGATATTATATAGAAATTAATGCCGCTAAGCTTGCTGCTGTACGAAGAACCGACGAAGATATTGCAGGAATAAAAAATGCAATGGACATGTTTGAGAGCAAAGTTACAACTGGTTTGACTGCCATCGAGGAGGATATGCTTTTTCATATCAAAATTGCCAAGGCAGCAGAGTTAACGAAATAATTTGCCTCAATAAATCAGCTTTTAAAACCATACCCTTTAAAACTTGTCCGGTTGTTAAAAAAGGAAGTAAACTTTGTACTAGCCAAAAAGTAAAACAATTGAACCCGAAAAAGAAATATCTTTTTTGGAAAGGCAGCGAGGCTTTGTTCAAAATATAGCCAATCCGGTATATCAAATGGAAGGTCCCGGAATCGAGAATAACAAAGTGGCCTTCAGGAGCTTTTTTGATAAACGTAATGGAAAAGATATTTATGGAAAACTAATTACAACTCCAATACTCGATCAGGTTGGGCTAACCGAAAGCTGGCATATTTTACAAAATTAGGGTATGGACATTTTTCATACCGAGAGTTCTTTAGGTGCCGGTGCTTTGGGATAAAACAAGAAGGAAAAATATCTCTCCTTGCCGATGCAGATAAAACCACTTTCGAGGCTCTTTATGAAGGCCCATTACGAGATGGCTACAAACTTAATTTTACCAATTGGGATGCTGCCGGGACTTTAAAAAACGGATCAGAACAACTTTCAATAACCAAAGGCGATTACTATTATCTCAACCAGATCAATATTAGCCTGGCCGAAAATCTACAGCTTATTTCGGGTATTGCAGATTTCGGCAGCCTTGATTTTCGTTATAAACAACATAATAAAAAATTCAGTTCCGTTTCTCTATATGGGGCTCAGGCCGACGGTACGCATACAAAATTAGGAGTAGCAATTTTATTCCAGGCTCAGAAATATGCAAGTCATGCCAAAACAAATAAGTTGAATAATATTCCGAACACATCATACATCGCGTTAAACTCTGGAAATGGAACCTATACGCTTCGTTTTTTAGCCTGTTGGGAGAAAACAGATACCACTTTTTCTAGCCCGGAAGGCTTTGACAGCTATACAACAAGTAGCTGACCGACTAGCTAATCCTATAAAAATAACCGGTATTGATCAAAAACAACCGAAATAAAATGGAGAGAAGAGAATTTGCAGGCTTGGTGATGTCTTTAACAACTGGGAGCATATTGGTGCCCCTGTTAAGTAAAGCTTCCGCAACCGAAACGTTTTACGATTTACCTTTTACTGCAGGATTGCCCGATAAACTTCCGGCTAACATACAGCAGATGGTAAAAAACACCTTAAACTACGAATTTAAAGCCGTTAATACCTAATTTTAAATTAACACCGTCAAAAATTAACACCATTAACACCGCCTTACTTGACATGAATTTAACCTTATAGAAGAAATGATTTTTAAAAGAATATCCCTAGTAGCAGCGTTTGGTTTGTTGGCAGTAGCCTTATATTTATTCGCTAATGATAAAAATATTGAAGGTGGCCTTACTTTAACAGGTTTTTGGAAGATCACAGGGCAAAACACTTCAAGTTTATTGGGATGACTTAAAACTCTGGAAAAATAAACGGCCGGAATAAATGTAGTAATGCTATCCTGACATATTTTATTTATCAGGGTATTTACATAAGATCAGTAAAACAAAGTGTATTTATTTTGTCGCTAAGATTAGAGGTTATACTTTTATCCATATTTTTCCGCATAAGAAATAATTAGTTACCTTGTACAGCAGTAACTAAAAGTAAGATACCTTTATTCTAAAATTATAACCAAATTTTGAAACTAAAACTTTTTCTACTAGTCGTTTCCTTATTAAGCCTCAATGCTAAAATGTATTCTCAGGAATTAGCAATTCCACTATATCCTAATGGTGTACCTAATAGTAAAAAAGCACCCGCCGATTATATTGAAATCAAGCAAGGAATTGACGTCCGTATGGTTACTGATCCTTCCATTACCCCTTATTTTCCGGCTAAGGATAAGGCAAAAGGTGCAGCAGTAATTATCTGTCCGGGTGGTGGATATGGGTTTTTAGCGGTAGAAAAAGAAGGTAGCGAAGTAGCAAAAAAGTTCAACTCTATTGGCGTAACAGCTTTTATTTTAAAATATCGTTTACCTAGCGATAAAATAATGGTGGATAAATCTATTGGCCCTTTACAAGATGCGCAACGAGCTATTCAATTGGTTAGGGAAAGAGCAAAAGAATGGGGAATAGATCCAGTTAAGATTGGCATAATCGGCTTTTCGGCCGGTGGGCATCTAGCGTCTACGGCCGGGACTCATTTCCAAAATGTATTAATACCAAATCCAAAACAAACAAGTGTTAGGCCAGATTTCATGATGCTTATTTACCCCGTTATTACTTTCGGAGAATTTGCTCACCGCGGATCGCAGGTAAAACTTACCGGGCAAGATGCAACACCGGCTCAAATAGACTTATATTCGAACGAGAAACAGGTTACAACTCTAACACCGCCAACATTTTTAGTTCATTCAGAAAATGATAAACATGTGCCTGTACAAAACAGTTTACGATTTTATGAAGCCTTGTTAAAGGCAGACGTAAAAGCCGAAATGCATTTGTATCAGTCAGGCAGCCATGGATATGGCTTAAACAACGGTACCACTCCCGATAAATGGTTCGACAGATGTGAGAATTTTTTAATACAAAATGGCTTTATTTCTATGTCTTCAAAACCTTAATTTAGAATGTGGCCCATCGTACAAAAAACAAATTAAAAAACTAGCTATTAAAGTTCTTTAATTATAATAAATTAGAAAATATAAATCAGTAAAAGGAGGTTTACAACATTTAAAGCTTTCTTTTTTTTTAACAATAATTACTCCTTTCAATCTTGAATTATGACACACCAAGTAAAATTATTGGGATCCGTCTTAGCTTTTGGAATACTTACAATAAACACGTATGCTCAAACGGCTACAGAAGCCTCACCCAAACCTCAGCTAATTTTTCAATCCGGATTTGAAGGCAGTACTAAAGTCGTTCATGAGCCTAATACGAATGACCATGGCGCTCTAAAAGAACATATTGAAGGAATTGACCCCACCTTTAAAAGCAACAACAACTGGGATAAGGATTGGTCTGTTTTAAATGGAGGCCATATTGAAGTCCAATATACCGGAGGCGATTCTACTAAAAGATATGGAAAGATTGTACCGGAACCGGGAAACCCAAAAAATCATGTGCTTAAATTTTGGCTTGATAGCTCATGGACCGCAGACGGAGGAGTAAAAAAAGCCCGCGTTCAAACTAATATATACGGCATAACTAGCGGTTTCAAAGAAATGTATCAGTCGGTTAGAGTGTTTCTTACAAAAGATTTTGAAGTAGTAAAAACCTATCCTAAAAATATACCTTGGTGCACCATTTCTGAGTTTTGGAATAATGAATGGTGGGTAGCCAAAGAACCTTACGGTTTCCGGGTAACTCTTGGTATAGGTAAACCTTCTGCAAAAACTAGTGATTTAAATTTTATTCTAAACGGTGAAAACCCTGGACAAAAAGAGGTATGGAATGGTGAAAATGTTAATGTTAAGGTGCCCATAGGTGAATGGTTTACTATGGAATACTATTTTAAAGAAGGCAATGAGCAAACCGGTCGGTTTTGGATGGCTATTACCCCTCAGAGCGGAAAAAAACAAGTGGTTTTCGATATACACAACTTTACTCACATGACTAAAGATCCGGCTCCAAATGGCCTTACAGGTTTTAATCCCATGAAATTATATACTTCTAAAGAACTCGTTAGTTTTGTAAGGTCAAAGGGGAAAACTTTACAGATATATTGGGATGATTATAAATTGTGGGAAAATAAAAGACCCTGAACCCAAATTAATTAAATGGCACAAAATTATTTCAGCTTTTAACTTATAGCCTAAACGAAACCAGATTTAAGACATCATAATGAGAATTTTTTAAGTTGTAATTTTTATAGAATCTAGCATAAGAGTAAAATATATGAAAACAAGTAATTTTATCCAATCTACTCCTTCGCATTATAAACCTTTTCAAATGCATAAAGGAAACTTTACTAAATTCTGTATAGCAGGTTTGGTTTTTTCAGGAAGTATAACAGCTGCGTACTCGCAAAAAAACAGCCCATAGATTATGTAAACAATTTTATTGGTGTATTAGATGGGCCAGATGCTACCAGTTGTATAATAGGCCCACAATTGCCTTTTGGTTCTATAAATCCAAGTCCGCAAACTATAAACGGAAGTGATGATGGTTATGACCCCAAAGAACCCATACGAGGTTTCGGACAACTGCATGTTAGCGGTACCGGCTGGGGAACGAATGGGCAGATATTTTTATCTCCACAAATTGGAGTAGCAGTAGGCGAAGCAGCACACGATTCACCAAAATCTAACGAAACGGCATTCCCGTACGAATATCAGGTGAAATTAAAAAGGTACAACATAACTACACAAATTACACCTTCTTACCATAGTGCCATTTATCGCTTTATATAATACTCCCCGAAATTAGGTCAAGGAATTAAGGTATAAAAAACCGTAGATTTATTTGACGATGAAAAAAGTGAGCAGAAAGAAATTTAGTGCAGAATTTAAAGCAAAAGTAGCTATAGCAGCAATAAAAGAACAGCATACAGTAGCAGAACTGGCCGTTCAATATGAAGTCCACCCAACGCAGATACAGACCTGGAAGAAGCATTTTTTGGAACATAGTTCTCAATTATTTTCAGAGAAACAGACTGGTGAGAAGCAAAGCGAGACCAATGAGGCGCTTTTATATGAGCAGATCGGCAAGCTTCAGATGCAGAACGAGTGGTTAAAAAAAAAGTTACAGTGAGGTTCAGTATTGCAGAACGCAGGGATATGGTAACAAAAGACGGAGTTTGCAGCATCCAGTAACAGTGCGAGATGGTAAGTATTCATCGCTCGGGGTTCTATTATGTTCCGCAAGGCATAAGTGTGCTTAATCTGGAGTTCATGCGCCTTATAGACGTTTATTTTTTGGAGCATCCTCATAGCGGGGCCTCATAGCGGGGCGATCACGCTTTGTGCATATCTATGCCTGACGGAAGGTTATGCGGTTAACGTAAAGCGGGTCCGCCGGCTGATGCGGTTGATGGGCCTTATGGCTATCTATCCCAGCAAAAAGCTAAGCATTGGTAATAAATTGCACAAGATTTACCCATACCTGCTTAGGGGACTTAAAATAGAACGAATAAACCAGGTGTGGCAAACCGACATCACGTATATCCCGATGAAAAAGGGCTTTATGTTCATGATGGCTATTATAGATGTTAAAAGCCGGTATATCCTGCACTGGAGCGTATCTAACACGATGGATGCCGAATGGTGCACCTCGGTGCTTAAAGAGACGCTGGCGTTGCATGGGAAGCCGGAGATCTGTAATACCGATCAGGGTAGCCAGTTTACTTCCCATGAGTTCCAGCAGGTGCTCAAGGAGCATACCATACAAATCTCAATGGATGGCAAAGGACGGGCTTTGGATAACATTTACATTGAACGTTTCTGGCGCAGCCTGAAATACGAACACGTGTATTTGCAGCCCGCAGAAGATGGCCTGGGGCTATTTAAAGGAATAAAATGGTACATCAATTTCTATAATCAGGAAAGGAGGCATCATTCATTAAATTACCACACACCGGCAGAAAGTTATCTACATTTGGCGGCATGAGGTTTAAAGAAAAAAGAAGCAAAAAAGAAAAGGCGTGGAAATATGGAAAACTCTGAAGGGAGTTTCCCACATTCCCACACCTCAAACAACAATAACAAGGATTATTAGTTTAGTTAAAAACCTAACATCTTTGTCCTAACAATGGGGAGTACATTATTACTTACCCTAAATCGGATAGTGCCAGTCTGTTGTTTGATATTACCCATAACCTGCCAATGGACATTAAAACCCGAATAGGCGGCACGGTATCAGAAGGAAGCATAACCGTTAACGGATCTGTAATTACCAGTAGCGGTGTAAGCCAACGGCTAACTACCTGAATCGGCATTTTGGCCACTATTGACCCAATTCTGCGGTAGCAGTAACTCTATTTTATTCGCATGATGGTCAGGAATTCTGGTGAGTACATCCCTTAACCATTCA
>Ga0209512_1005289_pt1 | contig 10803 bp, 14 predicted proteins | sample frozenSSSSmetaG_FD_184142 | JGI IMG/M metagenome (GOLD analysis project Ga0209512, IMG submission 184142) | Glacier valley bacterial and archeal communities from Borup Fiord, Nunavut, Canada, to study Microbial Dark Matter (Phase II) -... | ecosystem: Environmental > Aquatic > Freshwater > Ice >... | reverse complement strand
AGGAGGAGTTGGTTAGGGGAGTGTTGTGATAAGGCTGGGGGGGCGTTAGTAGGGTTTTGTGTTTGGTTGTGGTGAGTAGAAGTAAATAGAGGAAGGAAATGGGAAGGGGACGGACGTCTGCATATATCCCACCCCGCCCCACGAGCTCCTTCACGTCCGCAACGAGATTCTCGCCCCCGTTCTCCTCCTCGATCCGCGAGACCCAGTCGGTCTGGCCGGTGCAGACGAGCAGCTGCTCGGCATAGGACGCCATGGTACCGTCCAGGCGCTTGCTGTGGTCAATCTCTAGGCCATCTGGGAAGCTGGGCATGGGCGCGCAGCTGCAGCTTGGACTCGGACAGGAGGGGATGGTTGGGAAGGGCGCGGATGCTGCTTTGTGGCTCTTCAACCGCCGTGACGCCGGCAGCGAGGCTGAGGAGCTGAGCGCGCGCCAGGAGGGCCGCAGGAGTCGGCGAAGGGACATTGGAATTAATGACTGTGGGATGAGAAAGAGAGGAGGAGTAAGAGGAAGGAGAATGGATATTTGTAGGTACGTATGCAACCCTGCGGCTTTCGGTGTTCGGGATAAATAAAATCTTATCAGATCCGATCCGGAAATACTACGTCACCGCGCGTTTGCTGTCTTGGCATACATAGTCCCGGGAAGAAAGCGCGTTTTGGCGCGTTGCCCAGGAAATTAAGGCGAAGAAGCTTCACCGTCGAGTCGCCGACAACCAACAACGACGCCGACCGCACGTCTGGCAAACAGCTCAGCGACAAAATACTCTAGGGCGATGGGATTGTGCGACTGATGCTACGGTATGATATGACATAGCTGATGCCACGCCTCTCCAACGCCCTCCTGCGGCATGCGCGGACGATCAATCCGCTACTGGCGCTGCTGCTGCGGCCGTGTCGCGATCTGCCGTCTGCGCACAATGAGTTGCGCTGGCTGCGGGAGCATGTGAATGAGCGCCTCGTGCGGAGGTTCGGCGATGAGAAGGATGTGCCCGAGCAGCTGAGGCGGCGGTGCGTGGTAAATCTGTGCAGGCAGCGGGCGACGGGCGTGCCGCTGCAGTATCTGCTCGGGTCCCAGCCGTTTGGGGACTTGGATGTGTTGTGTAGGAAGGGGGTGTTGATTCCACGGTATGCCCTGTTTTATGGCATGGGATGGGGTGGGTAGGGATTTTGGGAATTGCGACTAATGCTTCGTGGTCATTAACAGGCAAGCTACGGAATCATACACCATCCGCCTCGCGCACATTCTGCTCTCGACGCTCTCCGCCCGCAAACCCATCTACATCCTCGACCTCTGCACCGGCACGGGCTGCATCGCACTGCTAATGTACGCGATCCTGCGCCCCGCACTCCCCGTCACCGTGACGGGCATCGACATCTCAACCAGAGCGCTCTCCCTCGCCCGCCGCAACCTAGCCCACAACTTCCCGTCCGTGTCAGACTCGACCCCAGTGCGTTTCGAGCCCGGCAACATCCTCCTCTCTGGCGCGGCCCTCGCAGCCGAAGCCGCCGCGGCGCGCAAGGAGCGCGGCTGGTGGTACGGCGATCAGGGCGCGGACGTCGTGACCGCGAACCCGCCGTATATCTCGCAGCGGGGGTTCGACGTTGATACGGAGCGCTCGGTGCGCAACTTTGAGCCGAAATTGGCGCTGGTGCCCAGCGCGGGGGATGAGCAGCAGATGCGCCCCGAGGACGTGTTCTATCCAGCCATTGTGAGGAGGGCGGAGGGGCTGGGGGCGAGGGTGTTGTTGATGGAGGTGGCAGGGACGGAGCAGGCGGTTAGGGTTGCGAGGTTTGTGAGGGAGAATGCGAAGGGGTGGTGGGGGAGGATTGAGATTTGGCAGGATGTGCCTGATGGGAGGGAGGTCCTTGAGGGGGAGGAGGAGGCGGAAGATGTTGGGTTTACGTTTCGTGGCACGGGGCCGGGTAGGTCGGTGGCTTGTTGGCGCGACGAGCCTGAGCCTGCACCTGCGCCCGGAGAGCGCGGGAACCTGGATACAGGGGACAAGCTGTAGTAGCCTGCTGTGCTGCACGAATCCAGGGTCGCGATATCCATTTGTAGATGTGAATTCGTGGAATCACACAGCATGCGAATCAGTCTGAGCGAATTGCCGAAGGACTATCCACGTCTCAGTCCTCACCGGCTCACTGAGATGCTCTCCAGCCTCCATCGCTGAGGCGCACGAGACGTATGCCGCTCGATCCTATTGCCGCTGTCCCATCCCCACTTCCCGCTCCACCGAGTGCGGCTTATATCACGTCATACCCCTCTCCACTCTTCCAAATCCCATCATCGAGCGTCTCACGGGTGGGAATAAGGTACGAGCGTACCGCGCGGGTCGCAATTGGGCAATGCGTGCGTTTCATTTGGGGAAATGCCATGGGTGGCAGGGACTCGGCAGTCTGTGATGTTCCCATCTGCATCTGCGTCGGCCGGCGCTGGATCGAGAGGGCGTTGCCAAGAGAGTGGGGTAATGCTGGTGCTTGGCCGAAGTAGGAAAGATATGTACATACGTACATACATACTACACTGTAAGTGATAAAAATGATCGAATATCTACACACTTATTGCTCTATATATAAAACTAAAATATAGTCTTAGTACACTGTTTAATTTCTAAATTTAGGGATGGTACATATGGTATCTAAACTTCTTATAGTAATTTCGAAGTCGCTCGGTACCAAAACTGGAGTAGTCTCACCTCACCCTCGCCATATACAACGAGGGGAAATCACAGCCATAGCATAGTGAATGGAGGGAGGAATTTCGAGGCACAGGGGTCGGGAGGGGTTAGGAGAGCCTACAACTAGCTTCAATTGAAGACCACAACCAGCCCAGAGACGGACGCCAGAGTGAGACTGTGACAGCATGATGCATCGCAGCATCAGATGATGGTGACGCAGATGCATAAGGGAAGGGACACGAGAAAGCCGGATATCCACGACTGGAAGCGGAGTAAACGGTAAACGGTACCACGGAATGGCTGTACAGGATCGACATCCCCTCTTTTCCCCTCTCTTCTGGATATGAGAGTAGGCACCTATAAACTATAAAAGGTTGGCTATTCGTCGCCCAAGACCTGCCTTTCACATAGCTCTTGTACTCCACCTTCACTCTTACACCATAGCAGAGGAGACACAGTGCAACTAGTACTTTCGCAGCAATTGTAAGACTTCAGTTAGGCTTAAGCCTACCTTTTTGTTATATTGTATTTGTTGTATATATCTCCTGCTAATCCCTTTCTCCCGTTGCAGTTCTCACCTACCTCGCACGCATACATAAGCCATCACCATCTCTATCTACCCCAACACCACGTTCAGCAACTTTATAAAACAGCTATATTCACAATGGTATTTGCACGCTCTTTCGATCTCCTCCGTGCCTCTTCACGCCTCCCTGCGCGCACTGCTGCATCTGCGCTACGGCAGAGCGGCGCCAAGACACAGACCAGATGGCTAACGGCAGCTCAACGTCGACAGGTCAAGGTGCTCGCTGTTTTGTACGATGGTATGCGTCCCTCTCTTCTCATGATCCAGCCACTTGACGTTGACGTTGAAATGATGCTGAACCCACAAACAGGAGGAAAGGATGCCCAAGACTTCCCAGAGTTGCTAGGTCAGTCGCGACTCCCTCCGTGCATCCGGCACCCCGCCGATAAGGGTCATTTACCCCGGATTTCGAGCTTATCGGCGACCTACGTCATAAGTGGACGAGGCTGCGGCGTCAACAAACACGACAGAGGAGGAGGAGAGGCTGACGATGCACAGGTACCAAGGAGAATGCACTCGGCTTGCGCCCGTGGCTCGAGGCGCAGGGCCATACGCTTGTATCTACATCGGACAAGGACCGTGAGGACTCGACGTTCGATCGGGAGCTCGTCGATGCCGACGTTATCATTACCACACCGTCCGCCTCCCGTCCTCCCTCCCCTTCTCATCCGCATCGCAATCCCTCTAGCTAACCTCCCCTAGTTTCCACCCCGGGTACCTGACTAAGGAGCGTCTCGCCAAAGCCAAAAACCTCAAACTCGCCATCACCGCCGGCATCGGCTCGGACCACGTCGACCTGGACGCCGCGAACCTCACCAACGGCGGCATCACTGTCGCCGAAGTGACCGGCTCCAACGTCGTCTCCGTCGCCGAACATGTCCTCATGACAATCCTCGTTCTCGTCCGCAACTTCGTGCCCGCGCACGAGCAGATCGCCGCCGGCGACTGGAACGTCGCATCCGTCGCGAAGAACGAGTACGACCTCGAGGGCAAAGTCGTCGGCAGCGTCGGCATCGGCCGCATTGGACAGCGTGTGTTCCGCCGCCTCAGCGGGTTTGACTGCAAGGAGCTGCTGTACTTCGACTACCAGCCCCTGTCGGCGGAGATGGAGAAGGAGCTTGGCTGTCGCCGAGTCGACACATTAGAGGATATGCTCGCGCAGTGCGACGTCGTCACGATCAACTGCCCGCTGCACGCCTTGACGCACGGCCTCTTCAACGCCGCGCTCATCGCGAAGATGAAGCGCGGGGCCTGGCTCGTGAACACGGCGCGCGGCGCCATTGTGGTCAAGGAGGACGTCGCGGCGGCGTTGGAATCGGGGCAGCTGAGGGGGTACGGCGGCGACGTGTGGTACCCGCAGCCCGCGCCGAAGGAGCACGTGCTGCGCTATGCGAAGAATCCGTGGGGTGGTGGGAACGCGATGGTGCCGCATATGAGCGGGACGAGCGTGGATGCGCAGAAGCGGTATGCGGCGGGGACGAAGAGGATCCTAGAGAGTTATCTAAGTGGGAGGTTTGATTATCAGCCGACGGATTTAATTGTGCATCGCGGGGAGTATGCGACGAAGGCGTATGGGCAGAGGGCGGGGAAGTGAGAGAGGGATGTGGTTGCGCGTGCGTGGGGAAAGGGGTGTTGAATAGGGTGGGTTCCTTCGGGGCACCCAATTGACCCTGAAGGATTCACCGTATGAATCCTCCGTTTGGTGATAGATCCCGTGAGAAAATGGCTCACGGGAAGGAGACGGGCCAGACGGCTCACGGAAGGGGGGATGCATGAGGGACCAATTCCCTCATGAAAACACTCGTTTATCAAACGCTCTATTTGAGTACAAATAGAGCTCCACAGGTTAGATAGTTCAATTCAATCAATCCATTCTTTTGTATTTCATCTTTTACTCTGCTGCGCTATCTTCGTGACTATTTGCAACAAGGGGTTGTGATGTGATGTTGGAGTTTCTACGAATTTTGAAATATAAGTATCTAAGCACTCACGGGACCTATTGACGAGCTCAAAATCCTGTTTGGTGAGAGATTAACAAGTACGCCCGAAGTCTCCTTGCCTGCACGGTTGTACCTCGCTCTTATCGTGCTGTCCTGTACAAAGAGCCAAAGAAGGGGAGGTGGAAACTCGGCTTTCTACCTCTACCCTTCACTACAGAGGGTGCGTACACCACAGTACATGCAAGGTACATGCGGGTACATAGATCGGTCATGATACAAGTGATGCATGATCGTCGCGACCCTCTCCAATTCTCTCACTCTCTCTTCTCTCTTCTCTCTTCTCTCTGAAGCTATTCGCTTTTCACACTTTTCTCGACGAGGAATTGCTTACCAGGCTGAGACGATGGATCGAGAGATGAACTTCCGACGTGATTTTGAGATCCATAAAGCGAAAAACGAAAAGCAAATAGCAAATTTCTCGATGAATATTGATGATAACATTGACATGACATGCACGATACTCCCGTCATTTCATTCGCTCCTTTGATCTCAAGACAAGTTGTCCTTGCCACGTGGTTGACGCAAAGCCGCGGCACACCAACAGACTAAGGTACCCACCTAATTGAGAAGTTAAAATGATAACTTGTGATAACTTGTGATAACTTGTGATACCTTGTTGATAACTGTCAGCGTCGAGTTCAGCAGTGTGAGGATGCTATTCGTATTCGTGACGTGGATTTACCGAGTCGAACACTCATCCGGAAGTCGGAAGTCGGAAGTCCTTCAATGGCGGACTGTAGGAAAATCGTCAGCTGTGGGTAATGTCATATGGAAGCCCTTCTAAAGTTCTCATAAATCCTCATCATCTCTTACAATTGTACCTTTCAAAGATTGCATTCTCCGAGATTAGCTGCAAGTGGATTAGCTAAATGTGTATCCCCTCAAATTCAACCATGTTGTCTCCAGACACTATTGCTCAAGACCTTATCACTTTGCTCGAAGAGCGAGGCAACGACGACTACATTGGCGAGTCCGTCAGCCAACTCGAGCACTGCCTACAATGTGCCCATTATGGGATCAAATTCGGTTCGTTGGTCGACCTTCAACCTTCATTTATTTCGCATTTCCAGAGTGTCTCATTCATGCCTACCCAAATTCTAATACTTGAGTAAATTAGGAACTCCTGATGAGACCATTATCGCTGCGCTACTACACGACATTGGCCAATTTCTGCCCATCAATGAAGCCACGGATTTGAGGATGTCGATTGGCGAGATATCAGTAGGCCGAGTTGGCCACGAGAAGATTGGGGAGGAATACCTCCGTTTACTCGGGTTTGGCGAGAGTGTGTGTCGACTTGTGGGTAGCCATGTTGCAGCAAAAAGGTGCGCGGTCTAAAACATAATATCCGAGATTCATTCTTTCAAGGATTCTAGATATATTAATGCTGATGCTTCTTTTAGATATCTAACCGCTGTGGATGCATTTTACTATGATTCTTTATCAGATGCGTCCAAGAAAAGCCTGGAATTTCAAGGGGGGCCATTCCAGGGCCACGATCTTGAGGAGTTTGAGCATAATCCACTGAAGGAGGAAATGCTTAGACTGAGGAAATGGGATGATTTGTCCAAGGTGATAGGCATTACTAGTCAGACTCCAAGGGCAAGTTCCTATAGAGAGATGATTAGACGGCACATTGAACAGCAGCAAAAGCTATCTGCACTTGTATAGTTGGTATATAGCATTGCTACATTTTGTCTTTCATGCTATATTTTAAGACTAAATAGACTCAAAGTTGATATAACTTGTAGTTCAGACAACAAATTGCTTGCCCGTCTCAACACTCAGCATCGGGCTCCCATAACCATACCTCATAGCCCCTTCCTCGTACTTCTCGCCCTGTTTCCTTAGATGTGTGGGTGGCCAGAGCTTAGCTCGATCTTCATAGTATATATCATGAAGATCGCCTTCCCGGGCACAATTATAGGTTGCGTATATGGCTTTGCGGTCTGTGAGACTTGTGTTGGGACCGCTGCGATGTGCTAGGTGAGATCCAAAGACGAGTACTTCGCCTTTTGCAGATGATTAGGATAGTTCTTGATAATATAAAGACGGATCCAATTAACCAACCTGGTTCCAACTCCACGGGTACCCAAGTTTGTCTTGCAACCCAGTCCCTATCCAAACAGCTGTCATGTGCGCTGATTGCACCGGCTCACTTGCTGACAACAATAATTCTTGGCACGTGTAAGGCCTCAACTCCCGCTATAGGACAGTCTTGCACTCTATGACAGTCGGCGCTGCGCTGGATTTGTGATGTCTGACGCGTCATGTTGGGATAAATCACGACCAGTGATAGAGGCATGTTACCTGCTTCTACATATTTTTTATCATGCTGGCCTTGTCTTATCATGGGTCTATCTCAACTTCTCTCAGGGTGCCAGCTCCGTTTGTTTCTTTTTTTCCGCATATTATTTTTGGAATACCTCATTATACTGGAAAAGTATAATGGCTATCGCAGAGGAGAACACTGCTCAAGTGCAGCCAAGTCTCGTATTAGAGGGCTCTGTTGATCAGGAGAAGGATTATCATAGCGAAACTGCAACTGAACTGCCAGTAGCAACTGTGAATCGCATCACCAGAGTTTCTAGTGTGTTGACTGTCATTGTCGTCGGCCTTGCTCTGTTCAGTGATGGATACAATGCGCAAATCACAGGCTACATGCAGCCGCTCTTCTCTGAACTGTACCAGACTCCAGACCAAACCGGCATTGCATTATTACTGACTGCTCTCTAGCTATCCCGATGCTATTTCTTCTACTATCAAGACTCGTCTGTGGAACTCCTACCTTATTGGGGAGATTTTTGGCATGCTCTTCTTCGGTGTGACAATTGATCATTTCGGGCGCCGCACAGGCATCGTCTTCGCTACATTCTTTCTGATCCTGGGCATCATTCTCGCAACTGCATCTCATGGTAAAGATGGACTGGGACTCTTCTGGATGATGATTGTTTCCCGAGGAATTGCGGGCTTCGGGGCTGGAGGTGAATATCCAGTCTGTGGTACAAACTCAACCGAAGCATCAGATGAAAAGACCACTCTCCGACGTAGACGCGGTATGCTTGTTGCTCTGTCTTGCGACTTTGCAATTGATTTGGGCTTTGTTGTTGCTGGAGTTGTTGCCTTGATCATCTTGGCTTGTTATCATCAGCGCACCACAGTTGGTGTATGGAGAATATGCTTCGGTCTGGGAATTGTGGTATGTATAATTTATTGAAAAGCATTGATTTTTACTAAATATCCTAGCTACCAATCTCTGTATTCTTTTTCCGCATGCGTATGGTCAACTCAACCCAATATAGAAAGCATGCGATGAAGGCAAACATTCCATATCTCCACGCGCTTCGTCTATACTGGAAACCAATGTTAGGAACAGGTCAGTCTTTTGTCTCCCTTTTGCAAAATTAGTATTGAAATGTTTCAAACAGCTCTCGCTTGGTTCTGCTACGACTTCGTAACCTACCCTTTTGGTATTTTCTCCTCGACCATAATCGCTCAATTCAACCCAGACAACACCCTCGTTCAGAATATTGGATACGGCACTGTTGTTAATTGCTTCTATCTCCCAGGCTGTATCATTGGTGGCTACCTCATGGACAAGATCGGCCGCAAGCAGACTATGACACTAGGCTTCGTTCTCTGGGCTATCTGGGGGTTTATCCTCGGCGGCGCTCTCAAACCGATCCAGACCGTCTTTCCACTCTTTGTCGTCATGTATGGCATCTTCAATTCTCTTGGCGAAATGGGTCCAGGCGTCGCCACCTTCTTGTGCGCGGCTGAATCTTTTCCAACGCCCCTGCGAGGTCACTATCTTGGCTTTGCGGCAGCTTTTGGCAAGGCCGGCGCTGCTATCGGGACGCAGGTGTTTCAACCCATCCAGGACTCATTTTCCGATATACAAAAGGGCCAGCAGGGCGTATTTCTTATTGGCGCTGCATTTGCGCTAGTTGGTGGGTTGATTTCCTGGTTTCTTATTCCAGATAAAGAACGTGATTTGGAAAGCGAGGACATAAAGTTTAGAGCGTACTTGGAAGAGCATGGATTTGATACATCCTTTTACGGTGAATCTCTAATTGAGCAGACGAAGGGGACATTGTTTAAGCTTAACATTTAAGAAATAGTTAGACTCAGGGTTACAACAATTATAAGTAGACACCACTTAAACAGTTAGCTACTCTTAAAGTATATTAGTGCAAAAAATACTTGAACTATCTAGCTTACTATTACTAATACTTCTTAATATTATTATCCTCTTAATTATAGTGTAATTAGTGTTTTTAGTATAGAATTAGACGAGTCTCAGTCCACACAGTAGCATCTTCTGCCTGCGCAATTGAGAGTTGGCCAGAGAATACTTCAACAAACTCCAACGTTAGAGATAGCCTATCCATCTGCACATGTAGCGATGGTGTCGTTGCTGCGATCGCTTGGCAGAACGGAAGGTCCCTGTATCGAACAGTCACTAAAGACACCATCTCCGGAACTAGTACGTCCTCCCCATCAGTGCGGAATACTTGAAAAGGGGTATCATGAGCTGGCTCCAGCGGCGTCTGTGGTGGAGTCAAAGGCAAATCTATCCTCGAGGACAATCGACTATGCAGCTTCTCTTCCTGGATGAGTGGAGACCGTGGTAGAATCGTGGATGTCGAAGCCGAGGCTGTTAATAACAAGCACTCTTACTAGAGCAGATAATATCCGGTCAAGGACGCTCTGGATGACGCTCGTAGAAGAGAAGTTGTATTTCCGCGTGAACTTTTTCAAATGTTTCTTGGATACAGGCAGGACCTGCTGGGGTTCTGGCGAGGGCTTTTTCAAGTTGTTGAATAGTTATATTAAGATCGGCTATTGTTTTTGTAGTTTGATATTTATTATTGTATTTTATTCCAAGATTCTGAAGTCGATCAGTTCGCGCAGGATGATCTGCTGGGGTTCTGTCGAGGGTTTTTTAGTACCGCTGAATAGCTATGTCGAGACCGGCCATCAAATGGTGTATAAGATCGAAAACAATGAAATCGATAGTATTTGAGACTTCTGTACACTCTTCGATGGTATTTGAGGCATTTGTCGTAAATTAAATCGCATCTTTCCAAACAAAATACCTCCACAAGAACTACCTCCAGCAGCGAGTTACCGCTTGTACGCAGGCCATCATCTCCGGCTACAAACCTTAGCACGACCTAAACGCTGCTTCATGGCTACGGCTATGACCCGGCCCAATTACTGAACCCTCGACCGCGAGATGGCCAACAGTGGCTGCGGCAGAGGACGGCAAAGGAGCATTAGACGAAGTTGGCACGAACCTCCATAATTCTTTTTAGTGCCCTAGTATGTATACAAGTCCGTAAGGGCTGACACTCCAGCCTCACCTAGATTTGTTGAACACAGTATCGATGGACTGTGTGCACGGAAGCAAAAGTGTGATAATAGCATGTAGAATAGAGTCTAGTCTAGCTATGGAAATGTCTATCTAATATATGCCTCTAGCCTCAATAGGCAGCAGTAGGCAACAGTCGGCTATTGGAACAGAATGATGGTG
>Ga0209512_1005284_pt1 | contig 10808 bp, 17 predicted proteins | sample frozenSSSSmetaG_FD_184142 | JGI IMG/M metagenome (GOLD analysis project Ga0209512, IMG submission 184142) | Glacier valley bacterial and archeal communities from Borup Fiord, Nunavut, Canada, to study Microbial Dark Matter (Phase II) -... | ecosystem: Environmental > Aquatic > Freshwater > Ice >... | reverse complement strand
GCAAGACGAGGTATGTGCCGCTGCACCCTGCAGCACACGGATTGATCGTCGACTACCTCGAGGCGGATGGGCGTGCGCTGGAGGCCACGGGCGCCCTCTTTCGGGCTGTTGGCAATCGAGCCGGTGGGCTGGCCAGGGCCATCACGGCGGACGCGATCTACAAGATCGTGCGGGGGTACTCAGCCAAGCTCGGCTTTGAGATCGGAGCACATGCGCTGCGAGCGACGGCAGCAACCAATGCGTTGGACCACCAGGCTGACATCGCAAAGGTGCAGGAGTGGCTCGGGCACGCCAACATCGCGACGACGCGGATCTACGATCACCGCAAGACAAGAGCTGAGGACAGCCCGACGTTTAAGGTCGCGTATTGACGGACTGGTATCGATCCATAGGGTTCATTCACCGCGGCTCCGGAGCTACGTTGTTACTAAACACGCTCGGCCTCGCGAACCGCGAGAAGGGCGCTGCGAGACTCCGATGCCAGCGTCGACGTTGAGCGAAAAACGAAGGCAGCAACATGGGCCGGTCGCCAACGTGCTCTGCGGCGACCCTGCTCAAGTACTTGCCTGCTCACTGAGCTGGCATTGGCTTCCCGTAATCGGGCGATCGCGGTCCCGGCAGTACGCCGTTGTACCGAGGCGCTCCGAGCATCCGCCTGTTCGCAATACCCGCATAGCGATAAGACGCATCGCTCGCGACGCCGATGATCTGCTTGATGACCGCCGTCACGAGCAGCCCGACGAGACCACCTTGCGACTGCTGCTGCTCTTCGGCCGAGGTGGCGACGGCCTTTCCTTGCCAGAGCAGCGCACCGCTGCGCAGGTCGATGATCTTTCCCTCGACCTCGACGCGCGTCTCGCTGGCGATAACGTTGTACGTCGTTCCGTACTTCTTGATCTTGATATAGACAGCGGCATCGGCACCGAAAAAGTCGCGCAGCTTAGTGAGCGGGATGTCCTGCGCGTCGCTCGACGTCGTCACGCCGTTCTGGCGAAACGTCTCATCGACGAGCGTGACTGGCAAAACGTAATAGCCCGCCTCCGACAACGGCAACGTTGCGTGGGCCCAGACGCCCTGGACGGCGTTAACGTCGGGCGCCTCGTTCACGGGTGGCATGACCAGCAACGACGCCGGCTTGGCCTTGATGAAAGCGCTGTAGTCGTAGGGCGGCGCCTTGGTCGCGCATCCGCCCAGACCAGTGAGCGCCAAGGAGCAGGCGAGCAGCAGCGATCTCATGTCGGGTTGTCCGTCTTCACGGGCGCGTCGAGCCGACGCAGCAGCTGGTCTATGTAGGGCGCGGATTCTGGGAAGACGGTCTTCTCGTCCACCCACAGCTGGCGTGCGCGAGCGACATCGCCTCCCGCCAGCTTCAGCATTCCCAGGTGCGCCCGAAATCCCGGTGGAAGTGCTGCTCCGGCGGCGCGTGCCTTCTCGGCCTGCATCTCTAGCATCGCCACTTGTTCCATCGGCGGTGTACCAGGGCGAAGCAGCGCGTCGTACTGAAGCTTCGGGAACGTCTCCCAGAGATACATCGGTGGCCGGGCCTTGCTAGCGCAGCCGACGACCGCCGCGCAAGCGACTGTCGCGAGAACGAAGCGTGTCGTCCTCGCTATCACTGCTGCCCCCATTGGCCCGCATCCTTGGCCGCCACCAGGTTGTTGACCGCTTCGCGCATGGCGAGGTCGAGCACCTTGCCGTTGAGCGTGGAGTCGTAGCCCGCAGTGCCACCGAACCCGAGCACCTCGCGGTTGGACAGCTCGAACTCGCCGGCGCCGCGCGACGAGAAGACGACTTCCGAAGTCACACTGTTGACGATGTTCAGGGTTACCTTCGCATAGGCGACTTGCGCCTTGCCGCGGCCCAGCAACCCGAAGAGCTGCATATCGCCGACATCCTTGCGGCCGAACTCGGTGATGTCGCCGGTGACGACATATGACGCGCCGCGGAGCCGCTGCGCGGTGCCCTGCAGCTTGGCTTCCTGGCTGGTCTCGGCCATGTTCTCGCGGTCCTGCACGGCGAAGCGCTGCGATTGCTGCAAATGCGAGATGAGTGTCGTCTTAGCTTGGCTGCCCAATCGGTCGACGCCGTCCGAGAACACGCCGCGCATAAAGTTTGAGCGGTTGTCGAACTTGCCTACCGAGATCGGCGTCTTTGCTCCGGCGTACGGAGCGGCAGCGCCCTGCACCTTCTCGACCGGGATCGATCGCGAGCTCTCCGTGGCGCAACCAGCGAAGAGCAGGGATGCGACTACGAGAAAGAAGCCAAGACGACGTCGCATGGAATCCTCAAATTGAAGCCGCGCCGGGACCCGACACGATGCGCCGAGAGTCTAGCTAGCCAATCTTCAGCCCAAGCGGCCATTCGGGGTCGACACCGCATTGATCCGTGCAATTGATGACGTTTCGGGCGAACCGGAAACGAACGAAACACGCGCGCTGCGATCTCGAATCTGCCAACGCCAACGCCAACGCCAACGCCAACGCCGAGCATTGGGCTCAATAACGTCCTTTATCAGTCGTGAACTGCGGGAACACCGAAACGGGTCGTCCGGGAACAGCTGAGACGTTATAAGTATCGGCGCGGCGTCTCTGTCACTCGAAGGACGCTCTGATCGAGTTCGACTGTGACAACGCTTTTGACATGCCCGTCAGCGCGGTCCACCTGCAGTTTGGCCAGTCCGGTAACCGGGGAGGACTCGACCAACTCCTCGTCGCAATCGATGTCCCCCTCCTCCGTCTCTTCCTCGTGCCAGTGGAGCTCGTGCTCAGCGTCGACCTCCGCGGCGAACGTGACGGTGCACTCGTCATTGCCGATGGCGACGACGCGCGTGGACAAGATGCGGGCTTCAAGAACCTTCGACGAAGCGATCGAGTACTCGCGGTTGTGGTGATAGAAGCTCCGCTCGGCCGCCGCGGCGGCAATCTGCGACTCGAGTTCCTTTGGATCCGACTCGATTGCCGCCTTGTAGGCAGCCACTTGCTCCTGGTCGTTCACGAGCAGCTCGGTGAGGGCTGTGAGCTCAGAGAAATGCGAGAGCTTGGTATATCGGTCGCACGCGGACTTGACGCCCCTGTCGTCCGAGACGACCGCGACGTACATGACGTTGTTCTTGGCGAACGTCTCCACCATCGCGATCGCAAACGCGTCGGGGAACTCTTTGCGCTTGCCAGCACCTCCGAAAGGCGCGGTCTGGGCGTCGTACCAATCCATCAACTGCTTGAGATCCAAGCCGTCGTAGCCGAGCTCGAGCGCCTTGAACTGCCGCAAGTACGCATGCAGCGCCGCCGTGGCCATGCTGCCGTAGTGCGTCAACTCCTCCCGGCTTGATTTCCCTTCTTGTCGGAGTGCCTGAAGGAACGGAGCGGTTCGGCGCGCTTTGTTGACCGACTCATGTGCTTCGACCGCCCTGTCGCGGACGTGCCGCTTGAGCTCACGCAAAACTGGATCCGGCAACAGTAAGGTGACACCGTGCGCCTGACAGGCCTGCGCAAACGAGGTCAGCGCCGACCCCTGAAAGTTGTAGTGCTGTCGGTCGAAGATGTTTGTGTCAACGAAGATCGCGTCGGGTATCGCCATGGTCCTGCTTTCGAGCGTGCTTGTTAGCCGGCACCGACATCAGCGCGAGCTGAGCCGCTGCCGGTGCCACGGCGGCGCGGATCGCGGCGCCATCCGGCGCTTACTGTCTCTCAGACTCCAGCCTGTCGACGACGGAGCCAAAGCCCATCATTACGCGTCCTGTTGTCTGCAGTCCCCACTTCATAGCCGCGCCAGCTAGCCACATGTTCGGAATCACGAGCAGCACGCACCAAACCGGGTGTGACTGCCAGAGCTCGACCACCCAAGACCACGTCGTGCTGATCACGAGGTAGGGAATGCCGATAAGTGCAAGCAGCAGGCAGATTGCCATGAACCCCTTGATGAGGTTAGCCAGGGCGCGTCTGAGCGGCCTCACCTATCTCAGTCCCAAGTCCTGCATGTGCGCGATCGTGTCAGCCTTGAGCTTCTCGAACTCTTCGGGCGGCTTACCGTGCAGCTTCAGCGATTCGCGGATCAGCGTGTCGAAGTCCATGTCCATGTTCCGCATCATCCAGCGGAACTCACGAACGGCCTGTGGCGCACCCTGATTCTTCGACCAATTCCACAGGATCGTGCCGACCGAGAACGCGACGTACAGCCAACTCAGCAGCACAAAGGGAAGGCTCGTGCCGACGATGAACAAGTACTTGAGGACGTTCTTCCAGATGGGCCGGTTCTGCGCTTCGGGTGACAGGGGCTTCGTCGTGCCAGTCAACCAGCTGATCCGCATGCCAACCTTGCCGAAGTTCGCGTCCGTTTGACTGTTCGCGTGCACGATGATCATTACTGAGTGGTACGCCCACAGCAAGAACGCCACCCCGACGCCCGTCTCCCAGTTCATACGCTGGCTCCCAACAAATCAGTGTCCCCGCTCGTACGGCGGCTCCCACTTGAGCACCTCGTCGAGCCTGGAGCTCTGGCTGTATCCGCCGCACTCCACGTCGACCGGCTCCTTCATGGACGCAAGCTCAATCTTGCCCATGTCATCGTCCGCCAGGGGCAGCAACGGACCGTGGATCTGCGTGACGTAGTGGTCACCAATCTTCGCGTCGCAGTGCCGGCAGTGGTTCATCAGGTAGGTCGATCCTGCCGTACGGCTCTCGTCAAGCCACACCTGGGCGTTGATTGACCGCAGCTCCTGCATCGAACGTTCGGAAAGCTCCGGTACTCCGGTGACGAACAGGGCTCCGTCCTCTTCGACGGTTTCGTCACCCTCCCTGATGTAGACCGGGGGAGCGGCAACGAGCGCCGTCACCCGCGTTTCTCGTTTGCAGGACCAACACTCCATCGTCGAAGTGGCCCAGTAGCCGATCTCTGCCGAGATATGCAACCCTCTATCGTCCGCCACGAGTAGTCCTTTGGTCCGGGGGTGCTCTCTTCGCACCGAAATCCTTCATGGCCACCAAGCGCGCGTCGCAACGGTTGTCAGATAGCCCGACGTCGTGCCGATCGAGGCGTGTCCGAGATTGTTTTGCACCACCTGGATTGGAACTCCTGCACCCTCGCCAGGGCGCCCGCGTCGCCGTCCTGCCGGTGCCATTCGGATCATTGCACGCGGCGCCTTGGCGGCATCCCGTCCCCCTCTTCCGACACCATCACCCGGGAGCACGCGAGCACGTTGAGGACACAGAGGACAGGGAGAACAGTGAGCACCGCGCCGAAGTAAAAAGCTGAGTCAGGTCAACAGCTTGGCGAAATCTTGCGTGCGGAATCGTGCAAGTCCAGTCGTCCGGCTTGCGAGCGCCTGCCCGACTTACGACATGATCGGTCTGCGTTTCGAGGGTCACAGCCTCGGCGATATCGTGCGTACTGACTCGTTGCCCAAGGGGGGGGCCGCCGATCACACTTCTGGAATTGAAGGAGATCCTTATGGCGAACCAGAAGCAAGCCTCGAACAGGCGCCTGAAGATGTCTGAGCGCGCTCAGAAGCAGATGGAGCTGTACTTCCCCGGGTACGACTCCCGGAACCTGTGGCGGCGGTCGACCAACGACGGCTACACGACGATGCCGCGAACCATGCCGCTCGTGATGCAAGCCATCGACGCCTACAGCAAAGGCCAGCCAGCCGGCCACGTCCTTTGCTGCCTCTGGGTGAGGGCGCCGGACCATCCTCTCGTCACCATCGAGAGCCCAGCGACGTTCGCCAGTGAGGCCGGCTTCGATGGGGAGCGCACCGTCGACACCTGGCGGCGCCGAATGAAGACGCTCCGCAAGCTGCACTTCATCGACGCGAAGCCGGGCCCCTCGGGCGACTTCCACTACGTGCTGCTGTTGAACCCGAACGTCGCCATGAGGTACATGCGCCGCGACGGGTTGATTCAAGACGGCCTCTGGGGGCGCTTCGTCGACCGGCTCGCCGAAGTCGGGGGGTACGGCGAGATCGAGGTCATCGAGGCGGCGTGGGCTCAGGAGAAAGCGGCCGCTGAGGCAGCTGCAGCGCTCGCCCAAGCGCAGGCGACTGCCGCGACCGCCGTGCCCGCGGCCGCTCCGGCCACCGGACCTGCTGCCCAGGCCTGACGCCATGCGACCGTTCCAACGCGACACCGAGCCGTACTGCCGTTTCAAGGACGATCGAAGCCGCCTGCGCGCCCTGATTTCGCGCGACATCCGGATCGTTCTGGTCGCGATTGCGCTCGTCGCAAGCGGGCCGCTGCAGTCGGCCGGGAAGCGCTTGGGCGACGTGCTCTTCGCCGCGGTGAGTCGATGACACTCTATCGACGGCACGTGGAATTTGAGCAGTGCTCCAGGATGATGAACCGAGGCGCGACGACGGCGGTTCACCGCCGTTGCAGCAGCTTGACCTGCTTGGAAGGTCCACCGCCGCCGGGGCCCATCCGCTTGCGCAGGGCCAGGTTGCGCGCGATGACCTTCAGGTGGTTCGCACGATTAATCTCAAGGCTCTCGCGCTCAGAGAGGTCTCGGTTCTGATCTTTGGCTGCCTTCCAAATGGATTCCGAACCTTCCTGGAGGGTGACGCCGGCGTCGTCGAGCTGATCTGGACTCATCGCGTCGAAGTCAACGTCAGGCGTCGCGAGGAGCTGGGCGAAAGTCAATCTCATGAAAGCTCCTCGCTGATTCGTTGGGATGATATTTCGGGTTATCAACCGTGCGGAATCGGGGTGATAAGAAGCCTGCATCGGGAGGCGTCGCGTCCTGATTCAACGAATCGCCGGGCGTCAGGGCGTGTCGCTCTCCAGGTGCTCAATGTCGATCCAAAGTGCCTCCATGCGCTGGCCGATCAGGCGCACCACTTCGACGTGGCGCTCACGCTCGGAGTGCCAGAGGCTGAGCGGAAAGTCATTGGGCCGCCAACTGCGCAGTCCCTCAACCTCGAGCATTTGTCCGAATCGCCGGCAAGCCGATGCCCGGATCTCTGGAAAGCCGAAGGATTGCTGTCTGGGATGCTGAGACGAGGCGGGGCGTGACGCCCTCCCCTGCCTTGGTGCGGTTGTAGCGCACTTGGTAGCGGCGGTCCTCGCGAGCCGCAGGTCGAAGAACACAGAGCTTCAAGCCAGCTCGCCGCGGGCGATCGCGTTGAGCTCGTCCCAGTCAGCGGGAGTGTCTGCCACCGGAGGGCCACTCGAGAGTCCCTCCTCCACCAAGGCGCGAAGGCGCAAAACACGCTGCTCGAGCTGGTCCTTTCGGATGAGCTCGCGCACGTACTCGCTGGTGTTGCCGTACTGACCTGCTCCTACCCGCTCGGCGACGTATGCGCGCAGCGGTTCGGGCAAAGCGATGTTCATGGTGCTTGCTGCCATGGGGCCATCTTGGAAGAGTTGGCAATGGTTGTCGTCAACAGAGCCGCCCGGTTCGTTACTGCCGTGACTGGCGCACCTTGGCTTAGCTCAATACGCTTTCGTAGGCCTGGCCACCGTAATAGACGCCGATGATCGTGACGAGCATGGCGACGTCGTCGATGGCGAAGGCAATGACCGCCCTGCCCTCGTAGTTCGTCGTGCGCAGCCCAGGTCTGATGTCGTCTCGTCGCGTGCCTCGATGGGGAACAGTCCTCAATCCTTCGCAATAAGCCACGATGGCCTCTGTGTAGCGCAAGGCGTTCAGAGGCGCGCCTTGGCCGGCGATGTAGCGATAGAGCTCGGCAAGTTGTTCCACCGCCTCGGGCGCGAAAACAACCGTGTAGCCCTCCATCAGACTTTGGCGTTCGCTTTCTGGTGCTCGCTGGCGAGCCGGACTCTCACGTTGTCTGCGGTGACGGCACGTGATGGATCGGCCTTGATCGCGTCGTAGGCCGGTGCGACGCTTTGCTGCAGCCAGGCGTCGACGGCGCGATCGCGCGCCATCAAAGCGCGCAAGCCGTCTCGAATGACTTCGCTTTCTGAAGCGTAGTCACCGGCGGCGACCTTGGATCTCACAGCTTCCGCCATGTCGTTGGGCAAGGTAATGCTGAGTTGCTGGGTAGTGCGCATAGTTACTCCGTAGGATTGAATCCTACTCCGAATTGCTCATTCTCTCTTTCATGAAAGAGAGAAAAGAGCTATTCTTTCTTTCATGAAAACAATTGTGGTTGCGAATCAGAAGGGTGGCTCAGGTAAGTCGACTCTCACCGTCCACCTGGCGGCGGCGGCCGAGGCGGCAGGAGACGGTCCGGCCATCATCACGGACACAGACCCCCAGGGCACTGCCGGCGACTGGTTCAACCAGCGAAAGAAGGCCGGCTTCGACACTCCGCGTTATGCCCCCCTCACCTTGTCCGAGCTCGAAGACAAGCTGCAGGCGCTCGATGCTGCAGGCGCGGCCTATTTGTTCGTAGACACGGCGCCCTCGGTTGGCGCGGTCAACGCGGAGCTGTTCGCTGCCGCGGATCTGATCCTGGTGCCATTGAACCCCACCCCTGCAGACCTTCGTGCTTTGGTCAAAGGACTGCCGCTGATCCGGCAATCGGGAACACCGTTCAGCTTCATCCTGGCTCGAGTGCGACCCAATTTACGCAACAACGATGGGACGGCCATGGCGCTGGACGCGTTGGGATTGGTGTTGCCAACGCGAATGCACGAGCGCGTGATCTATGCCGAGACGTTTGCGCACGGGAAGACGGCGTTCGACATCGAGCCTAAAGGGGTTGCCTCAAGTGAGCTGGCCACTCTATGGACGGCAGTGAAAGAAAGAATTGTTGAAAACGAGAAAGTGATAAAGTGAGAATGCACGAAAAAGAGAAAGCTGCCGGATGAGTACCAAGCGCCCTGCCGTTGATCTCATGTCGCTGACAAGCGAACAGGCCATGCCGATGGTCGAGGCGGTTCAACGCTCGGCACCGGCCGACAGTGCGGGCCTGGCGGCAAGGCCGCGGGCAGGGAAGGGCAGGGCGAGTCGAGGTGAACACGTGCCCTCGGCCAATCTCGAAGCACTGGCATTCAAGGTTCCGCCGAGCTTCAGAAAGCGATTTCGGTCACGGGCGGCAGAAACCGACATGAAACTGAACGAGCTTTTGTTTGCGGCTTTCGAGGCTTGGGAAGCACAACAGGGTTTCCAGAAATAGAGAATTACAGAAAGCTGTAATTCCTTCTTTCTTACTGAGCGACAGGACTCCGTTTTGCGCGGGATTTGCAGAACGCTACGAACGCTTTGTCGGGCTGATGCAGGGTGGGCATCCCGCTGTCGACCCAGAAGTTGCGCCACTCCTGTTCGAGGTAATAGACGTCGTAGCCAGGAGCCACGATCCGGGCGTCGTTGAAGGTTTCTGCGGCCAGCTCGGGGAAAGCGGATTCAGGCACCTTTTCGGCCAGTGACGCCCGGTTGAGGAAGACCACTTGATCGCCGTCGAGGGCAACGCTGTAATCGGGCAGGTGGTCATGCTCGACGAGCTCTCGGACCATCGCCTTGAATGCTCGGCCGTGGCTGCTGGCGCCGGTCTTTTTCTGCAACAGGTCGACGGCGATTCGCCACTCGTCCTGCTCGCCGCAATGCTTGCGGGCGATCTCGTAGATGCGACGCTCGATCGGTTTTCTGAGGCGGAAATAGTCGCGGCTGAGGGTCAGAACTTCCGACCCCTGGATGATTTTGAACATCCAGTCGGAAAGCCGAACCTGGACTTCGGACATGCGGCCGGTCGGGGTAGAGCGCACGACCCGAAAGCTGTCGATCAACCCGAAACCATTGGTGATCTCTTCGCCATCGGCTTTGATGTTGGTCGTGATCCGGGTGCCTGCCAGGCGCTCAAATGCCTCGACCATGCGTCGGTAGCCGTCTCCACTGGTCTCGCGATTGGTCCAGACCAACAGGTTATGGGCTTGCAGCTGCACGGTCTGCGAGATCGGCTGCCCTTGGTTCTTCCTGGCCATCAGCTGCGAGACGCAGTAGATCAACAGATCCTTGTCAAAGATCGTGGCCAAGCCTTTGACGCTGGGCGTGATCTGGATCTTGATGTGCTTGTGCTCGTAGCGAAGCACTCGCGTGTCTGGCTTGGTGGCCAGGGAAAACACCGGGTGCTCCATGCTGGCCAGATCGTCCTTCGGGATGGCATCGAGGACATCGCAGACGAACAGGTCATGGTTGGGATGGCGCTCTGGGAGGAGAACAGGGCGGTCCACCTCGCGGAAGTTCGTGGTTTCGATGACGGCCGCCTCAGAAACGTGGTTTCGTTGACGTAAGCATAGGATCGTGGTTTCGTTGACGCAAGAGGTTTTTCGTGGTTTCGCTGACGCTTCGGGACGTTTCGTGGTTTCGCTGACGCAAGATCGTGGTTCTGCTGACGGTTTTTCGTGGTTCTGCTGACACCCCCTCGCTTTTTTCCTCGCCACGACAAGGACTTAGAACGGTTTTTGCGCCCTTAACACTGTATTAACTATCTTTCTTAACAAAAACACGGCTACGCCTGTGCATAACTTCTAACGTCACCTCAACCCCGACACCCCTTAAACAGTCCCCTAAAGGGGATGTCAGGCGCTTGCGCGCCCGTGCCCCTATCAATCACAGCGCCCGCGGATGCGGGCGAGACTTCAGTCCGCGGGGAAGCTTGCAGCTTCCCCCTGTCCTGCTCCGGCTTACAGCCTGCGCATCGGACTCGACCCCCTACGGGACCTGCGGCCCCCAAACCGCTTGCGCGGTTCGGCTCCCCCGCCCATTCAGTCTAGAAAGCGGGGGCGACTTTGCCCCTCGGAAGCCTCGGGGCGGGCTCAGAACGGCCGTTTATGGCCATAAATCCTCATCGGCGAGGGTCTGGGTGCCAGCAGGTGGTTTGCGGGCCTGCGGGGCACCTAGTCTTAGGTCCGATC
>Ga0209512_1005282_pt1 | contig 10810 bp, 10 predicted proteins | sample frozenSSSSmetaG_FD_184142 | JGI IMG/M metagenome (GOLD analysis project Ga0209512, IMG submission 184142) | Glacier valley bacterial and archeal communities from Borup Fiord, Nunavut, Canada, to study Microbial Dark Matter (Phase II) -... | ecosystem: Environmental > Aquatic > Freshwater > Ice >... | reverse complement strand
GTCGCGCGGCAAGGGCGGCTCGATGCACATGTTCTCCAATGAGCACCGCTTCTATGGCGGCAATGGCATTGTCGGTGCCCAGGTATCGCTGGGCAATGGCCTGGCCTTTGCCTCCAAATATCGCGGTGATGGCTCGGTATCGCTGGCCTATTTCGGCGACGGCGCGGCCAATCAGGGCCAGGTCTATGAGAGCTTCAACATGGCCAAGCTGTGGAAGCTGCCGGTCGTGTTCATCATCGAAAACAACAAATACGCCATGGGCACCTCGACCGAGCGTGCCTCGGCGACCACCGATTTCTCGATGCGCGGCGCCTCGTTCGACATTCCCGGCGAACAGGTCGACGGCATGGATGTGCGCATGGTGCATGATGCCGCCCAGCGCGCCATCGAGCATGCCCGTTCGGGCAAGGGGCCTTACATCCTCGAAATGCTGACCTATCGCTATCGCGGTCACTCCATGTCCGATCCTGCCAAGTATCGCAGCAAGGATGAAGTGACCAAGTACCGCCAGGAACGCGACCCGATCGAGCAGGTCAAGGCACGGCTGCTGGAATCGGGCGCGCAGACCGAGGAGCAGCTCAAGGCCATCGAGAACGAGATCCGCGCCATCGTCACCGAAGCGGCGGACTTTGCCACCAATGCGCCCGAGCCCGATCCCGCCGAGCTGTGGACTGACATCACCATCAGCGCCTGAGAGGCTCAACAATGAGCATGTTGCTTGGGGTCATTGCCGGTTTTGCCCTGCTGTCACTGGTCGTGGCGGTGATGCAGGCCGTCAGGATGGTGCGACTGGCGCCGGCCCGCGAAGAGCTGGGGCCCTTCATGCTGCTGGGCTGGTGGAAATTCAACCGGCTCGCGGCCAAGGCCGGTCCGGCGGCGGCACAGCACGTCCAGATCTACCAGCGGGCGGCCATCGCCTTTCTCGTCTTCATCGTGCTGGGCGTCATTCTCAGCGGCTGGGCGGTCAACCAGGCCGCCATGCCACCGGCACCGGTGACCTCCGGGCTGCTCGTCAATCCGGCCGGCGCGCCAGCCGACCTTGCCTTCAATACCCATCTTCGCCGTGTGGCTATGCCCGGCGCCCCTCTTGTGGAGAGCTGATATGCCTCAAATCCTGATGCCCGCTTTGTCGCCGACAATGGAAGAGGGGAAACTCTCCAAGTGGCTCGTCAAGGTCGGCGATACCGTCAAGTCCGGTGACGTGCTCGCCGAGATCGAGACCGACAAGGCGACGATGGAAGTCGAGTCGGTCGACGAGGGCGTGGTCACCGAACTGCTGGTGGCCGAGGGCTCCGAGGGCGTCAAGGTCAATACCCCGATCGCCATGGTGCTGGCCGAGGGCGAAACCGCCGGCGAGACCGCGCCCAAAGTGGCCGAGCAGACGAGAAGCTCAGCGCCAGCCGAGGCGCCTGCTGCTGCAGAGGCTCCTGCCGCCACTGTGCCGGCCGAGGCCAAGGCGCCTGCGGCCGAAGCGCCCAAATTCATGGCCCAGGACGATCCCGACCTGCCCGCCGGCGTCGAGATGGTCGAAATGACCGTGCGCCAGGCGCTCAACGAGGCCATGGCCGAAGAGCTGCGCCGCGACAAGGACGTCTTCGTCATCGGCGAGGAAGTCGCCGAATACCAGGGCGCCTACAAGATCACCCAGAACCTGCTGCAGGAATTCGGGCCCGAGCGCATCATCGATACCCCGATCACCGAGCACGGCTTTGCCGGCCTGGCAGTTGGTGCCGCCTTTGCCGGCCTCAAGCCGATCGTGGAATTCATGACCTGGAACTTTGCCATGCAGGCGATCGACCAGATCATCAACTCGGCCGCAAAGCAGCTCTATATGTCGGGCGGCCAGGTGACGGCACCCATGGTGTTCCGTGGCCCCAATGGCGTTGCCTCGCGCGTCGGCGCTCAGCACAGCCAGGACTATTCGGCCTGGTACAGCCACATTCCGGGCCTGACCGTCATCGCGCCCTATAGCGCGGCCGATGCCAAGGGCCTGCTCAAGGCAGCCATCCGCTCGCCCAATCCGGTCATCTTCCTCGAAAACGAAATCCTCTACGGCTCGACCGGCCTCGTCCCCAAGATGGACGATTTCCTGCTGCCGATCGGCAAGGCCCGCATCGCCCGCAAGGGCGCCGATGTCACCATCGTCTCGTTCTCCATGGGCATGCGCTACGCGACCCAGGCCACCGAGAAGCTGGTGGCGGCGGGCGTCGATGTCGAACTGATCGACCTGCGCACATTGCGGCCACTCGACAGCGATACGGTGATCGAGTCGGTCAAGAAGACCGGTCGCCTGGTGACGGTTGAAGAAGGCTGGCCGCAGGGCGGCATCGGCGCCGAACTGTCGGCCCGCGTCATGGAACAGGCCTTCGATTATCTCGATGCGCCGGTGATGCGCGTGACCGGCAAGGACGTGCCCATGCCCTATGCGGCAAACCTTGAAAAGCTGGCGCTGCCGCATGTCGATGACGTCATCGCCGCGGTCAATGCCGTGACCTATCGCTCGTAAGGAGAACCGGGATGCCAATTGATATCACCATGCCGGCGCTCTCTCCGACGATGGAAGAGGGCAAGCTTGCCAAGTGGCACGTCAAGGAGGGCGACACCGTCTCCTCCGGCGACGTGATCGCCGAGATCGAAACCGACAAGGCCACGATGGAAGTCGAGGCCGTCGACGAGGGCAAGATCGGCAAGATCGTGGTGCCCGAAGGCACCGAGAATGTGAAGGTCAATGCAGTGATTGCGGTCCTGCTGCAAGACGGCGAAAGCGCCGGCGACATGGCAGCGCCAAAGGCAGAAGCGGCCCCCAAGACCGAAGCGCCAAAGGCGGCCGAGCCAGCCAAGGCTGACGCCGGCGCCATCAAGGAAGCCAATGCGGCGACCCAGACGGCGCCGACCGCCAAGGCCGACCCCGCACCGACCAAGCCTGCCTCTGCGGCGCCCGCGCCAAAGGCCGCTGGTGGCAAGGTCTTCGCATCGCCGCTGGCCCGGCGTCTGGCCAAGGAAGCCGGCATCGATGTCGCGGCCATTTCGGGCACCGGCCCCAAGGGCCGTGTCGTCAAGACCGACGTCGAAGCCGCCAAGTCCGGCAAGACCCCGCTCAAGGCTGCCGCTTCTGCTGCCGGCGCGCCCGCATCGGGTGGCGCTGCCGCCACCGGCATGACCAAGGCGCAGGTCCTGGCGCTCTATGAAGAAGGCACATACGAGCTCGTGCCGAACGACGGCATGCGCAAGGTCGTGGCCGCACGCCTCACCGAATCCAAGCAGACGGTGCCGCACTTCTATCTCAACCTGGACTGCCGCATCGACGCCCTGATGGCGGCGCGCGAGCAGATCAATGCCGCCGCGCCCAAGGGCAAGGACGGCAAGCCGGGCTACAAGCTTTCGGTCAATGATTTCGTCATGAAGGCCTGGGCCGTGGCCCTGCAGCGCGTGCCGCTGGCCAATGCCACCTGGGCCGGCGACAGCATTTTGTATCACAAGCGCAGTGACGTGGCGGTCGCCGTGGCGGTACCGGGTGGCCTCTTCACCCCGGTGGTCAAGGGCTGCGACACGCTGACCCTGCGCGAGATTTCCGAGACGGTGAAGGACCTGGCGACCCGCGCCAAGTCCAAGAAGCTGGCCCCGCATGAATATCAGGGCGGGGCCTCCTCGGTCTCCAATCTGGGCATGTTCGGCATTACCAGCTTTTCGGCCGTCATCAACCCGCCGCATGGCACGATCCTGGCCGTGGGCGTGGGTGAAGAACGCGTCTTTGCCGACAAGGGCGAGATCAAGATCGGCCAGTTCATGACCGTGACGCTGAGCTGCGATCACCGTGCCGTCGACGGTGCCCTGGGCGCCGAAGTGCTCGGCGTGTTCAAGGGGCTGATCGAAAATCCCGTGATGATGCTGGCCTAGGAGGGCCTGGCTCCATGAAAACCATTCTGGCCTATGGCGACAGTCTGACCTTTGGGGCCAATCCGACCGGCGGTGCGCGCCATGCCTATGCGGACCGCTGGCCGAGCGTGCTCGAAGCCGGGCTGGCCGGCAAGGTCCGGGTCATTGCCGAGGGGCTGGGCGGCCGCACCACGGTGTCGGACGACTGGTACGCCAATGCCGACCGCAATGGCGCCCGTATCCTGCCGACGCTGCTGGAAAGCCACAGCCCGCTCGACCTCGTCATCATCATGCTGGGCACCAATGACATCAAGCCGGCCATCTGCGGCTCGGCGCTGGAAGCCTCATTCGGCATGCGCCGCCTGGTGCAGATCATCCGCGGCCACTATGCCGGCAAGGACGAGACGGCGCCGAAAATCCTGCTGATCGCCCCGCCGCTGCTCTGCCAGAGCGAAAATGCCGACATGATGGGTCACTTTGGCGGCCTGGCCCATGGCCTTGAGCAATCGAGCCAGTTTGCCGCCCATTATGCGCGCCGCGCCGAAGAATGGGATACCGGCTTCTTTGACGCCTCCACCGTGGCCCAGGCCGATCCGGAAGACGGCGTGCACCTCGACGCCAAGAACACGCGGGCCATCGGGGTTGCCCTGGTACCCGTCGTCACATCCATGCTGGGCCTTTGACCCAGCCAACCAATCATTCCCGCGACTTTTCTGGAGGCCCCAATGGCTGACCAATACGATCTTCTCGTTATCGGCGCCGGTCCCGGCGGCTATATTGCTGCCATTCGTGGCGCGCAGCTGGGCATGAAGGTGGGCATTATCGAGCGCGAGCACATGGCCGGCATCTGCTCGAACTGGGGCTGCATCCCGACCAAGGCGCTGCTGCGTTCGGCCGAAGTCTATGGCCACATGACCCATGCCAAGGACTACGGCCTGACGGCGGAAAAGTTCGGCTTCGACATTGACGGCGTCGTCAAGCGCAGCCGCGCCATCGCGGCGCAGATGAACAATGGCGTGCAGTTCCTGATGAAGAAGAACAAGGTCGACATCATCTGGGGCGAGGCTGTCATCACCAAGCCCGGTGAAGTCACTGTCGCGCCCACCAAGAAGACCATCGTGCAGCCGCAGGTGCCGCCCCCCAAGAATGCGCTGGGCGAAGGCACCTATAAGGCCAAGAACATCATCATCGCCACCGGCGCGCGGCCACGCGTGCTGCCCGGCATCGAGCCCGATGGCGACAAGATCTGGACCTATTTCGAGGCGATGAAGCCGGCAGAAATGCCCAAGAGCCTGGTCGTCATGGGCTCGGGCGCCATCGGCGTCGAGTTCGCCTCCTTCTACCGCTCCATGGGCGCGGAGGTGACCGTGATCGAGCTGCTGCCGCAGATCATGCCGGTGGAAGATGCCGAGATTTCCGCCCTGGCGCGCAAGCGCCTCGAAAAGCGCGGCATCAAAATATTGACCGACACCAAGGTGGAAAAGGTCGACAAGTCAGGCGCCGGCGTCGTGGCCCATGTCGTGCTCAAGGATGGCAGCAAGCAGCAGATCGCCGGCGACAAGTTGATCTCGGCCGTCGGCGTGATGTGCAATATCGAGGGCATCGGCCTCGAGAATGTCGGCGTCAAGACCGAGCGCGGCGCCATCGTTATCGACAGCTATGGCGCCACCAATGTCGCCGGCATCTGGGCCATTGGCGACGTTGCCGGCCCGCCCATGCTGGCGCACAAGGCAGAGCATGAAGCCGTCATCACCGTCGAAAAGATCGCCGGCATGAAGGTGCACGGTCTCAACAAGCTCCTCGTCCCCGGCTGCACCTATTGCGAGCCACAGGTGGCCAGCGTCGGCCTGACCGAGGCCAAGGCCAAGGAGACCGGGCGCGAGATCAAGGTCGGCCGCTTCCCCTTTATCGGCAATGGCAAGGCCATCGCGCTTGGCGAGCCCGACGGGCTGGTCAAGACCATCTTCGATGCCAAGACCGGCGAGCTGCTGGGCGCGCATATGGTGGGCGCCGAAGTCACCGAACTGATCCAGGGCTTCGTCATCGCCATGAACCTCGAAACCACCGAGGAAGAGCTGATGCACACCATCTTCCCGCATCCCACGCTGAGCGAGACGATGAAGGAAAGCGTGCTGGACGCCTATGGCCGCGCGCTGAACATGTAATCGTCGGTTTATCCACACTGCTTCCACAGGTTTTCAAGGAGTTATCCACATGGTCAAAGCTATTCAGGTTGGGCTGGGACACTGGGGATTCAGCTGGACCAAGGAAGTTATCCCCAATGTTCCCACTGTTGAGATGGTGGGCTATGTGGATTCCAATCCCGAGGCGCTGGCACGGGTGCAGGCCGAGCTCGGCATTGCCGAGTCCAAGTGCTTCCTGAGCCTGGACGCAGCGCTGCGGGCCGTCGAGCCGGACCTGGCCATCTGCACCCTGCGCACCGAGGCGCATTACCCGGTGGTCAAGCAGTGCCTTGAGCTGGGGCTCAATGTCATCGTCGAAAAACCCTTTGCCTCCACCATTGCCCAGGCCAAGGAACTGGTGGCGCTGGCGCGGGAACGGGGCAGGGTGCTGATGGTCAGCCAGAACTATCGCTTCCAGCCGGCGCCGATCGCCGCCGCCGAACTGGTCGGGGCCGGCAAGTTCGACCCGGTCAACCTGGTGTCGATCGATTTCCGTCGCCATGCCCCCAGCCAGGGCTATCGCTATTGGGACATGCCTGATCCGCTGCTGGCAGACATGTCGATCCACCATTTCGACCTGATGCGCATGGTGCTGGGGGATGAGCCCAAACGCGTGTCCTGCCGCACCTGGAACCCGGTGGGCAGCCCGTTCAACTTCCACCCCATCGGGGTGGCAACCCTCGAATTCGAAAAGGGCACCATCGTTTCCTATCGCGGCTCCTGGATGAGTTCTGGCCCGGTGACGCCCTGGGCAGGCGAATGGACCATGGATTGCTCGGAGGGCGAGATCATCTGGAGCTCGCGCGACCATTTCATGGGCGTGGCCGGGCCGGACCGGCTGGCGCTGCGCGAGCGCGACCAGGCCATCGTACCGACCGATCTCGCGCCGATCGAGCTGGCCGACCGCCGGGGCACGCTGGGCGCCATCGCCAAGGTGATCGAGACCGGCACGGTTCCGGCCCGCTTCAGCTCGGGCGCGGATAACCTGCATTCGCTGGCGCTGGTGCAGGCGACCATTCTCTCGGCCTCGCGCGGCGGCGACTGGGTCGAAATCGCCGAGATCATGCAATAGACGACGGCGCCTTAAGCAAAAAGACCGGGTTGAACTGGCACCCCTCGGGAGCGATATAACGGGCACACTGCCCAGTCAGGACCTAAAGTGGTTACGCTCATAGACAATTCCGCGCTCAAGCCGCGGCACCCTGAAAAGGCCAACCGGCCCGACAGCGTCGTGCTGCGCAAGCCCGACTGGATCCGCGTCCGCGCGCCGGGCTCGCCGGTCTACAAGGAAACCCAGGCCATCGTGCGCGAGCACGGCCTGGTGACGGTCTGCGAAGAGGCCGGCTGCCCTAATATCGGGGAATGCTGGAGCAAGAAGCACGCCACCATGATGATCATGGGCGAGATCTGCACCCGCGCCTGCGCCTTCTGCAATGTGCGCACCGGCATGCCGGGGCCGCTCGACCCGCGCGAGCCCGAAAATGTCGCTCTGGCTGTCGAAAAGCTTGGCCTGCAGCATGTGGTGATCACGTCGGTCGACCGCGACGACCTGGCCGATGGCGGGGCGCAGCACTTTGCCGACGTCATCCTGGCCATCCGCGCGCGCAACCCGCGCACCACGATCGAAATCCTGACGCCGGACTTCCTGCGCAAGGAGGGGGCCCTGGAGATCGTCGTGGCGGCCAAGCCGGACGTGTTCAACCACAACCTCGAAACCGTACCGTCGAAATATCTCAAGGTGCGCCCCGGCGCCCGTTACTTCCATTCGATCCGGCTGCTGCAGCGGGTCAAGGAACTCGACCCCACCATGTTCACCAAGTCGGGAATCATGGTGGGCCTGGGCGAAGAGCGCAACGAAGTGCTGGCGCTGATGGATGACCTGCGGACTGCCGACGTGGACTTCCTGACCATCGGGCAGTATTTGCAGCCGACCAAGAAGCACACGCCGCTGATCAGCTTTGTCACACCAGACGAATTCAAGTCCTATGCCACCGTCGCCACGGCCAAGGGCTTTTCGCTGGTCTCGTCGAGCCCGCTGACGCGCTCGTCGCACCATGCCGGCGAGGATTTTGCCGCGCTCAAGGCCGCCCGACTGGCCAAACTGGGTCACTGATGAAACGCTTCTTCGAGCGGCACGTGCCGCATCTGCCGCAGCGCATGTTCGAGATCGTCGCCGATCTTGAGGATTATCCGCGCTTCATCGCCAATTGCCGGGCCATGCAGGTCCGGCCCGATCCGGCCGCCGATGGCAGGACGCAGCTGGCCAGGATGACGCTGAGCTTCGGACCGATCACCCAGGCCTATACCAGCCGGGTGACGGCCGATCCCGAGGCGCTGACGATCGCGGCCAAGGCGGTTGACGGTCCCTTTGCCTATCTCGATAGCCTGTGGCGCTTCGAGCCCGAGGGCATGGGCACAAGGGTGCGTTTCGAGATCGATTTCAAGATCTCCAACCCCTTTGTGGCGGCCATTGCCGAGCCGGCCTTTGCCGCCAAGCAGGAAGAGATCATGCAGGCCTTCAGCGACGAGGCCGACCGCCGGTTTGGCTAGGCGCTCGCCAGCACCTGCAGCACCAGATCAAGCGCCGCCTTGACGCTGGCCTGGCGGATTTCCGCCCTACCGAGATCGCCGAACTGATGCTCGATCACCACGGTAGCCAGTTCGGTCGAGACTGCCACATAGACCAGCCCCACCGGCTTCTTGTCCGTTCCGCCGTCCGGGCCGGCAATGCCGGTCACCGCCACGGCGTAATCGGCATGGGCGGTATTGCGGGCGCCATCAGCCATGGCGCGCGCCACCTGGTTGCTGACTGCGCCATAGTCACGGATCAGGCGCGCCTGCACATGGATCATGCGCGACTTGGCCTCATTGGCATAGGTGACATAGCCGCCGAAAAACGCGCTTGATGAGCCGGGAATGTCGGTCAGCGCCGCGGCGATCAGGCCGCCGGTGCAGCTTTCGGCGGTGACGATGGTCTTGCCGGCCGCGCTGAGCAGGGTGATCACCTGCTGGGCGGGATCGGTCTGGTCTGTAGTCGTTGCTTTAGGGGCCATCAATCGACCCTCGGCACTTCGATGCTTGCACTCGCCATGGCCACAATACCCTCCTCGCGCCCGGTAAAGCCGAGCTTTTCGCTTGTTGTCGCCTTGACCGCGATGCGGGCAGGCGCAATGCCCAGTGTCTGCGCAATGATCCCCCGCATTGCCGGCACGTGCGGGGCAATCTTGGGTCCTTCGCAGACGATTGTCACGTCCAGATTGACGATGCGACCACCGGCCTGGGCGACCAGCTCGCCGGCATGCTTGAGAAAGAGGGTGGAGGCCGCCCCTTTCCACTGCATATCGCTGGGCGGGAAGTGCACGCCGATATCGCCGGCGCCGATGGCGCCATAGAGCGCGTCGGTCAGCGCATGCAGGGCGACGTCGGAATCGGAATGGCCATTGAGCTTGAATTTATAGGGAATGCGCACGCCGCCCAGCCAGACATGGTCGCCCGGCTCGAAGGAATGCACGTCAAAGCCGGTGCCGATGCGGGTTTCCATGGTCACGTCTCCAGCCAGCAGGCGTTCGGCCCGGGCGAAATCCTCGGGATGGGTGATCTTGATATTGTCGCGGTGCCCGCCAACCATGGCGACGCGCAGCCCCGCCCATTCGGCGATCTCGGCATCGTCGGTGAACTGCCGGCGGATGGTCGAGGCGCGCATATGGGCCGAGAACACCTGGCCGAAGCGAAAGCCCTGCGGCGTCTGCGCGGCAAACAACTGGCTGCGATCCTCGGTCGTCGCGACCCGCTGGCCATCGAGCGAGCGCTTGATCGTATCGGTGACCGCTGCCACGGGCAGGGCGCCATCATGCTGTTCAAGCGCGGCAATGACATTGTCGATCACCTCTGACGAAGCAAAGGGCCGTGCCGCGTCCTGGATCAGCACCAGGTCGGGTCGCTGCGGCGCCAGGGCCTGCAGCCCCGCCAGCACCGAAGCCTGCCGGTCGCTACCCCCGGTGACGGGCGGCAGCAGCCGCGCATCGGACAGGCCAAGCGCGGCAAAGCGTTCGGCATGGTCGGGGTGAATGACGGTCAGCACGGAAGTGACCTGGGGATGGGACAGGAAGGCGCCAATGGTGCGGCTGAGCACGGGCACGCCGCCAATCGGGCGATATTGCTTGGGATCTGCCGTCGTGTCCGGGTTGGCGCGCTCTCCCTTGCCGGCCGCCACGATGATCACGGCAATGGATTTATCATTCATGGCAGACACGCACTCGGACAAGAAACAGTCACATAAAGCTGGTCTAGCGCTGGCTTACTTATGCGGCAAGTGCAGGGCTGCCGAACGCGCACTATGCCTACAAAGGGGATTGCGCACGAAGCGCTTTTGACTATTGTGCGGGCATATTTTTGTCGTTGACCATTTCTGGGGCAGTTTTGTGTCTGAAGGTGCCTGCAAGTTAAGCATCGGAAGCCATCTGGCGCACAACAGTGCCTTTCTCGCCCCGATGGCCGGCATTACCGACCTGGCCTTCCGCAAGCAGGCCGAACGGCACGGCGCCGGCATGGTGGTGTCCGAGATGATCGCCAGCAATGCCCTGGCGACCGGCAACAAGGAAATGACCCGCCGCCTGGGCAAGCCCGCGCGCCTGCCGCACATGGTGCAGCTGGCCGGCTGCGAGGCCGAGTGGATGACCCGTGGCGCCAAGCTGGCGCATGACGTCGGCGCCGACATCATCGATATCAATTTCGGCTGCCCGTCCAAGCGG
>Ga0209512_1005281_pt1 | contig 10811 bp, 11 predicted proteins | sample frozenSSSSmetaG_FD_184142 | JGI IMG/M metagenome (GOLD analysis project Ga0209512, IMG submission 184142) | Glacier valley bacterial and archeal communities from Borup Fiord, Nunavut, Canada, to study Microbial Dark Matter (Phase II) -... | ecosystem: Environmental > Aquatic > Freshwater > Ice >... | reverse complement strand
GAAAGCTTTTAATCAGATAATAATTATCGATGCTTATTTTATCAGGAAATTGTTTTTTTTTATCAATCAGTTTCTTTTTCAATTGATTAATAAACCTTTGCATATAAATTTTATTAGATAACAAAGCCATCTTTTTAGCACTTCCCGATAAATCGCAAGGAACTGAAATGGCCATTCCCTTTTTAATTCTCTTATCTAAATTATTCCTTGTTTCGCCAATATATTTTAGTGTAATGTTTCCACCCAAACTAAAACCGATTAAATAAACTTCGTCATAATTATAATTGCTTAAAATATAATCTATTACAAATTTTAGATCGTCGGAGGAACCACTGTGATAAAATCTATAATTTTTGTTCATTTCACCACTACATCCTCTATAATTCCATGCAAGGGCATTATAGCCATTTTTATTTAAATTATTAACCATTCCAATAATGTATTGCCTATTGCTATCACCTTCTAAACCATGAGAAAGAATTACAAGTTTTTTTGAATTTAAAACCCTGCTCCAATCTAAATCTAAAAAATCATCATCCGGAGTTTTAATTCTTTCACGCTCATATTTAACTTTAACACTTCTAAATAGGCTTGGATATATAGTTTGTAAATGTCCGTTAAATAAAAGAAAAGGTGGTTTGTAATCTGGTCGGTCAATTAAAGGCATAACAATTATTTTCTTCGCTTTCTGTTTTTTGCTTCTACCTGGCGTGGTTTAAGATTTTCTCTTGGTAAATTTTTCTTTTTCTTTTCATGAAAAGCACCTAAGAAATTTGGGTCATTCTTTCTTTTGTAATGATCTAATTCCATTAACATTTCCTGATTTTCAACAAAGGGAGTTTCTTCAATGCGAAGGTCTTCAGGTAGTTTTTTCCAAGGAATTTCCATCCTAATTATTTCTTCAATCTTTTTGATATGATATTCTTCAGCAATATTTGCAAATGTAATGGCTACTCCCGAATTAAAAGCTCTCCCTGTCCTTCCAATCCTATGCACATAATCTTCATAAATTAAAGGAACATCAAAATTAATTACATGGCTTACTAAAGTTACATCAATTCCTCTTGCAGCTACATCTGTAGCTACTAAAACCCTTACATTCCCTTCTTTAAATGCATCTATTGAATTAATGCGAGTATTTTGACCTTTATTGGCATGAATAACTCGTATTTCATCTGCTTTAAATTTGCGTTCGAGGTATTTAAAAGTATTTTCAGCTGTTAAACGGGTTCTGCAAAAAATAATTACTCTTTTATATTCTATATTTTGCAAAAGCAATTCAAGAAGATTTATTTTTGTTTTTAGATTGGGAACCTGATATAAAATCTGCTCAACATTATCTGCCGTTGTAGCTTGAGGAGCAACTTCAATTTTAATTGGAAATTCTAAAAATTCTTCTGAAAGTTTTTCTACTCTTTCAGAAAAAGTAGCAGAAAATAAAAGGTTTTGTCTCTTTTTAGGGATAACTTCTAACACTTTTCGAATTTGTGGCATAAAGCCCATATCCATTATTTTATCTGCTTCATCTAAAATAAGAGATTTCACTTCTTTAAAGACCAATTCTCCTTTTAAATAAATATCAAGCAATCTACCTGGAGTAGCAATTATAATATCAACACCTGCTTTTATTGAAGCAATTTGGGCTTGCATTCCTATTCCTCCATACACTACTACATGTCGAATATCTGTATTCTTTGCCAGTTGCGCTACACTTTCACTTATTTGAATAGCAAGTTCACGTGTGGGTGCAAGTATGAGTGCTTTTGGGAAATTACCTTGCGCATATTTTATTTTCATCAATATTGGCAAAAGGTAAGCTGCTGTTTTTCCTGTTCCTGTTTGGGCAATACCTAAAACATCATGACCACTTAAAGCTAATGGTATTGCTTTTCGCTGGATTTCAGTAGGTGTTATATAACCAGCTTCTTCAACAGCATCCCATAGTTGTTTATTTAATTTAAAATCTTTAAATGAAATATCTTTAATTTCACTTACTTCAACATTCAAACCCTCCTCCATATTTTTCTCTTTTTTTGCAAAGATACTTGCGAAGGAACTGATTTTCAAAAGAATGAAATATTTAAGCTTTTTTTTATAAGAAAAGCAATGAAATACTTGCTGAAGCAGCTGCAACTCCTCCATAAAATAATCCCATTCCTGATCCCGTTTCTTGTGGAGAAGTTCTGTTTAATACAAATGGAAGTGCACTAACTGCCAACGTTCCATAAATAAAGCCCGACATAATTATTACAACATAACTTATCATTTGCTGACGGAAAAAATAACCAACAAAAAAACAAATTATACTCATAATGCAGCCAGCAATTAATATTTTATTTTCTCCAAACTTTTCTATAAACTTACTTACAGGTAATGCAATTAAAGCAGCACTAGCCATTGTAATAGCTTCGGTATATATTATTGAAAGATTTAAATATCGAGAAATTAAGACAGGTAAGACAAATAAAGTTATGGCTTTACACAAACCAATAAAAAAACCCATTATTGATAATATAGATGGGTTGGTAGGATTGTATTTTTGATTATAAGTATCATTTCGGGCATGGTTGTTATAAATCTTATCATTTTCAATTCCATTTTTTAAAGCATAGCCAGTAATAGCTAAAAGTAAGCCTCCAAGGATAAATGTTGCTGTTAAACCAATAGTATTTAAAAGTAAAACTACAACAGGACCTATTGCATAAACTAAACCAAAAACAATTACTAATAAAGCAGAAACGTAAGGGATTTTATCTTTTGGAGCGAGTGATTCTACTAAAGATACAGCAGGGCTGTGAAAAGTGCTCATTGCAGCCAACCATAAAATAACTAAAAAAGGTAAGGCAAATCTGAAAGGGCTATTGCTATCAGCTAATAATACTATGCTCACAGCCATAAAAATTATTGCGGCAAATGTTATTCCTGCAATGATTACCGGAAATTTTGAACCTAATTTTTTATACATTTTATCAGCATAATAGCCTGATAAAGGATTAAAAATAGCACCTAATAAACCCTGTGCTACAACTAAAAGCGTAACAAGTTGTTCAAAATGATATTTACCGAGCAAAATAGGTTGATATTTTTCATAAGCAAACCATCCAATAGTAACGGCTCCTTCAAGCGCGATCAATAAGAAAATTTGTTTCCAAAAAACAGGAATTTCAACTTGTGTGGGTTTTTCGAGGGAGATCATAAAAAAAAACTGTTAAAATATTTTTCACACCTACGATAAAAACTACGTTTTGGTTTGATCAATTTATTTTAACAGTTTTCTGTAAATACTATCTAATATTCATCTTCATTAAAGAAAAAATCATCTTTGGTTGGGTAATCAGGCCAAATTTCCTCAATGCTCTCATAGGGTTGGCCATCATCTTCCAATTCCTGTAAATTTTCTACCACTTCTGAAGGGGCTCCTGAACGAATTGCAAAATCAATTAGTTCGTCTTTTGTGGCCGGCCATGGGGCGTCTTCAAGATACGATGCTAATTCTAGTGTCCAATACATAGTTTTATATAATTAAAAAAGTCCGCAAAGATAAAAAAATAATTTTCTTAGAAAACAAAACAATAATATATTCTTTTTTTAAAGAAAAATTATTTGTTTTTGGTACCAGTTAACTCTTGTTTATACTGGTCTAATAAAGTTTCCTTAACGGAAATTTTTCGTTTTTGAATATTTAATTTTGTTTGTAATTCTTTATCCATCACTAAATTTCTATTATTGCCCGAATTCATTGATCTTCCTTCGTATTCATATTGTTCTAATTGCATTTTATCTTTTCTAACCAAATCATTCATTACTGCAATCTGTATCCTAAGTTGATCAGCACGAGGTTTATCATCAAAAGAAGGATGTTTTCTTTTAATAACTCTTACTAAATAATTAGTTTCGAAAATTTTATCGCATGCATTTCTGAAGCGTTCCTGAAGGTCTCTATTTTGCATTTTTGGATGAATACCAACATTTCTCCATTTCATCATTAAATCTTTGGTTTTAATGGCCGCATCTTCTATTGGTACTTCATTTTTACTTAAAAAGCTTTCTACTTCTGTGCAAATCTTTTCTTGCAATAATACTTTCGGATCAGCTCTTTGCACTCTGGGTTTATTTGGAATTCCCTTAACGCCTTTGTACTTCTCAAAAAATAAATCACTCGCTTCTCTAAACCTTTCCCACATTCTAGTAGCCTTTTTATGAGGAATTTTACCAATGGTTTTCCATTCTTCATGAAGTTTTTTGAATCTATCAGCTGTTTCATCCCATATTTGAGAATACTTTATTTTATGGGCTTCATCAATAATATTTGTATAGTGATTTATTCTGTCTCTGGTTACTTTAAGTTTACTATCAAAATGTTCTTTGCGATTTTCAAAAAATACTTTTAAATACTTTTGAAATTCATCTTCAATGGCTTCTTCCATTTCCTTTGGCACAGATCCGGTTTTTATCCATTTCATTTTTAATTCCTTAGCTATTTCAGAAGCTTCTTTCCAATCCTCATCGAGTTTGGTTAGGTCAACTGCTTCTTCAATTAAGGCTCGTTTTATTTCTAGGTTTCTAACACGATTTTGTGAAACCTGCGTTTTAAGACTTTCTTCTAATTCGTCGAGTTTTTTAAACAATAAGAGAAAATTTCCAAGGCCATCAAATTCAGATAGGTATTCCCTAAGGTGAATTAATTTCATTAAATAAGAACCTTTATTTTGAGCCTCATCAACGAGCGTATAAAGGTCTTCAACTTTTTGATTTGCAAGTTCGAAGCGTCTTTTAAAATAATCTAATGTTGCTTCTTCATTAATTTTAACTTCACCTATTTGGCGATCTGGGAAGTTTAAGTAGCCTTTTAAAAAGACTTTTTCTTCAACAATGTAGCCGTAGTCGAATTTAATATGCGTTTCTTTCATTACACTCTTAAGGGTTTCAGTGTCTGCATTTATAAAAAAAATGGTAATTAGTGTTCACCAAATTTTGTATGCAGCAATTAATTTAAATATTGTAACCCAATAATAAAACTATTTATTTACTTTTTTTAATATTTATTAAAAAAAATCGTAAAATATTTTATTTCATAAAGACTTATTATTTAAATATTAAAAATTAATGTTAAAGCTAAGATTAAATTTATGTTAATATAAAAAATAAAGAAAGAAGCCTTAACTTTTATCATAATATTTTATTACTCAAGAAAGAAAAATTTATGATTTTAATAATCTTAATCGTAAATTTTATAATTTAATTATGAATATAATGATATTGATAAAATGATAATTTAAATTTATCTTTTTTGAGCAGATTTTGAATTAAAAATTCATATAAAAAAAACTCCCAATAAGGGAGTTTTTTTTATATGAATAATATTTATTTTCCTTTTCCTGCAGATAAGCCTTCTTCAAGAGCTTCTTCATTTATGAAACCAACTGCAATTTGAGTTAATTTCTTATCAGTTTCACCCTCTTCATCCAAAGTTGCTTGAAACAATTCTGCAATATCCTTTTTGCCTAAGGTTTGGGCTAAAGTTCGTAAAGAACCATATGCTGAAATTTCATAGTGTTCAACTTTTTGTGCACAAATAATTAAACCTACATCCAAAACAAAAGGATCTTTTTCAGTATCTTTAATTACTTCAGCACTTTCTTCTAATAAACCTGCCATTGCTGCACATTTTTTTGCTTCAGGTTTTTCACCAAGTAATTCAAATACTTTGTTAAGCCTCTCTACATGCATTAATGTAGCATCTTGATGCTCTTCAAAAGCAGCAGCTAATTCAGGATTATTGGCTTTTTTTGACATTTTAGTTAAAGCTTTAGCTAAATGATTTTCTGCCCAATAAATATCTTGCACTTCTGATAAAAACAGCTCGTAAAAAGCTGATGATTTTTTAGATTTCATATTGTTAATTGTTTAATTTAATTTAATAATAATAGATTATATAATTTTTTTATCCGTTGCCAATGCTTTGCTAGTAAAGCCACCAAGTATTGAAATAGCTAAACTGAATAACAATGCAGGTATAAAACCTTCTACATGAAATCCTTTAACGATTGCGGCTGTTAGATAAATCATTAATACACTTATTACAAAATGAAATAGCCCAAGTGTAATAAAGTTGATGGGTAAAGTTAATAAATCCAAAACGGGTCTAACCAATGCATTTAATAAGCCTAAAACAATGGCTACAATAATTGCTGTTCCGAAAGAATCAACGCTTATCCCTGGGATGATGTAAGCTCCAATAAGAACTACAATTGCTGATATGAGTAATCTGATAATTAAATTCATGATATTTGAAGTTTTAGTTAAAATTTAAAACGTCAAATAAAAATTATATGCCTAGCGCGTTGCCAGCACTATAATACCTTAATATCTAAAAAAATTATTAAATAATAAAAATAAGTGTGGCTTAAATTCTACAAATAAAACATTTTAAGAAATTTTTTTACTTAAAATATTAAACGCTTTTTTTAAGTATCTCTTAAATTCTCCAATAGGTTTAAAGTTTTTCCATTTGGTTTGGTGTAAATAACTGTAAAAAATCTCTTTATATTCTAAGCTATTAGAATAACTCTGATATATAGGTTTGCGATGAAAGAAGTGAATTAATGAAGGGTTTTCATGATGTCTATCAGCAAATGCATTCCAATTCTTATCCAGTTCAAACCATTTATTTGCAAAGCCTACATTTAATCCATATTGATCCGGAAACCTTGCAAACTCTTTATTTTCTTCAATAATATCAATAACATTTTTACTCATTTCATCCTTCATCCATTTTTCAACATCCATAATTATTAAACCCGAATTAAACAATTTTGTGTCAGCAGTTAAACCTAGTTGTAAATAATTATCGATACCACCATCGGTTTCTGTTTGACATTGAGGAGAAATAGAATCTTGAACTGCTGCAATAGTATTATTTCCTATATCCATTTTCCATAGTTCACTGATATCTTTTAATACAATCATATCTACATCCATGTATATTACTCGTTTTACATTTTCAGGCATAAAATGAGGAATAAAAATGCGAACATGGATGTTTTTTGGATAAGAACTTTGATCAACAGGTAATTTAAAATTTGTAGGAATGGCGTCGTTAATTTTAATCCAATTTATTTTAATTTTATTCGAATTTAATGACTCTATTAATTTTTTTTTATTTATTCTTTTTATTCCATCTTCAACGATATAAACATTTATTTTTTCTTCTGTAAGGTGGTTTACTTCTATTGATTTTAAGAGTCCAGCCATTAAAACAACATAATGGTTATCGCTCACGCAAACTAAATTAATTGGGTCTAGCATATTAAAAATTATATTCTACTCACACAAACATACAAAAATTAAAATCTCACACAAATAGTTAAATATTTTCATAACTTTTCCAAGATAAAATTTTATTTTAGTAATATAAATTGTAGTTTTGATAAGAAAAGTTTATTCAAAAATGTTTTACTTAAAAAAAATTTGATAAAGCTAAAAATTTATTTAATCATTTGAATTTTAAAAATAAATTAAGAAAAACGAATTAGAAAGATTATGAAATCAGTTGGTCTTAAACTGGAAAAAAACTCCTATACAGTAAGAGAAAGAACTCAATTTGATAATACTCCAAATAAATATGATGTTTACGACCCTGAAAATGAAGAGATAATTTTACTATGTATTGAGGAAGACTTTGATATTTTCAATACAAATTTGAGAATGGTAAGGTTTAATACATTTACACCTTTTCAAATTGCCATCAAATCTCCAGATGGCGACAAATTATATATATTAAGGCGGCACCCGGATTTATTAAATTCCAAGGTGGTTGTAACTGATCCCGAAGGTGAACTTTGGTTTGCGTTTAATGAAAAAAAAGTCATATATCCTCAAGGAGTAGTACTTGAAGTGGTTGACAAATATGAAAAAATAATTTTTACACTAAGTAACGAGAATGAAACGTATTTTTTATTAGAAAATAATATTATAATCGGAAAAATCTTTCACAAAAAAATGAAAATGCCGAAAGATAATATTTTGATGATTGATAATTATATAATTGATATTCCATCTAATGTCCCTCAAGATTCTCCAATTAGATTATTATTATTACTCACCGCTGTTTGTTTGGATATTATATATTTTGATGGAATAGATTTATAAAATTACAAGTACAAACTTAAGTCTCCCAGACCCTGTCGTATTATTTCTGGTTCATCGAGTGTACAATTAACTATAGTAGAAGGAATTATTTGTCCATAGCCTCCATCAATAACAATATCAACTATCTTTTCAAATTTTTCGTAAATCAATTCTGGATCGGTTGAATATTCAATAACGATATCATCATCTTTTATTGAAGATGTTATAATTGGGTTAGTTAATTCTTTTACTATCATTCTTGGAATATTGTTATCAGGCACCCTTATTCCGACTGTTTTTTTGGGAGTATCCAACATTTTTGGTACTTTATTGCTAGCTGGTAATATAAATGTAAAAGGGCCTGGCAATGCTTTCTTCATTATTTTAAATGTAGATGTATTCACTTTTGCATATTCAGCAATATGGCTGAGATCATAACAAATAAATGAAAAATCGGCCTTACCAATCTTCACTCCCTTTATTTGATGCAATCTTTCCATAGCTTTTCTATTGTGAATATCGCATCCTAAACCATAAATAGTATCGGTAGGATAAATAACAATCCCTCCGTCCTTAAGGCATTCAACAATTTGTTGAATTTTTTTTAGTTCAGGGTTTTCAGGGTAAAGTTTAATAAAATCAGCCATAATTTTTTTTCAAATTTACATACAAATTAGAATGTCAAAAATTTTAAAACATTCTGATTGAAAATTAAATTTTTATTAAGTTTGTGCCATGAATAATAAGCTCACAAAAAAACAGCAAATATTAATAGGAGTTTTTATAACCTTATCAGTTCTCTTCGCCACTTTTTTCTTTTATTTTTATCAATTGTTATTCTCCCCCAATTTTAAGGTTGAAAAGGACGACTATTATTTATTAATACCAACAGGTGCTAAATATATAACAGTAGTTGATTCTTTAAGAAAAAATAAAATTCTTGATGACGAGCTTTCGTTTAACTTTTTAGCTAAAATAATGGGTTATCAGGATCATGTTATACCTGGAAGGTATTTGATTGGACGAAAAATGAATAATTCAACCTTAATTAGAATTTTAAGATCGGGTAAACAAACCGAATTAAGTTTGGTATTTAATAGTGCAAGATTAAAAAAAGAAATAGCCTCAAGGCTTTGTAAAAATTTGGAAGCAGATTCAACTCAATTTTTAAATCTCATTAACGATCCGGAAACATGTAAAAAATATGGATTTGATACAACAAATATCATGTGCATGTTTATTCCTAACACTTATAAAATATATTGGAATACAAATGCCGAAGATTTATTAAAGAGAATGAATAAAGAATATCTGGACTTCTGGACAGAAGAAAAAATAAAAAAAGCAAAAGAAATAGGTTTTTCACCAATACAAGTTTCTATTTTAGCTTCCATTGTTGGTTCAGAAACCAACAAAAATGATGAAAAACCAAGAATAGCTGGTGTTTATATAAATAGAATGAAATCTGCAGAAACAGGCTTTAAATTACAAGCAGATCCAACTGTAATATATGGTTTAAAAGATTTTACAATAAAGCGAGTAACACGAAATCATTTATTGTCTAATACTCCTTACAATACTTACCTTATAAAAGGATTACCTCCCGGACCAATTAATACTCCTGGAATTGCTTCTATAGATGCAGTATTAAATTTTGAAAAAAACGATTTTTTATATTTTGTAGTTAAATCAGATTTTTCAGGATACCATGTTTTTTCAAACAACTATCAGGAGCACCTTCAAAATGCCCGGTTATACTGGGAGGCACTCAATTTAAGAAAAATAAAATAATGTATTCATTTGAATATAAGGTTAGGGTTCGGTATGCAGATACTGATCAAATGGGATATGTGTATTATGGTAATTATGCACGATATTATGAAATTGCGCGAGTAGAAGCTTTAAGGAATTTAGGATTTAGTTATAAATCGTTAGAAGATTCGGGTATAATGATGCCTGTACTAGAATTAAATACAAAATATATTAGACCAGCCCGGTATGATGATTTTTTAACTTTGAAAGTTTTTATAAAAGATTTTCCAAAAGCAAGGATAATTTTCGAATATGAGATTTTCAATGAAAATAATTTACTTCTAAATATAGGGTTGACTACATTGGTTTTTATAAATAGATCAACTAATCGCCCATGCTCTATCCCTGAAGCACTTGCAGAAAAGCTTAAAAAGTATTTTGAATAAATATGAATCAGTATTTGTTTAAATAAATTTTCATTCTACCTTTGCAGTCCGAAAACAGTAATTTATTTTTAGAGAGATGGCAGAGCGGTCGAATGCGGCGGTCTTGAAAACCGTTGACTGTTACAGGTCCGGGGGTTCGAATCCCTCTCTCTCTACGGAACATGCTACATAAGCTAACAAAACCCATCAAATTTAATTATTTGATGGGTTTTTTGTTTTCTCAATCCTTATATCTTCCATGAATTCTCAGTATTTTAGTGAACCAATTGGTGAACTAGGTTATTTATAATAACAGTTCACTAAATGGCATATAAATAATTGACATTCAAATAATTAACATCTAATTATATATTTAAAATATGACAATTATTTGTTATTTTTAAATAGACATATCAATGTCGTTTAGTTAAGCTATAATTTTTTATAATTCATATAAAATCTTTTTTTCGGTTTGTGTTTTCTCACAAAGGATCTACCCTTTCT
>Ga0209512_1005279_pt1 | contig 10814 bp, 10 predicted proteins | sample frozenSSSSmetaG_FD_184142 | JGI IMG/M metagenome (GOLD analysis project Ga0209512, IMG submission 184142) | Glacier valley bacterial and archeal communities from Borup Fiord, Nunavut, Canada, to study Microbial Dark Matter (Phase II) -... | ecosystem: Environmental > Aquatic > Freshwater > Ice >... | reverse complement strand
AAAGCAAGGAGGTGTTTATGAATTCAATAACCACATTTTACTTAAGCCGCGTCATCGGCCAAAAAGTTTTCGACAATCATCGTCAGTACGTTGGCGTCGTCAAAGATTTACTGGTTGATCCCGAATCAACGACGCATTCATCGGGACATCCGGTTGTTAACGGGATTAAGATCAAACGGAATCATCAGAATACATTCTATTCCTTTCAGACTTTTCACATCGAAAAGGTAAATGGTAAAACGAAAGTTTTCTGCGACCAATTAATTGGATTATCGACAGATCAAATAAATAGTAACTTATACCTTGTCGAGGCTGTCCTCGACAATCAAATCGTTGACATCAATGGCCGAAAGCTTGTCCGTGTAAACGATGTGCGGCTAGTAACGATCGTCAACGACACTTTTGCAGTAGCCGTCGACATCGGAATGGAGGGATTACTGCGAAGAATTGGCATTGCTAAACCCATGAAATTTGCATTCTCGGTTTTCAATGCAACCATTCCTGCCAAGTTTATTCTATGGGAAGATGTCGAGACGATTGATTCATCCAACCTGAATATCAAGCTTTCGAAAAGTTATTCAAAGCTTCAAACACTACACCCCTCCGATCTGGCCGACATTATCGAAGATTTAGGCCGTAAAGCAAGTGCGGAGGTATTCTCGACACTCGACAATGAAAGAGCTGCCGATGTAATGGAAGAGCTCGAAACAGAGACACAGGTTCATATACTTGAAAGCCTTTCGATTGAAAAAGCTGCCGACGTTTTGGATAAGATGCCTGCCGACGAGGTTGCTGATATTCTCGATGCGCTCGAAGACGAAAGAGCAGAACTGCTGCTGAATGAAATGGAGAAAGACACCTCCCAGGAAGTCAGGGAATTGCTGGTTTATCCTGATCATACAGTTGGTAGCATCATGTCGTCTGAAGTATTGTCATTCAATCAGAACATGACCATTGAGGAGGTACTTATTGAACTTAGAGCCCAAAAGCCGGAGATGGAAACCCTGTACAACCTCTTTGTGGTCGATGAGAACGAGCTATTACTGGCCACATTTTCGATACGAGATGTTGTAATTTCGCCTCCAGACGTAAGGATTAATCAGATTATGAAACCTTCGCCGGTTCATTTAAGCGATTACCAAAAGATCAATGAAGTGGCTGAAATTGTTTCGAAATACAACCTGCTGGCCATACCTGTTGTCGACAAAAAGAACGTTTTGAAAGGGATGGTCGTCATTGATGATGTAATCGAAGATTTAATTCGCAAACGCAGAACTAATAAATAGCCGCTTTTGGTAATGTTCAAAAATAAAAAGACCTTATTTAGCCAGATTGGTATCTTTTTAGCGATTCTGGGTCCTGGAATAATCACAGGAAGTGTTGATAATGACGCAGGTGGAATAACAACGTATTCAGTTGCTGCAGCTGTTTATGGCTATAACCTGATCTGGACACTCATCCCCTCCTTTATTGTACTTGTCGTTATCCAGGAGATGAATGCCCGCATGGGGATTGTGACAGGCAAAGGTCTTGCGGATCTTATTCGCGAGAATGCCGGCGTTAAAATCACCTTCTTTATATTTATCGGTTTGCTGATTGCCGATATCGGCAATACGACGACCGAATTTGCCGGAGTGGCAGGTAGCATGGAAGTTTTCGGTGTGAGTAAGTATATTTCAGTTCCGATCGTTGGCTTCCTGATCTGGTTTCTTGTTGTGAAAGGAACCTACAAAATTGCCGAACGTATCTTTCTCCTTTTCAGTGTTTCGCTTTTAATGTATGTCGTTTCGGCACTAATGGGTAAACCACATTGGGGTGAAATCGGTCAGGCAATTATCCATCCGCAACTGGATATTAACACACACAGTATTTCGATGATCATCGGCATTATAGGTACCACCATTGCACCATGGATGCAGTTCTACATGCAATCGTCAGTCATTGAGAAAAGGCTGAAAATGAAGCAATATAAATATACCCTGATCGATATTGTGGTCGGCTGTGTCGCCACGGTAGTGGTGGCTTTCTTTATCATGGTCGCCTGTGCCTCCACCCTGCACGAAAACGGGATTCAGATCAACGAAGCCAAAGATGCGGCATTGGCATTAAAACCACTTGCAGGTGAATTTGCGTCGCAGGCATTTGCTTTCGGACTCTTTATTGCTTCTGTTTTTTCGGCAACTATATTGCCTTTGGCGACTGCTTTTTACGTATGCGAGGCCTTCGGGTTCGAAGCCGGGATTGACAAAAAGTGGGACGAAGCAAAAGAGTTTTACATCCTTTATACCGGTATTCTGGTCATTGGAGCAGCCATCATCCTGATTCCCAATGCGCCGCTGATTGCCATTTCACTGTGGACACAGGTAATCAACGGGATGCTTCTGCCAGTTGTTTTGGTTTGTATGATCTTACTGGTCAACAATAAGAAGATCATGGGAGAATACGTGAACAAACCGATTAACAACATTATCGGTTGGGGAGCCGTGACTGTTCTTGTGGTCTTATCACTGATTCTCCTGCTGCTACCCATATTTACAGGTGCAAATTAAATGCATGGGAATGGTTTGAAGGACCATTTTTTCAAACTTCTGGTTCATACGGTCGTATTTTCAGCAACGCTTATCATCAATATAATAAGACAAAAATCACCTGCATTCAACAGAACGAATGCAGGTTGACCCATTATTTAAAACCATACTAAATAATAATTGCCAATTCTCGGATGTTACTAAATCATCTTGAATAAGTTAAATTAAAGTTACTTTCGCACCCGATTTGTTGAAATTTTTATGGATAGTACTGATAACATTTGTCACAGCGGGATCATTAAAACAATTGACACGCAGCATATAGTCGTTACTATACTATCAGAGGCTGCATGTGTTTCATGCCACGCAAAGGGTGCCTGCTCGGTGGCAGATATCAAAGAAAAAGAGATCGAAATCACAAAATGGAGTGGCAATTTTAAACCGGGCGAACAGGTTGAAATTATTTCAAATGCATCGCAGGGCTTTCGTGCAGTATTCCTTGCCTATGTACTCCCTCTTATTTTAATGGTAACAGAATTATTCGTCGTTTTCAATATGACTAATAATGAAATGATTGCTGCACTTGGATCATTGTTTCTGCTTGCCTCTTATTATTTCATCTTATTCATTTTCAGACACAAAATTTTGAACTCGCTGAGATTCGAGATCCGAAAATCAGCTAAACTGAATCAATATGAGTGACACGCTTATTTATACCGTATTAGTAATCAGCACAATTGGAATTATTTCAGCATTAATCCTCTATTATGTGTCTCAAAAATTTAAAGTTTTTGAAGATCCGCGGATTGATATTGTTGAAGCGATCCTGCCTGGTGCCAATTGTGGAGGATGTGGTTTGGCAGGTTGCCGTGCTTTTGCGGAAGCATGCGTTAACGCCAACGAACTCAAAAATCTGTTTTGTACTGTTGGTGGAAATGAAAGCATGGACTCAGTGGCTACCTCGTTGGGGCTTACCGCCATCTTCAAAGCACCACGAACAGCAGTTGTACGATGCAATGGAACCTGTGCTCACCGCCCAAAAACCTCCCAATTTGACGGTGCATCGACCTGTGCAATCGAGTTCTCGCTATATTCGGGAGAATCCGACTGTTCTTTTGGATGTCTTGGTTTGGGAGACTGTGTTCCTGTCTGTAATTTTGATGCAATTCACCTGAATTCTGTAACCGGTCTGCCCGAAATTACTGATGAGAAGTGCACAGCATGTGGCGCTTGTGTGGAAGCCTGTCCGAAAATGATTATCGAACTGCGCAAACAGATGCCTAAGTTCCGTAAGATTTATGTGGCGTGCATGAACAAGGAGAAAGGGGGCATCGCAAAGAAGGCTTGTGAGGTTGCTTGTATCGGATGTGGCAAATGTGAAAAGGTTTGTGAATTCGATGCTATTCAAATCACGAATAATCTTGCATTTATCGATTCGGAAAAATGCAAGCTTTGCCGTAAATGCGTCTCCGTTTGCCCGACAAATTCAATTCTGGAAACTAATTTTCCACCTCAAAAGATAAAACCAGAAGCAGCAACTGAAAAATATAACCCTATTGAGGCATAATTGGCAAAGCATCCAATCACCGAACAACAATATATTGATTAATAATGTTGAAAACATTTAAATTAGGTGGTGTTCACCCAAAGGAGAACAAGCTCACCGCAGATAAAAAGATCATCCAGCCGCCTATGCCAAAAACAGTGAGCATAGCAGTTGCTCAACACATAGGATCGCCGGCGACGGTAATTGTAAAAAAAGGAGATCAGGTTAAGGTAGGTACGCATGTTGCGAACAGCAGTGGTTTTGTCTCCTCAAATATTCATTCATCTGTTTCGGGTACGGTTGTCAGGATTGATGATGTAATGATGCCCTCGGGTTACAAAAAAACTGCGGTAATTATTGATGTTGAGAATGATGAATGGGATGAATCCATCGACAGAACACCTGATTTAATTACAGAAACCCCGCTTGATGCCAAGGCGATCATTCAAAAGATACTCGAAGCCGGAATTGTAGGCCTTGGTGGTGCCACGTTTCCAACCAATATCAAACTCTCCCCTCCCCCCGGAATGAAGGCGGAGATTTTATTGATCAACGGTGTGGAATGCGAACCCTACCTCACCGCCGATCATCGTTTGATGATTGAAAAGGGTGACGAGGTCATGGTAGGTACTTCTTTGTTAATGAAGGCATTGAACGTATCAAAAGCAGTAATCGGCATTGAAAACAACAAACCCGATGCCATCAAAAACCTCACACAGCTCGCCAGAAAATACAAAGGAATTGAGGTTTGCGCACTCCAGGTAAAATATCCGCAAGGAGGCGAAAAACAACTGATTAATGCAATTACGGGCAAAGAAGTTCCGTCAGGTCAACTTCCCATCAGCGTTGGAGCTGTTGTTGATAATGTAGGCACCGCCTTTGCCGTGTATGAAGCGGTGATGAAAAACAAACCCTTATTTGAAAGAGTTGTCACGGTAACCGGTAAGGGATTAAAATCGCCTTCGAATTTTCTCGTTCGAATCGGGACACCGGTCAAAGACCTGATCGAAGCAGCCGGAGGATTACCCGAATCGACGGGAAAAGTCATCAATGGCGGACCCATGATGGGAAAAGCCATCACTACGCTCGATGTCCCGGTTCAAAAAGGGACTTCCGGAATATTGGTCATGCCCGAATCTGAATCATTCAGGTCTGAAGAAAAACCATGCATCCGTTGCGGCAAATGCATCAGTGCTTGTCCGATGGGACTTGAGCCTTATTTACTGATGACACTTTCAGCAAAGAAAATTTGGGATCGCAGCGAAACATCACATATACTCGATTGCATGGAATGTGGTTCATGTGCCTATACCTGTCCGTCATCCCGTCCTCTGCTGGATTTTATACGGCTTGGTAAATCGACGGTCAGCAAAATCATCCGGTCGCGTAAACAATAACTATAACACAATAGCTATCAATGAGTAATATATTTACCATATCACCGTCTCCGCATATCAAAGGAGACGAGTCGGTACCAAAGATCATGTATGGTGTAGTTGTCGCGCTGATTCCTGCGTTGATTATGTCGACAATCTTTTTGGGCCTCAACAGTCTTAAAGTGAGCTTTATAGCGGTCGCAGCCTGCGTGGCATTCGAATACCTGATTCAGACCTACATTCTTAAAATTAAAGCGACCATCAACAATGGTTCTGCAATCATTACCGGAATACTGCTTGCGTTCAATGTTCCCATCGGGCTTCCGGTCTGGATGATTATCCTTGGGTCGCTGGTTGCGATCGGAATCGGTAAACTTTCCTTTGGGGGTCTTGGACAGAATCCTTTTAATCCGGCTTTGGTCGGGCGTGTATTTCTTTTAATCTCCTTCCCGGTACAAATGACAACATGGACGGCTCCGGTTACGGCAATCGACAGTTTCACAGGTGCAACTCCACTTGGTATTTTAAAAGAGGGGGTGAAAAGCGGAAAAGCAATCTCCGAAATCACACACCAGCTTCCGGGGTATTTCGACATGTTCTGGGGAAATATAAGCGGATCAATGGGCGAAATATCGGCAATTGCACTGATCATGGGCGGTCTGTATTTGCTTTGGAAAAGAATCATCACATGGCATATTCCGGTGGCTGTACTCGGCACGATGGCAATTTTCCAGGGAATCCTTTGGGGAATCAATCCTGAAAAATTTATAGACCCCGTTTTTCATCTGATAACAGGCGGTGCGATGCTTGGTGCGATCTTTATGGCAACAGATATGGTTACTTCACCAATGACACCAAAAGGACAGCTTATATTTGGAATCGGGATCGGAATACTGACAATTTGTATCCGCGATTTCGGAGCTTATCCCGAAGGGATATCGTTTGCCATTTTGATTATGAACGGATTTACACCTTTGATAAATGCAAGGATTAAACCTAAACAGTTTGGAGGGAGCAAATAATGGCAAAAGAATCGAATTTTAAAAATATGGTAGTCGCCCTTTTCGCGATTACATTCGTGGCATCGGCTTCACTGGGTGTCGTAAATGAATTTACAAAAGGCCCAATTGAGAAAGCTAATATCGATGCTCAAAACAAAGCAATTGCCGATGTGCTGCCTGCCTTCGAAAAACTGGGCAAAAGCTACAAAGTCCTTCCTGAAGGAGAAACCGACACACTTGAACTTTTTCCCGCTTTGGATAAAGACAGCGTCACGATTGCGACAGCTGTGAAAAGTTATTCAAAGAAAGGGTTTGCGGGTCTTTTTACTGTAATGGTTGGCATTTCCGCCGATGGAACAATAACCGGTTACCACATACTCGAACATCACGAAACGCCCGGTCTGGGATCGAAAATGGCTCTTTGGTTTTCGAATAAAGATAAACCCGGTCAGTCGATCATCGGTAAAAAACCAGGATCTGACAATTTAACAGTTACGAAAGATGGCGGCTCGGTCGATGCGATTACGGCTGCCACTATTTCTTCAAGGGCATTTCTCGAATCGGTGCAACGGGCCTATAAAGCATTGAAAAGCCATTCGAATCCGAAAAACAGCGGAGCAATACAAAACGGAGCAACTAAAGAAGGGGCCAACTCATGAAGCAATTAAGAATCTTATTGAACGGGTTAATGAAAGAGAACCCCGTATTTGTACTGTTGTTAGGGATGTGCCCGACCTTGGGTGTTTCGTCATCAGCCATCAACGGCATCGGAATGGGTCTCGCAACAACCTTTGTGCTGGTGATGTCTAACATCCTTGTATCGATGGTTGCCGGCTTTATACCAGATAAGGTGCGTATTCCGAGCTATGTGGTGATTATCGCCACGTTCGTTACAATTGTGCAGCTCGTCATGCAGGCTTATGTTCCCGCGCTTTATGCAAGCCTCGGACTTTTTATTCCATTAATTGTCGTTAACTGCATTGTACTTGGAAGAGCCGAAGCTTTTGCCTCGAAAAACAGCGTATTTGACTCCATGCTCGATGGTCTCGGAATGGGAATCGGCTTTACACTTGCACTCACACTGCTTGGTTCGATCCGCGAAATTCTGGGAACCGGAAAAGTATTCAGTTTGACCATCTTTCCAGAAAACTATGGTAGCCTGATCTTTGTCCTTGCCCCCGGCGCATTTATTGTACTCGGATACCTGATTGCCATTATTAATAAAATCAAAAAAGCATAATCGGAATGGAATATATTATAATTATCATTTCGGCCGTATTGGTCAACAACATTGTTCTGGTACAATTTCTTGGAATATGCCCGTTTCTCGGGGTTTCAAAAAGCACCTCAACGGCCATTGGGATGGCAGGAGCAGTGGCTTTTGTAATGACACTCGCAACAATTGTCACCTACATTATTCAATATTACCTGCTCAATCCGTTGCACCTGGGATACCTGCAGACCATTGCATTTATCCTCGTAATTGCCGCGCTGGTTCAATTGGTTGAGATTATCCTGAAGAAAGTAAGTCCGGCCCTATACCAGGCATTGGGTGTTTTTCTTCCGTTGATTACGACCAACTGTACAATCCTCGGTGTGGCCATTCTGACGATCACCAAAGAGTTCAACCTGCTCGAAGGAGTCGTATTCGCGATCTCAACCGCAGCCGGTTACGGCCTCGCGCTGATTATCTTTGCCGGTATCCGCGAACAGTTCGAACTCTCAAATATCCCCGAAGGGCTAAAAGGAACCCCGATCGCACTGATCACTGCCGGTATACTCGCCATGGCATTTATGGGATTTTCGGGAATGGTGTAAGTATCAATTATTAGTTTGAACCATTGTTGAAAGCTGAATATAAACGGACTTAAACAAATGCTTACTTTTAATAACGCCGGGAGAATAACCTATTCAAAATACTTTCTGTGGCTGCAAACATAATCATCCAAACCTGACAGGTTTATGATTAGCCTTCCCAACAAAAAGGAGTCGCACCGCCGACTCCTCTTTTGTAAATATTACGGCACAATGGCCGAGATCTGACCGCTCCAGGGACCGGTCTTACCATTTTTATTCACCCAGCGTGCATATGCAAAAATCTTTTTACCCCGTTGATCGGGTGTAAAAACGATTGTCGTATGCGAGCGGGATATATTCGCACTGTCAGGACATTCGACGGGGCCGGCAGGTGGAGGTATATCAACTTTGTACTTTAATTCACAAAATGCCACATTGTCTGGTTTGGCATGCGAACTAGGGGTAGCAGAGTCAGCATAAACCACATACAATACAGAGATCTCTTCCGATTTCAGGATAACGATAGGTGTAGTAGTTGGAGCAGGTGTAGAGCTTCCACCGCCACCAGCAAGATAATGGATGTACAGGGCTTCCTTATCTTCCGCCGAAATAGCATCATTATTGAGAATGTGGTGATCGTACAAGTCGATCAAATCAGCTTTCAGAAGTTCCCATTTTTCCTCACGCGCTGCGGTGGCGGCGGGATTTTGAGTCCTTCTGTTGTTAGCAATAGCGTACTTCTTTTCGTAATTGATACGCTTCTGATTAATACTTGTCAACTTTTCGTTGGGAATTCCCCAAGCGGCGGCGTTGACTGTGCAGAGGTCGAGTGCATTGCTTTCAAAATCCTTGCATGCATTCGGAGACACTGGTACCGTGTAGCTTTCCTTACTCATAAGCAAACATTTTTAAATAAAACAATAAAAATTTAACGCTCTCATTAAACGCGCGATATATTGAATAATCACCTCGTTTTAACCCTTCATCACCTGAATATTTATCAAATTCATGAATTTCTTTGATGACATGCCCTAAATATTTTCCTTAAAAACTTTCAGCCGGAACTTTCTGCCGCCTGATTGTACCATTCAAATAACTATTTGCATGACGGAGGTAGCTGGTTCCATATCTGAAGTAACTATGAGAATGACGGAAATAGCTATTTCAGTGAAGCAAATAACCATATCCGTAACTCAAACAGATAGGTCCGCGATGCAAAGAACCATATCCGTAACGCAAATAGCTATTTCAGTGAAGCAAATAACCATATCCGTAACTCAAACAGATATGTCCGCGATGCAAATAAGCACTTGCATGATGCTTGTAGTTACTTGCATGTCGTGCGTAAGCATGTCAGAATCGTTTTGTATCGTGTCGGAAATGAAAATAATTCTGTTTGTATCACAAATAATCTTAGCTTTTTTCGCCAGTCTTATTCTAAATAAAAAATTAGCTATCCTTATCAAAACAATAGCTGTAGATTTAGCTTTAGCAATTATCCGAATCAAACAAAATAGTGCATCAAATACAAATTAGGGTTATCTTATGATGCCGCTTAATGCTATCAAAGTATTCATCAAATTACTATAGCCTATAACATTTCAAAACAAAACATTAGCATTTATCTGTCTGACATTTTCAAAGCACTTCTCTGAAGTCAATAATAAAAGAACGTGGACAATAATCATATCAAATTTACGGAAAATAATTTATTAAAAGCAAAAAAATAAAAAGAAAAAACAACAGAATGAAGTTTATTTTATCCTCTATTTTTTTTCATGAATGGCGGTTGTAAGAATCTGAAAAATGTACAATAATCACCTCCGGTTTTTGCAGGTTTTTCCCCTTTCGTCAGGAATTAGAAATTCAAAAAGAAGCCCCGCCATATTTTCATATTGCAGGGCTTGCCTGATCGTTTTGCGGAGAGAGAGGGATTCGAACCCCCGGTACCGTTACCAGTACAACGGTTTTCGAAACCGTCCCATTCGACCACTCTGGCATCTCTCCTGATCGTATTCCAATCTAACGGGCACAAAAGTAAGAAAACTATCCTATTATTCTCTTGTTAAATTGATCAAATTCTTCATTTCTCCTGTTAATGCAAAAGGCTCTTCTTAATAATTCTGATTATTTAGAATCGATTTAAGAATTGAATAAAGTCCGGCGCTACAAGATCTGGTGTAAGAATTTTCCCCGAGCGCGCGGCTCCGGAAAATTATATTTTACAACTATACGTATTTTAAAAGGAAGAGACGTTGCACGCAACGCCTCTTCCTACCCTTAATCGATTGATATAAAAAATATATATCAACTATGTGAATCATCAATATTTAAAAACCTTGCCGCCTGCCATCACCTGCTGGGTTTTCTCGTCGAACGTTGCTTTTTGTCCGGTACGAAGTGCAGCAGTTGTCATGATATTGGCAATTGAATGGCTGTAACCAGCTTCAACAGGTGCATTGGTCTTTACATTGTTGGCGCGAACACAATCCATCCAGTTCTTCATATGCGCATTTGTCAAAGGATCGGCACCTGTATTTGAATCTGTTTCCACTTTTAACTGTGG
>Ga0209512_1005275_pt1 | contig 10819 bp, 10 predicted proteins | sample frozenSSSSmetaG_FD_184142 | JGI IMG/M metagenome (GOLD analysis project Ga0209512, IMG submission 184142) | Glacier valley bacterial and archeal communities from Borup Fiord, Nunavut, Canada, to study Microbial Dark Matter (Phase II) -... | ecosystem: Environmental > Aquatic > Freshwater > Ice >... | reverse complement strand
ACCAGCCAGTCGCGCCCCTGCTTCTCGCCGAACCACAGGTGCTCGTCGAGCTGCCGCAACAGCCGGTGCGCCCCGGCCTGCAGCGCCGGTACGTCCACATCCCAGCCGAACGCAACGCCGGTCCGCGCCACGCCCGCGCTGTCGGCCAGCCGCCGCGCAAACTCCAGCCATTCCAGCACCTGCAGGTGCGCCATCGGCTCGCCGAGCGGGTTCCATCGCCCCGTCGTATCGTATCGCCCCGCAAGCTGGATCAGGCCGCCATTTGCCGTCGTGACGGTAACCTCCCCATCCACCAGCACCGGCAGCGTTCCTGCCGGGTTGAGCGCCAGGAACCACTCCGACCGGTTATCCGTCCCCGGATAGATATCGACCGCCACCGTCTCGTGGCGCACCCCGAGAATGCCGAGCATCAGACGCAGCGCGTAGCACTCGGCGGAAAGCTCGAAATCATAGAGCGTCGTCGCCATCAGATATCGAGCACCAGCCGGCCAGATTTGGCCCGCGACACGCAGGTCATCATCACGTTGTCTGCCGCCTTCTCTGTCGCGTTGAGATAGACGTCCTGGTGGTCGATCTCGCCCTCCAGCACCCGCGTCAGGCAAGTGCCGCACGCCCCCTGCTCGCACGACGACGGCGCGTCGATGCCGTTTTCGCGCATCACCTCGAGGATCGACTTGCCCGCCGGCACCCTGAGGCTCAGCGCCGAACGCGCCAGGTCCACCGCGAAGCTGGTGCTCTTGTCGATCTCGTGCGCGTTCTTGAAATACTCGTAGTGAACCGCCTCGTCCGGCCAGCCGAGCGCCGTCGCGAGCCCGCGCGCCAGCTCCAGCATTGGCCCCGGCCCGCAGATATAGACGTGCCGCGCAAAGCTGTATGGCCCCAGAACCCGCCGGATCTCCTGCGCCGTCTCCGACGGCCCGAGCGCTAAGTGCCGCATAACGCCCTCGCCCAGCGCCGCCAACTCCGGCCCGAGCGGCAAATGCCCGTCCGACCGCGCGAATGCATGAAAGTCGAACGCCAGCCCCGACCGTTTCAGCGCCCGCGCCATCGACAGCAGCGGCGTGAGCCCGATGCCGCCAGCGATGAACGTCGTCCGCACCGCGTCGCGCCGCAGCGGAAAATTGTTGCGTGGCTCGGAGATGGCGAGCACGTCCCCTTCGCGCAAGGCATCGGCGATCGCCGCCGACCCGCCGCGCGAGTCCGCCTCGCGCTTCACCGCGATGCTGTAGCTCAGGAGTTCGCCCGGTCCGTTGGTGATCGAATACTGCCGCACCAGCCCGTTAGGCAGATGCAGGTCAATATGCGCCCCCGGCTGGAACGTCGGCAACTGCCCCGACAGCGGCGCCAGCTCCAGTCCGATAACGTCCAGCGCCGCCTGCCAGCGCCTCGCCACCCGCACTCGCACCGTCGCCTGCCGCCCGATCACCAGGTCCGGCATGGTGGCGAGCTCGACCGAAACCGGCTCGTAGCGCGGCACGATCGGCTCCGGCGCCTCCACTTGCCGCGCCTCGGCCTCGAGTTCGTCCCGCAGCCGCGTCAGCACGGCGTTGAATGCCATCAGCGCTTCGATATCCGGCTCCGCCTCGACCACCCCGCGGATCACCGCCCGCGCCGAATCCACCGGCTGCACGAAGTACGTTGCCCGCCCGGGCGTCCCCTCGAGTACCAGCGCCGCCCCGAGCGGCGGCAGCGCCTCGACGGCCCCGCCCGCTACCCGCCGCTGCATCAATCCGGCCAGCACCATCTCAGGCAGCGCATTCACCGGCATGGCCCTGAGCGCAAAGCCCGCCTCGCCGATCCCCTCGACCTCAGGCGCGTCGGCAACCAGCGCCGCCCACACCAGCCCGAACCGCTCCTTCACCGGATAGGTCCTGTTGGTGATCCGCCGCGCCGGCGCATCGGCCGGATGCGCCGGAATATACGTGCAGCCTGCCGTCCGGTTGGCATAGCGCCAGCCATGGTACTGGCACCTCAGCTCCGCTCCGTCATTGATGCCGATCGACAGCCGCACCCCGCGATGCAGGCAGCGGTTCTCCCAGACGTTCACGTAACCATCGTCGGCCCGCCAGATCGCCAGCTCCTGGCCCAGCAATTGCCCATGATAGACGTGGCGGAACGGCAGGTCGTCGCTCGAGGCGACGGGATACCAGGCGGCCTGCCTGAGTTCGGCGACACCCAGCCCCATCAGCTCAGCTGCTGCGGGATCACGCCGTAGTTGACCCCCTTCTGGCTCAGCCAGCGGCGGTAGGCGATGGCTGACTTGTCGGCCCGAATGGGAGTCTCTGCTCGCGGGTCGAGCGGCAGGCGCTTTGGATACTGGTTCTCGAGGATCGGCCGGTCCTGCCCGAAAATCGTCTGCTGGAACCGGCGGATACCCGCATCGGTATTGTCCGCGTCGATCATCGACAGCATCAGGTGCGCCCGGATCGTCTCCTCGGTCATCGGCTGGCAGAAGATCGCGATAACATCGAGCCGGCTCTCATCGGCCGGGCAGCTCTTGTACAGCACCGAGCAATAGGGGTGCGGCACGCGGTAGATATAGTCGACCTCCTGCCCCTCGGTCGCCGTCAGCGCTGCCCGCGGCTGGAAGAACCGGCAGCGCGTCGCCAGGATTTCGTCGCGCTCGAAGCTGATCTCGACGTCGTATTCCTTCACCTCGGTATGCGGCTCCGCTCCGAGAATATCGGTGTGCACATAGGGGAAGTGCCCCATGTCGAGGAAGTTCTCGATCGCCCGCGGCGCCGAGACATTCACCCCGATCGACCCCGCGATGATGTTCCGCCGGTCGCTCTCGCCATACTCGATGATCGGGAACAGGTCCGCGCTCGGCGAGCCGAAGCTTGTCCAGATGCAGCCATAGCGCTCGATCACCGGCAGCAGGCTGCCATCGTCGTTGCGCGCCACCCGCAGCCGCTCGTTGCGCGACACCGTCAGCGCCGTGTCGAACAGCGTCGTCACGCGCTTGCCCCCCATCGGCACCTCTTGCGAGGCGGCGATGACGTGCCACAGGTCGCGCAACGACGGCGCGATTGGCTTTGAATATCCCATTTCCGAAGTCCCCCCGGATTTCGCAGCCATCGTGTGACCCTTCGATGACAATCCACAACCCGCGTTGGATGCATGGCTAGCTTGACGTGAGCGAATGCCGGTCGCCATAACCCGGGCCTGTTCACACTCATTTATTCGAGGCTATCTTGGCAAAGCTCCTCATGTACACCGGCAGCAATAACCGCGGAGGCGGCCCCGGCAAAGGCATCGAAGCCTGGTCGGTCGACAGCGAAACTGGCGCCGCCGAGCAACTCAGCACCGTCACCGGCATCGACAACCCGAGCTACGTGAAAGTCTCCCCTGACGGCACCCTTCTGGCCGCAGTGGAAGAGGTTGATGGCTGGAACGAGGGCAACGCCATCCTCTACGCCATCGACCAGGCGACCGGTACGCTGACCTACCTCAACAAGCAGCCGACCCGCGGCTCGATCACCTGCCACTTCAACTTCTCGCCTGATGGCCGCTTCGGCGCCATCGCCAACTATTCGACCCTGCCCGCCGGCACCCCGCCCGATTGCGGCGTCGCCGTCTACGGCCTCGGCAAGACCGGCCTCGGCCCGGTCACCGGCGAGGCGGTGCACGCCGGCAGCGGCCCCAACCCCGACCGCCAGGAGCGCTCGCACGCCCACTGCGCCGTCTGGTCGCCCGATGGCCGCCACCTCTTCGTCGCCGATCTCGGCCTTGACGGCGTCATGACCTACGGCTTCGACAACGGCGCCATCAGCTTCAAGCGCAAGGCCCAGGTGCCGCCGGGCTCCGGCCCGCGCCACCTCGTCTTCCACCCCAACGGCAAGTTCTTCTACGTCGTCAACGAGTTGAGCTCGACGCTCTCCACCTTCTCCTACGACGCCGCCGACGGCATCCTCACGCTGATCCACACCGAGTCCACCCTCCCCGAGGGCGGCCATCCCGGCAGTTCCGGCTCGGCGCTGAAGATCACGCCCGACGGAAAATTCCTCTACGCCGGCAATCGCGGCCACAACTCGGTGGCCCGCTTCCAGATCGGCGCCGACGGCATCGCCCGTTTCCTCGGCGCCACCTCCACCGAAGGCGACTGGCCGCGCGATTTCGACATCGACAAATCCGGCAAGGTCCTCGCCGTCGGCAACCAGCAGAGCCACGACATCCGCCTGTTCCGCATCGGCCCCGACGGCGAGCTCACCCGCTTCGGCGCCCCGATCCCCTCCGGCGGCGTCACCGCCATCGCCTTCGTGAACTGACTGTCCACCGCTCCGTCGTGCCCGCTCTTTCTTCTCCCTCCCCCTTGCGGGGAGGGTAGCGAAGCTAGGGTGGGGGTGACCGGCGGTTGGGAAATCCACCTGCACTAACAAAAAGGCCGCCGGTCCTACGGACGGCGACCTCTGGTCGAACCATGGTGTCGGTGCGAGGGAGCGGCTTACTCAGCCTTGTCCGCCGAATCCGAGTTCAACTGCCCGTACTTCTCGACGCCGATGGCGTTCAGCAGCTGCAGCTGGCTCTCGAGGAAGTCGATGTGACCTTCCTCGTCCGCCAGCAACTCCTCGAACAGGTTCTTGCTGACATAGTCGCCCAGCGACTCGCAGAGTTCGCGGCTCGACTTGTAGGCCTTGCGCGCGTCGTACTCGCCGGCGAGATCGCACTCGAGCACTTCCTTGATCGTCTGGCCGATGCGCAGCGGCGCAACGCGCTGCAGGTTGGCATGGCCCTCGAGGAAGATGATGCGCTCGATCAGCTTGTCGGCGTGGTGCATCTCTTCGATCGACTCGGCCCGTTCCTTGGCCGCCAGCTTGGTGTAGCCCCAGTCTTGCAGGATGCGAAAATGCACCCAGTACTGGTTCACCGCGCCCAGCTCAAGAAACAGCGCCTCGTTGAGACGCTCGATGACCTGTGCTTCGCCTTTCATTCCGACCTCCGGTTCGTGCGCGCCGCATAGCTGAAAGCCGCGGCGAAACCACGGGTCTCTCAGCGGCGTCAGCAGTGATTTGGAGGTGGTACTCTTCCGTCACCTTGATAATCAAGTCCACCACATTCGGCACGCAACCGGCGCACTTGCAGCGCTTGTTGAGCTCGCGGTAGACCATGGCCGGCACGATAATCTGCCACGGATCATCCTTGAGCAGCGACAGGATGATCTGCTTGATCTCCCGATCGGTGATCACGTTGCACTGGCAGACAAGCATTTTCGGCGGAGTTCAGGTCTCTTGGAAGTCGGGCCAATAAGCTCCCGGTAAACCTGATTGTCAACGTCAGATTACCTGTGCCGCCGCGGACGCGAAGCGCCGCTTAGTCCAGGTGCGGATGCGAAGCGCCGCTTCGAATGCAGGTGCGCACGTGAAGCGCGGCTTCGAATCTATGGAATGAAGAACCTTCCAGCGCTGTTACCCGTTGCTGAACTGCCCCAGACCACCTCCAAGACCAAGCTCATGTCCCTCTCCCCCGTCGGCCTTCTCAACACACTGAGCCCAAAGCCCGGCACCTCCCGCCGCCTCGCCACCGCCCTCCGCTACGGCCCCGGTGACAAACAGTTGCTCGATCTCTACGGACCCCGCGGCCCAGGCCCGCACCCGCTGATCGTCTTCTTCTACGGCGGCGCCTGGTCCGAGGTAGGCGACCGCCGCGACTTCGCCTTCGCCGCCCGGGCGCTGGCCGCCCTCGGCTACCTGGTCGCGGTCCCCGACTATCGCGTGCTGCCCGAAGTCGCCTACCCCGTCTTCCTCGATGACTGCACCATGGCCACGCACTAGGCCTTCGACAACGCCGCTCGATAGGGCGGCGATCCGGCGCGCCTTGGGCTCGCCGGCCACTCCGCTGGTGCCTACAACGCCACCATGCTCGCCCTCGACCCGCGCTACGGCCTTCGCGGCCGGGTGCGGGCCGTCGCCGGCCTCTCCGGCCCCTATGACTTCCACCCCTTCACCGACGCAATCAGCCGCCGCACCTTCGGCGACGTACCCGACGCACCCGCCACCCAGCCCGTCAACCACGTCGCCCCCGGCGCGCCGCCGATGTTCCTCGCCCACGGCGATCGCGACACCCTCGTCGGCCCGCTGAATGCCGTGTCGCTCTCGGCGAAACTTGAAGCCGCCGGCGGCGCCGTCGAAGTCCGCAACTACCCCGAACTCGGCCACGCCGGCCCGGTGATGGAACTTGGCAGCCTGATCAAGGGCCGCTCCACCCTGTTCGGCGACCTAAACAACTTCCTCGCACGCCACCTCTAGGCGTGCGGCGCTGCCTGTGGCTATCATCCGCGCCGGGGCGACAGGGGAGCCATACCGATGAAGTTCAAGCATCTGGCACTGGCTGCCGGCATCGCCATCACCACACCGGCCCTCGCTACCGAAGCCTTCGACGCCTGCGCCCGCGCCGCCGCGAGCCAGTACGAGGCCGGCTACGCCGATATCGGCCAGGACAGCGGCAAGATCAACCTCCCCGCCGCCACCGGGGCCTGCACGGCGGCGCTGGCCGAGGACCCGTCCTCGCTGCAGCTTAAAGCCTGGCTCGGCCGCATCTACGACGCCGCCGAAGACCCCACCAACGCCCTACCCCTGCTGGAGGAAGCGGCGAATGGCGGCATTCCCCTCGCCCAGACCCTCTACGGCGACATCCTGATCGTCGGCGATCAGGCCACCCTCGACCTGGCCCGCGGCAACGAGCTGTTGCAGCAGGCCGCCGGCACCGGCTTCGCCCCTGCCCTCGACAGCCTCGCCCTCTCCTACGATTACGGCGAGGGCGTCGAGCAGAACTACGCGACAGCCCTCGGCTATTACCGCCAGGCCGCCCTGCTCGGCCTGCCCCGCGCCGAAACCAACACCGGCCTGATGTATCTCGAAGGCCTCGGCACCGATCGCGACCCGGTCGCCGCCTCCGCCTGGCTCATTCGCGCGGCGAACCACGGCGACGCCCGCGGCGCCTACAATCTCGGCAAGCTCCACGAATCGGGTGAACTGGGCGAACTGCCCGACTACGCCGCCGCCGTCGCCTTGTACCAGCAGGCCTCCGATGCCAGCTATGCACCGGCCTCGCTTGCTCTCGGCTACCTGATGCAGCATGGCTACGGCACCCTCGCCGACCCCGCCTACGCCGCCCGGCTTTACCAGTACGCCGCCGACCAGGGCATCGCCCAGGCCCAGCTTAACCTCGCAATGCTGTATGAAGACGGTCTCGGCGTAACGCAGGACTTCGCTCAGGCCAAGCTGCTCTACCGCCAGGCTTCCGATAACGGCCTCGACGACGCCGCCGTCAATCTCGGCCTGCTCTACCTCGGCCAGTCAGGCGACGTGCCCGACTACGCTAAGGCCCTGCTCTACACCCAGCGCGCCGCCGATATCGGCAACCCCATCGCCCTCAACAATCTCGGCCACATCCACGAGAACGGCCTCGGCGTCCCCGCCGACCTCGACCAGGCCCGCGCCAACTACCAGCGCGCCGCCGACCTAGGCTACCAGCCCGGCGCCGACAACCTCGCAAGGCTTGCGGCCGCGATGCCGGTCGAACCGACCGACGAGCCAGTCACCGGCCCGAAGCTCTACCCCAAGTCCAAGATCGACAACTAAGCGGCACGATCTCTCCGTGATCGTCCCCCGCGTGGCGGGGGAGGGGCCTCGAGCCGTGCCGCAGGCAAAATCGCTCAGTGGAGCGATTTTAGGTGAGAAGGCCTTGAGAGCTATGCTCGAAAGGCCCGGCGAAGTCTGGTGGAGGGGGCGTCCCACGCACCAGCGCCATCCCTTACAACCCGCTCGTATCCTTTCGCACCGCCTGCCCGCCCCCGACGCCATGCTCCTGCTCGCGCCGGCTCGCCAGCACCGCCACCGACGCCGCCACCCGATGCGCGCTCGAAAAGAACTCGCGGTGGATGATGAACGCCACGGTGATGACGCTCGCGCCGATCGCCGCCCATTCGCTGGCGAACCAGAACACCATCGGCACCGCGAAATAATAGGCCCGGAGCCCATTGTTGAAGTTCTTCGCCGCCAGCGAGTTCAGTTGCGCGATGGCGATGACCTCGTCGCCTGAGGTATGGCCCGAGTGGTCGATCGCGCCGATCAGGATGCAGAAATGGTTGAACTGCCTGAGCGCCAGCGTGAACGCGAAAAAGCTCAGCACGAACACCGCCAGCATGACGAACAGGTGCACCTGCACGTCGGCCGTGGTGTAGCTCGCCCGCAGCCCGACCGTCGACAGCGTGTCCATCAGCGCCGTCAGGTTGCCGAAGGCCGTGAACACCGCCAGCATCAGCAGCACCGAGGTCGAGGCCAGAAAGCTCACCGAGCCCATCAGGTTGCCGGCAAGGATCGCATCGAGCGGCGTCTCGCGGTTCACCGCGTTCGCCACCCACCGCCGCCGCTGCATCGACATGATGACGCTCAGCGACGGCCGTCGCTTCTCGAATAGCGGCACGCCGTAGTTATAGGCGAACCAGCAGATCATTGGAAAAAGCGTGGCAAACAGCGTCACGGCACCGGCCCCCCGAGCAAGATTCGGGGCAGCTTACATTGCCGCGACGCCGGATAGAATCGTCCTCAGAGGAACGGCGGCGACAGCAGGCTCACAAAGCGCACGCCTTCAGTCCCGCCGTCCTACAGCGTCCGCGCATACCGCATGAAGATCCCCTGGATGCCGTCCAGCACCTCGGGGCTCAGCGTCACATCGGCAGCGCCGATATCGACCTTGAGCTGCTCCATCGTCGTCGCGCCGATGATCACCGAGGTCATGAACGGCTTGGTCAGGCAGAACGCGATCGCCATCTGGTTCACATCCAGCCCGTGCTGGCTGGCCAGCTCCATATAGGCCCGGATCGCCGGTTCGGTGTACTGGTTGGAGCGGTAGTTGCCGCGCGGCTTCGACACGTCGCCACGCGACCCCGCCGGGATCGCCCCGCCGAGATACTTCCCCGAGATCGCCCCCGCCGCCAGCGCCGAGTAGGCCAGGAGCCCCACATCCTCGTGGTAGGCCAGTTCCGCCAGGTCCATGTCGTAGTATCGGCGCAGGAAATTGTATTCGTTCTGGATCGTCTGCACCCGCGGCAAACCAAGCTGCTCCGACAGCTTCAGGTACTGCATCGTGCCCCAGGCCGTCTCGTTGGAGAGGCCGAAATAGCGGATCTTGCCCTCCTTCACGAGCTCGCCCATCACCTGCAGCACCTCTAGCAGGTTGGGCAGCACCGCCTCGCGCTCATGCGTATAGGGGTCGTAGTCCCACGAGCCTTCCCAGTGGTAGTGTCCGCGGCGCGGCCAGTGGATCTGGTAGAGATCGATCCAGTCGGTCTGGAGCCGCTTCAGGCTTCCCTCGACCGCTTCGCGCACGCTCGGCCCGTCGATGCCGCGCCCGCCGCGCACCCACGGCCGACCACCACCTGCCACCTTGCTGGCGAGCACGATATCGTTGCGCTTGCCGCTCTTGGCGAACCAGCTGCCGATGATTTCCTCGGTCTTGCCGAAGGTCGAGGCATCCGGCGGCACCGCGTACATTTCGGCGGTGTCGAAGAAGTTGATCCCCTGGGTAATGGCGTAGTCCATCTGCGCGTGGCCATCGGCCTCGCTGTTCTGCTTGCCCCAGGTCATGGTCCCGAGGCAGATTTCGGACACCATCACATCCGTCCGGCCGAGCTTCTTCATCTTCATGGCGAGCGTCCCTTCAAGTCGGCGCGCACCCTATTTGCCGCTGATCACGGAAACAAGACCGCGGGTTGCGCCGGCCGCGAGGATGCGGGAGATTGCGCCCGCCAATCGGGGAAACGCCTTGTTCCGCAAACTCTTGCTCGCGCTTGCCGCCGCCTTCGCCCTCGCCCACCCCGTCCTGGCGGAGGATGATCCGCAACTTGCCCGGATCGCCGCCATGCCGGTCAAGGAGCTCGATGCGTTCCTCACCGGCATCGGTGCCGCGGTGAACCAGGACTCCCTCAAGATTCGCGGCTTCGCCCAGTCCAACGACTGCCTCGACCTGACCCGCGCCGCCAACTCCTTCCTCGCCGCGGTCCGCGACACGGCGATCAAGCGCTCCGAAAGGGAAGCGCTGCTGATCCGCGCCAGGGCCACCCAGGTCCGCGTCATCACCTTCGCCGCCCGCGTCCGCGCCGAGGAGTGGTTCACCCAACGTTGCCGCAACTTCATCGTCCCCGCCGAGCAGGCCAGCGATCCGCGCTATCAGCCGCCGGCCAAGGTCTCGAACGCCGACTACACCGACGCCGTGATCGAAGCCCGCCAGACCGCCGAAACCAACCTCGCCATCGCCGTCAATGCCGGCATCCTGGGCAAGTGCCCCGAGGCCATCGCCGCCGGGCAGAACATCGCGCTGCTCCTGCCCTATGTCGAAAAGCTGCTGGCCGACACCGCCACGCGCCCCGAGGTACTCGGCCCGCGTGCCAGCCGCCGCGGCCTCGAAGTGTCGCGCCGCCAGCTTGTCGCCGCGCTCGACAAACTGCAGGCCGAGTTCGGCGAAAAGTGCAAGGCGCCGAAAGCCGAACCGGCGGAGCCTCCGCCCGCCGATGCAAAACCGGCAGAGTAAATGTTCATTTACTAGTCAGGAACCGTTCAGCTGGCCTTCAGGTGTCGTCAGATTCGGGGTGCGGCAGTTCAAAAAAGTGTCACGACGGTGCGTTTTGTCCTTGAGGTTGCCCGCCTCACCCCCTATATACCCCCCAGCGCCGCGGTAGATGAACCGCCACTGCAAAGCGCGAAAAGCCCAAGGCTTTCAAGATATTGGCGCGGGGTGGAGCAGCCCGGTAGCTCGTCAGGCTCATAACCTGAAGGTCACAGGTTCAAATCCTGTCCCCGCAACCAATGTTCCCCAGTGA
>Ga0209512_1005271_pt1 | contig 10824 bp, 14 predicted proteins | sample frozenSSSSmetaG_FD_184142 | JGI IMG/M metagenome (GOLD analysis project Ga0209512, IMG submission 184142) | Glacier valley bacterial and archeal communities from Borup Fiord, Nunavut, Canada, to study Microbial Dark Matter (Phase II) -... | ecosystem: Environmental > Aquatic > Freshwater > Ice >... | reverse complement strand
AGAAGCACTACAAATTTTTGCGTTTTTGGTAATCTTTATTGCCGCCTTAAGTATTTTTATTGCCTTGTTCAATGCCTTAAAAGAACGAAGATATGATTTAGCAATTATGCGCATGTTGGGTGCATCGAAAAATAAATTATTTATTTTAATAATTTCTGAAGGATTAATTTTAGTTATTTTAGGCACACTTATAGGAATGATTTTTGGACATTTAGCCTTACAATTTATTCAACAAGCCGTTCAAAAATCCCAACATATCCGACTTGACGGAGTGCCTTTTATAAAAAATGAACTTTATATTTTGTTAGCGGCACCATTATTAGGTTTTATTGCAGCCATTTTACCAGCTTTAACTGCTTATCGTATAGACATATCTAAAACCCTATCTAAAGAATAAATTATTATTCTGCTCCATTTTAAATTTCATTACATAGTAGCTTTAAGGTAACTTTAGTTAAAACTTCTCATAAATATTTACGTAAATATTATACTATTGCGTAAGTCACTATGTATGAACAATTTATTAAGGAAATACTTTTTTCCATTTATTATTTTTTCAAGCTTATTTTCCAAAGCTGAAGGTACAAAACAATTACGACCAGACTATAATGATGATGCGCACATAGTTGCAATGGCACCAGATAATAACTTTGCGGCATATAATTCCCCAGTTGACAACAGGTTAATATTTCATATCGAAAATTTAAATGAAAGGGTTTATTTTGGATTTGGAAATTTGAAAATTGGTGATGCGTTAAATATTGGAACTTATAATGAAATTGATGGCAAAACAATAGTATTGGAATGAACCACAACTGAGGAAAAGAATAATAGTGTTTTTTGGATAGAAAGAAGCTTAGATGGAAAAACATTTACATAATTGGCATTCGTTTCGGGAAATGATAATAGTACTTATAAAAATAATTATTTTTACCGTGATACTAAAGCACCTTCAAGTACTTGTTATTATAGTTTAAAACAAATTGAGAACAATTCTGAATCTTTTAATTATTCTAAAATAATAAGTGTATCTCCTGAAAGTCAGGAATTTTCACTATTATCTTTCTTTTACGAAAACAGCGAAAGAAAACTGGATATTGAAGTTATTCAAAACCATATTAGTGATATTGATTTAACATATTTAATTCATTAGGTCTTTCAATGAATCATTTAACATTTCCAAAAGTAATTTCTAATCAACCAATTGAATTGCAAACCCATTTTCCTCAATTAGCAACAGGTATATATATTGTAGAAATTAAAAATGATCAACAGATTGTTAGGAAGAAAATTTTTATTAACAATTAATGGATTATCGTATTGGGGGAGAGTTTGGAATAAAAAATATTTAAATTTCTAAATTTAATTGCTTCTTAAAAGCATTTAATTCAGGATATTTTTCTAAAAGGTATTTAAATTTTTCTTCAACAGTATAAATCATCCGTTTACTTTCTTCAACATCCGATACTTTGGTTGTGATATTAAGACTGAAATTATTTATTTTATTTCTTAAAAACTCAGTAAGTTCAGCTTTAAAATCCTGTTGAAATTTTTGAAGCTGCGTGTTGCTATCCAAAGTTATTATTATATCATTATCAACAATCTCAAAAGGTTTTTTTAAAATTAAAGCGTCATTTAATCGATTATTTTTTTCAAGAAAATCATTCATCTCGATAAAATATTTTTCAATATCGATTTTATCAAAATGTTGATCCTCAATATCTAATTTTTTAATAATTACTTCTTCACTTTCTTCAACTAGAGAATGATTAATTGTTTTTTCCAGGTCAGCTAAGTTAGTACTTAACTTAACTGTGGTTTTCATATTGTTTGCCTTAACTGCTGTAACTGGCTTTTGTTCAGGTATATCTGCTATTAAAATCTCCTCTTTTAAAGAAATATTTTCCTTAGTTTCCTTTATTTCAGGCTTTTTTTTTTCGGCTTCAGGCATTCTGTTTTCCTGAACTAATTGAATGGCAGATAGCAAGTGTGCCATCTTAACAAGACTTAATTCGACGAGTTCGCAGTGCGATTTACTTTGTTTATAATGTAAATCGCACTGCGAACCAATATTTAATGCCGTTAAAATGAAAGAAAGATTGGCATTTTGCGCTTGTTGAATATATTTTTTCTGCACATTTTCCGATACTTCTAATAGTTTAACCGTTTGAGGGTCTCTGCATATCATAAGGTTTCTAAAATGTTCGCTCAAGCCTGCAATAAAATTATGTCCATCAAAACCCTTTTTTAATATTTCATCAAAAATAACAAGAGCCAAGCCTGCATTTTGATTTAGCAATGCATCAGTTATTTTAAAATAATAATCATAATCCAATATATGAAGGTTATCTAAAACATTTTGATAGGTTAAATGTCGATCGATAGAGAAAGTAACCAACATATCAAACATTGAAAGCGCATCTCGCAAACCCCCATCCGCTTTTCGGGCTATTAATTGTAAAGCATCCCCATTTGCTTCCACATTTTCTTTTAAAGCTATTTCAGCTAAATGATTGGCAATATCAACAGGTTGAATTCTATTAAAATCAAATATTTGGCAACGAGATAAAATAGTTGGAATAATTTTATGCTTTTCAGTGGTTGCTAAAATAAAAATTGCATAATGTGGTGGTTCTTCCAAAGTTTTCAAAAATGCATTAAAGGCAGAATTCGATAGCATATGAACCTCATCAATAATATAAACTTTATATTTACCTGAATGAGGTGGATAACGCACTTGCTCAACTAAATTTCGAATATCATCAACTGAATTGTTTGATGCAGCATCTAATTCATGCACATTAAAAGAAGCATTTGTATTATAACTTCTGCAGGACTCACAAACGTCACAAGCTTCCGTTTCGGCAGTTAAGTTGGTACAATTAATTGTTTTAGCTAATATTCTGGCACAAGTTGTTTTACCAACACCCCTAGGGCCACAAAATAAAAATGCTTGTGCTAATTGACCTGATCGAATCGCATTTTTTAAAGTAGTGGTTATATGTGATTGGCCAACTACTGTATCAAAAGTAGCAGGGCGATATTTACGAGCAGAAACCACAAAATTTTCCATTTTGCAAATTTCGGTAAAATTTAGAGCATGAAAAAAATAAAGCCATAAATAATTTAAAACTTATTTATGGCTTTATTAAAAAAAATGATATTTAATTCTAAATCAATGGATAACAATATTAAGCTTCTCCGATTGCTCCACCAAAATTCATGGGGAAATTAAAAGCTTCTTCGGTTTGCTTAATAGGGCCGAAAGCCTCTTCGTATTTTTTAATATTATCCCTCAAAGCAGTGAGCAACCTTTTAGCATGTTCAGGTGTAACAACCACTCTCGATTTTACTTTAGCTTTTGGTACGCCAGGCATTAACCTAATAAAATCAATTACAAATTCAGAATTTGAGTGAGCAATCATTGCAAGGTTAGCATATACACCTTCTGCCATTTCTTCAGAAAGTTCAATATCTATCTGGCCTGTTGGCAAGGCGTTGTTTTGTTTTTTATCTGCCATATAATTATTTTTTTAATTCTCTATGGATTTTATTAGTGTTTTAACTTTTATGACTTTTACTTAATAATTCAATTTTTTCGCAAAGTTGATCAAAAATTGTATTTACTTCTCCAATTCCATTTACTTTAGCCAACTTATTTTGTGCTTCATAATAGGGTAGTACATGAATGGTTTTATTAAAATATTCATCCATTCTTTTTAAAACTTTTTCTTCTTCGTCATCAGCACGATTTAAAATTGCTCTTCTATCCGCTAATCTTTTCTTTAGTTCATCCTGGTTTACATCCAACTGAACCACGGCATGAATAGCAGTATGTTTCGATTTTAAAAATTGATCTAAAGCTTCTGCCTGAGGAACTGTACGAGGAAAGCCATCAAAAATAAATCCTTTTGCATCAGGGTTATTTTTTACTTCTTCTTCAAGCATTTCAATAGTTACAGAATCAGGTACTAGCACGCCACTTGCTAAAATATCCTTTACTTTTTTGCCAAGGTTGGTTTCGTTTTTTATATGCATTCTGAAAATATCACCTGTAGAAATATGCACGAGGTTGTATTTTTTAATAAGTTTTTCACTCTGAGTACCTTTTCCAGCACCTGGAGGGCCAAAAATAACAATATTCAACATAGAAAATAATTTAGGGCGTGCAATATACAATTTTTAGAAATAAAAAAAATAAGTCAATACTTTAATTGAATTATTATACAATATTATGTTGGATGAATTTAAAAAAATTAATTATCGTTTTATCAATATTAGTATACTCATAATTTTATTGAAATTGAACTATGTAAAATAAAAATCGTGAATAGATTAAAATATCCATTCACGATTTTATTATTTGTCTTATAAAATTATTTCTTAATAAAATTCATAGAAACTGAATTCATACAATAACGCAAACCTGTTGGCTTTGGTCCATCATCAAACACATGTCCTAAATGGCCTCCGCATCTGCTGCAAACTACTTCTGTTCTTTGCATTCCATAAGCTTTATCAATTTCATCTTTTACAGATTTGGGATTAATTGGTTTGAAAAAACTTGGCCAACCTGTACCTGATTCAAATTTGGTTTCTGATGAAAACAAAGGTTGACCGCAAGCAGCGCAAACATAAATTCCGTGTTGGTGGTTATCCCATGTTTTACCAGCGTATGCTCTTTCTGTTCCTTTTTCGCGCAATACATGATATTGTTCCGGTGTTAAAGCAGCTTTCCATTGAGCTTCGGTTTTTACTACTTTGTCTGTTTTTACTTCGATTTGAGCAAAAGCTAAATTGGCAGACAAGAAAAATATTGAAAAAACGATATTTAATTTATTCATATTGAAAGTGATAGTTTAAAAATTTGATAAGTGTTAACTCTAGTAATATTTACGAAAAGTAAGGTCTAAAAGATTTTAAAACTGCGCCTATGCGACAGTATTTGAAAATACTTACATATTCTGTAAAAGCCGTATTAATTTTAAAATATTTTCATCTGAGTTAAAAAGAATTTTCTTACTTCTAATTTTAAAAATTCATATTTTTGTAATGATATAATTAAATAAAACTATGGTATCGAAAGAAAAACTTTACGAAGCTTTTGGAGAGTTAATTTATGCAGTAGCCAAAGCCGATGGTATAGTTCAAGACGAAGAAGTGGAAGCTTTACATAAAATTTTAAGCTATCACAGCCGAGCTGCTGAAATTTCCTGGTCATTCAATTATGAACACAGCAAAAATAATTCTGTAGAAAGTGCTTATTCCAAAGCTATAGATATTTTTAAAGAAAACGGACCTGATCCTGAATATGATTTTTTTATAGAGGCAATGGAAATTATTTCAGATTCAAATAATGGCGTTGATATAAATGAAAGGAAGATAATGGAAAAATTTAAAAGTGATTTGCTTAACCAATTTAAAAATGACATCTCTATTATTGGCTCCGATTAAATATTATTTTTAAGTAATTTATAAAACTCATTATGAAATAATTGTATTCCGATTATCAGATTGTAGAAAATATAGATGACAATTGTATTTTCAATTTTGAAAGATATTTATTTAATGAGCCCTCTCATCTTGCTTCTCAACCTTGTGAAGATTTTACTACCTTTTACCTTAGGCAAAACAATTTAGTTTTAGCCCGTTGGAGTATATTTTTTGAAAAAAATACTGCATTTAGCCCTTACGTGGGCACCTTCGGTTCAATTGAATTTGCAATTGATTTAAATAAAAACCTCTTAAATCGGTTTATTCAACAAGTCGAAAAAAAATTAATTGAAAGAGATATTAATCAAATAACTATTAAACATTATCCTTTTTGCTATCAAAATAAAAATTCAGAAATATTAACTAAATGCCTTTTAGATAATAATTACCAAACTGAGATTGCCAATCTTAATTTTCATATCAACATCACTGATTATGCATTTGAAAAAATTATTAAACCATCAGAAAAGCGAAGGATTAATAAATGTATTTCAAATGGTTTTTATTTTAATGAAGAAATAAATCCTGATTTATTGCAGGTATATAATTTTATTAAGGAAAGCAGGGAAAGAAAGGGTTTTCCTATTAGCCTGCCTTATAAAAAACTTGAAGAATTATTTTTCCAATTTCGTAAATCGTTTAAAGTTTTTACAATAAATGACCAAAAAAATATAATTGCTCTCACGATAGTAATTCATATAAATGATAAAATATTATATAATTTCTATCCTGCTGATTGCGAAAAATATTTAAAATTCAGTCCAATGGTTCAATTGATAGAGGGTTTATATAATTTTTGTCAGGAAAATAAAATTGAAATTTTAGATATGGGTATAGCCACTGATAAAGGAGTACCTAACTTTGGATTAATTAAATTTAAAGAAAATATTGGAGCCCAACCTTCGTTAAAATTATCATTTAAAAAATTATTTTAAATCGATTTGCAAATTTTTTTGCCAACCTATTAATAAAAAATTAAACCAACCTTGATTACTTTTTGGTATTTATAAAATAATTTATGTAAATATCAGCTGATTTTTATAGATTTTTATAAATGAACAGCATAGTTGGGAGTTATCGTTGGAGAATAGTAGCCTTATTATTTTTTGCAACAACAATAAATTATATTGATAGAAATGTTTTGTCATTTACAATGATTGATGAAGGATTTCGAAGACAAATGCTTGGAATATCAGGTAATGAACCTCTTTCAAAAGTTGATATAGATCATTTTAAAGAATTAATGGGTTTTGTTGATGCCTCTTTCAAAATAGCTTATGCTATTGGTTTTATTTTAGTTGGTTGGTTTATTGACAAAATTGGTACTAAAAAAGGATTTGCTTATGCGATTACGGTTTGGAGTATAGCAGGTATAAGTCATGCATTTGTAAATACGTTTGGTGGTTTAAGTATTACGAGGGCTTTTTTAGGAATAGGTGAAGCAGGGAATTTCCCTTCAGCAGTTAAATCTGTTTCTGAATGGTTTCCTAAAAAAGAACGGTCATTTGCAACAGGTGTTTTTAATGCAGGGGCAAATGTTGGAATTATTGCAACAGCCTTTTCAGTTCCATATATTATTGCACAATATGGTTGGCGTTGGTCATTTATTATAACAGGGTCTTTAGGATTAATTTTAATTATTCTTTGGATTATTATTTATAAAAGACCTGAAGATCATATCAATATTAGTAAAGAAGAACTTCAATACATCAGTAGTGATACTGACGAACAAATAAATAAAAATGAAAAACTATCATGGGCGAAACTATTGACCCATAAACAAACTTGGGCAATAGTAATTGGAAAATTTATGGCAGACCCTGTCTGGTATTTTTACCTCACTTGGTTACCTGATTTTTTTAATTCAAACGAAGCTTTAGATCAAAAATTAGAACTTAAAAATATAAGCTGGCCTTTTCTTTTCATTTATATTATTTCCGATATAGGTAGTGTTTTTTTTGGATGGCTTTCATCAAAGTTTATTAAAATAGGATGGTCAGTTAATAGAGCACGAAAAACAACAATGTTTTTATGCGCTTTATGCGTTATTCCAATTATTTTTGCTGCAAACACAAGTAGTATTTATTTAGCTGTAGGTCTGTTAGCTTTAGCTACTGCTGCCCATCAGGGTTGGTCGGCTAATGTTTACACCATGAGCTCAGATTTATTTCCAAAAAATAATATAGGTTCTGTGATGGGTATTGGAGGAATGTTTGGTGCAATTGGGGGAATTTTAATTGCCACTTTTGCAGGCATAATAAGAGTTAAATATGGTTATTTGCCTTTATTTGTATTTGCAGGAAGCACATATTTAGTCGCATTAGGTATAATTCATATTTTAACACCAAATTGGAAAAAGATTAATTTTATTAGTGAATGAAAAAAGTAATTTCTTTTGGTGAAGTGATGATGAGGCTCACACCTCCCTATTACAATAAATTTTTACAATCGGATAACTTTAATATTATTTATGGTGGCAGTGAAGCCAACGTTGCTGTTTCATTAGCAAATTTTAATATTCCTTCAGTGCATGTAACAACATTTCCAGATAATGATTTAGGAAAAGCTGCTTTTCAAACATTAAGAAAAAATGGTGTTGATGTTTCACAAATTTATTTTGGAGAAGGAAGATTAGGTTTGTACTTCTGCGAGGTGGGAGCAGTTAACAGGTCGAGCAAAATAATTTATGATAGATATAATTCAGCTTTTTCGCTAATAAAACCAAATTCATTTAATTGGGAAAAGATATTTGAAAACGCAAACTGGTTTCATTGGTCTGGCATAACCCCTGCTCTATCTGAAAGTTGTGCATTTGAATGTTTAAAGGCAATAGAAATAGCTAATAAAATGGGTTTAACAATTTCTGCAGATATTTATTTCAGATCGGGTTTATGGCAATACGGAAAATTACCAGAACAAATTTTACCTGAATTAATATCAAAAAGCCATATCGTTTTAGCTGATGAACAAGCTATGGACAAATATCTTGATTGTAAATACGAAAAATCAGATAACCCATTCGTTACTTCCGCACAAAAATTAATAAAAAAATTTCCGGGTATTAAAAAAGTTGTAGATACGCAACGTATTTCTATAAATGCTTCGCACAACCAAATATCTGCTTGTATGTGGAACGGTTCAGAGTTTTTTCAAACACAACTAATGGATATAACAAATATTATAGATAGAATTGGAAGTGGGGATGCATTTTATGCAGGTTTAATTTATGGATTACTTACATTTAAAGAGGAAAAGGAAGCTTTAGAATTCGGCATTTGTGCATCAGCGCTAAAACATACCATTAAAGGTGATATAAATTTAGCTACAGTGGATGATGTAATAACTTTAATGAAAGGAGAAAAATCAGGGAGAATTATAAGATAATAAATAATGGCACAATTCAGAAGAATAGATGTAATTCTTAAAATGGAGCAACTTCCACTTGTTCCGGTTTTTTATCACCATGATATTGATATTTGTTTAAATATTATAAAATCGTGTTACAACGCGGGCATTCGTGTTTTTGAGTTTACAAACAGAGGAGATTTTGCTCAAGATATTTTTGGAGAAATGATAAACTATGCCAAACAAAATTACCCTGAAATGATTTTAGGTGCCGGAACAATTGCCGACGCCGGCACAGCAAGTTTATTTATTCAAAAAGGTGCAAATTTTATTGTCTCTCCTTTTTTAAATCAAGATATTTTTAAAATTTGTAACCGAAGGAAAATACTTCATATTCCTGGCTGTGCAAGCTTAACAGAAGTTTCACAAGCAGAGGAATATGGAGCTGAAATTGTAAAAATTTTTCCTGGAGATGTATTAAAACCACAGTTTATTAAAAATCTTAAAGGTCCTATGCCCTGGAGTAGTTTGATGGTTACTGGTGGAGTAGAAGCAAATGAAGAAAGTTTAAGAAGTTGGTTTAATGCCGGAGCAACCTGTGTAGGCTTAGGTTCGCAAGTATTTACAAAAGATTTGATTGAAAGTAAAAATTATAAAACTCTTGAAGAAAAAATAAAATTGTTATGGGGATTTATTAATTAAGCTCTCCTTACCATCAATAAATACCTGATCTTCTGTTAGTTGTGTAAAAAATAAACCCCGAATAAGCTAAAATTAGCATATATCGGGGTTTTTGTTTATTTTTTGGTTACCAAACAACAAATAAACATATTCAAGGTAATCTTTTTGATCCGAATTTATACTACTCTTCTAAATGGTATATTTTCAAGAATACTACTGAATTAGGGGCCATTTATGATACCATTGATTGGAAGGGTTAAGTAAACTATTACCTGAAAAGAAATCGCCCCGTGGCTGCCCTTCCTGGCTTGATAATAAGGGACTTATTGGCTTGATGTTTTTAAAACATTATACCGGGCTAAGTGATGAAAAGCTATTAGAACGCTTTCATACCGATTGGGGGATGCAGCTTTTTTGCGGCACCTTACTTTCTGATAATGAACGCATAGGGACAATGCTTTTGTTTCCCGCACGCGTTCCTATTTAGCAGCATATCTTGATTTGAATAAATTTCAGACAACCATTATTAATAAATGGAAAGAAGAAGATATGCAATCGGTTAATATGCTGATGATGGATGCTACCTGCTATGAAAGCTATATCCGTTTCCCTACCGATGTAAAACCCCTGTGGGAATGCTGTGAGTGGATATGGGAGAAAACCATTCCTGATATTTGCAAGTCCTTTAAAGAAAAAATTCCCCGCTCTAAGTTTAAGGGTCAGAAAAAGAAACAACTTTCTTATAGCAAGCTAAGAAGGAAAGCCACAGGAAAACTATTTCCAGGAAAAGGCCATGCTAAAATTACTTACTAAGGGAATTGACAGCCTACAAACCCTGCTCAATAAAGCCAAAGGCGGCAACCTTTCAAAAAAATTAACTTCTTGCTTTGCTACTATTAAAACCATTAAAGACCAACAGGAATATCTTTTTAAAAATAAGACAAGTAAAGTATCAGACCGGCTTGTTTCCCTTCACAAACCATATGTAAGACCCATAGTAAGGGGTAAAGAAAATAAGCCGGTAGAGTTTGGGGTGGAAGGTACATATGCTACAGGTAGATGGCATTAATATCATCGAACATGCAAGTTATGACAATTTCAATGAATGTAAAAGACTGATAAATAGCATTTTAAATCACAAAATTATGTTCAGGACCTGCACCCACCTATCTGCCGACAGGATTTATCCTACCAATGAAAACCGCAGGTTTATTACCAATTTAAAAATAGTAACAAACTTTGACAAGAAAAGCCCATATAGGGAAGATAAGGAGCAAAAGAAGATGAAGGTTATTTTAAATAAAG
>Ga0209512_1005270_pt1 | contig 10825 bp, 2 predicted proteins | sample frozenSSSSmetaG_FD_184142 | JGI IMG/M metagenome (GOLD analysis project Ga0209512, IMG submission 184142) | Glacier valley bacterial and archeal communities from Borup Fiord, Nunavut, Canada, to study Microbial Dark Matter (Phase II) -... | ecosystem: Environmental > Aquatic > Freshwater > Ice >... | reverse complement strand
TAATGAAAATTTCGTAACTAAAACATGGAATTTATCACTTACTAGTCTTGATCCCAATGCTAATATTGTACTTAGTGCCCAGCATAATTCTACAGAAGAAGGTTCGCAGTTTACTGCCGACAAAACAAAGAGTTTTCTAAGCAGGTATCAGTCAAATATTGAGAAGTGGGATTCTGCAAATGGTACCGGACTTACTTCCGGAATAATTTCATCCGGTGGGCCAATTCCAGGCGCATATATCAATACGCGTACAATTAGTGGTGGTTTAGGTTTGAATGAATATTTTTCAAAATCTGTTATTAAGGAAAATGTGCTTGCAAACTACAGAGTTCCTGTTGGTATATCACCAAACAATGATGGTTTGAATGACAAATTTGTAATTCAGAATCTCAAAGCTACTGATAAAGTCAGAATTGATATTTACAACAGATGGCAAAGTCTTGTTTTCAGGGATACTGATTACAAAAATACTTTTGAAGGAATAGGAAATCAGCAGGGAATGGTTAACAATAATCTTCCTGATGGCACATATTATTACATTTTACATTTTAATGATTCAAAGCCAGTGACTGGTTATATCATAATTAACAGATAGTAAAGGCAGATGTTTAAAACAGCAATCAGATTAACATTTTGTTTTATTTTATTTCTGACAGGATCTAAAAATCTGCTTGCGCAGCAATTGCCTCTTTTTTCCGAATACATGTTCAATACACTCGAAATCAATCCGGCTTATGCGGGTTTCAGAGATGCTTTGAGCGTTACTACAATGTTCCGGAAGCAATACACAGGATTTAAAACAGCCCCTCAAAGTGCTTTTTTTGCTGCTGACATGCCAATAAATGGAAAACGGGTTGGTCTTGGTATAAAATTGCTTGACGACAGAGATGAAATCACCAAAACTTTGGGAGCACAAGGAGTTTACTCATTTAAAATACCTACGGGTGATTATTCCAGTATTTCTCTTGGCTTACAAGGTGGAGTTTATAATTTCAGAACAGATTATACCAAGGTGGATGTGATTGATCCAAATGACCCATCTTTCAGTCAGAATATTAATTCATTGAAATTGAACTTTGGAACCGGGGTGTTTTTCAATACTGAGAAATTCTATGCCGGACTTTCATCTCCAAATTTAATCCGCAATAATTTCAATAAGGAAAATAATACCGGTGCTTTCAGTGAAATGAAACAACAAATGCACATTTATTTTAATACAGGATATGTTTTTGCACTTAGTGATGATCTTCATATCAAGCCGTCTGTTTTAGTCCGCGGCGTAGCCGGAAGTCCCATTTCCTATGATATCAATACAAATTTCTGGATATCCGATATGCTTGGCCTTGGCTTTTCCTATCGAAATAAAACTGCAATGGTAGGAATAATTGATCTCAAACTGGTCCCTGAACTTCATCTGGGATATGCATATGATCATAGTATATCAGAATACAATATAATTTCAAAAGGATCACATGAAGTAATCCTGAGATATGAATTCTCTTTTAATCGAACGGCCCTTTCACCAAGATATTTTTAAATTATGAAAAGAAGATTTCCCCAAAGATTTAAAAGAAACAAGAGCACCAGCATAGCTCTTTTTGTTGTTTTATGTCTTTTCTGTATAAATATAAGTCAGGCTCAGGTAAAAATAGGTACAAATCCCGATCAGATTCAGCGCTCTTCCATTCTCGAGTTGGAAAGTGATACCAAGGGTTTATTATTGCCCCGCTTAAGTGATACCATTGCAATAAATGCATTAAATCCATTGGATGGTATGCTTATTTACCTTTCAAAAGCACCCAAACAAGGACTTTATGTTCGTAAAGAGGGAGTCTGGAGTTTTCTTAGTGGAGTTTCGAATACCAATATCAACAACAATGTAAACGTAGATGAGACTAAGCTGAATCTTGGGAATATGGCGGGCAAAATTAATCCGGGTACTCAGATTGCAGCCGCACCCGGCACAGTTTCAGGTCAGGTACTTACCTGGAATGGGACTGCCTGGGAGCCTAAGTCGATTTTACAGGTTTCTACTACTATCATCGAAAAGGCAAAGGAATTTAATACCACTTCAGGAGGAAATGTAATTATTGAACCTAATAGTACTAATGTTGTAAAAGTTACTGTTTCCGGAGCGGTTCCTGGAGATATAGTGTTTGTCGCATTGATTGGCGACACTCCAGATTTTGCAGTATACAATGCATGGGTCAGTGGTACGAATGAAGTAAGCATTCGTTTCGCTAATTATCAGTCGGATCCAGTAACTATTATTGGAACGCAATACAAGGTTTTATTAATGAAATAAATTATTGTGAAGCAGGAGATCTGCAGAACAAAATTATATAGATTTTTTATCGGATTACAATGAAATACTCAATGAGACGATTTATCCATTTGGCCTGTTTGACAGGTGTTTTACTAGCAGCAATAGGTACGGTTCAGGGGCAATCGAGACAGATCAAGCTTGGTGACAATTTGGGAGACCATATGGCAGCAAAAGATCTGGATATGAACAGTAAGCAAATACTGAATGCAGATGGAATTGCTATCGGATCAGCTACTATAACCAACCAGAATGTGGCCTTTCAGATTGATGGGACAAATAAAGCTATCCTGATGCCTCGCATCACTGCGCTTACTGCAATTGCCACTCCGGTCAATGGTATGTTGGTTTATAATTCGACTGATAATAAGTTCTATGTCAGGGAAAATGGGGTATGGGTTTCTTTTGCAACCATCACCGACCTAAACAATAAGACTTCGAATGTCACAGTTGATAATATTTCAATTATTAAAGACAATACAGGTGCTCTTGCGGCTAATATAAATTCTGCCATATGGAATGCAAACCGCCTCCAGGGTAATCCGGTTTCTGCTACTGCACCACTTACCGGCCAGGTTTTGAGCTGGAATGGAACTTCCTGGGTACCTGCTACTGCGACTTCTGCTACCGCTCAAACGGTTACTTCGGCAGCTCAGCCCGCAATAACTTCTGTTGGTACACTAACCGGTCTTTCTGTAACTAATCCGATCGTAGGAAGTGTTACCGGAAATGCAGCAACAGCGACTAAGCTGGCAACTCCAAGAAATATCAACGGAGTTCCATTTGATGGTACTGCAAATATTACAATTACAGCTGCGGCTGATGCTAACACGTTAACAGGTACATCACTGAATCCGAGCATACTGAATTCATCTCTTACTTCTGTTGGAACTTTAACAGGACTTACAGTAACCAATCCAATTACAGGAAGTGTGACCGGGAATGCAGCCACAGCGACAAGTGCTACTACAGCTGGAACAGTTACAACTGCGGCCCAACCTGCCATTACTTCCGTGGGTACTTTATCAGGGCTTACAGTTACGAATCCGATCTCAGGCAGTGTGACAGGGAATGCAGCAACAGCTACAAAGCTTGCAACTCCAAGAAATATTAATGGGGTTCCATTTGATGGCTCTGCAAATATTACCATAACGGCTGCGGCTGATGCTAATACTCTGGCAGGTACTACACTGAACCCGAATATACTTAGTTCATCTCTCACTTCTGTTGGTACCTTAAGCGGTCTTACAGTGACCAACCCAATTGCAGGTAGTATTACCGGCAATGCCGCTACAGCAACTAGTGCAACTACCGCAGGTACAGTTACCGCAGCAGCTCAACCAGCCATTACTTCTGTTGGAACTTTAACAGGTCTTACAGTAACAAATCCAATTGCAGGAAGTGTGACCGGGAATGCTGCCACAGCGACAAAACTGGCTACACCAAGAACAATTAATGGAGTTGCTTTTGATGGTTCTGCTGATATTACCATTATGGAGGCTGAATTAGCAAATAAGCTAAAAACTCCAAAAAATATAAATGGAGTTCCATTTGATGGTTCCGCTGATATTACCATTAGCGCTGCTGCGGATGCGAATCTATTGACCGGCACGACTTTAAAATCGACCGTTTTAAATTCCTCACTGACTTCAGTAGGAACCTTAGCTAACCTGACGGTAACTAACCCGATCACAGGAAGCATAACTGGAAATGCAGCTACAGCAACTTCAGCGACTATTGCAACAACTGCCGGTACAGTTACTACAGCAGCCCAACCAGCTATTACCTCTGTTGGTACTTTAACTGGTCTTGCAGTAACAAATCCAATTTCGGGTAGTGTAACAGGATCAGCAGCTACCGTTACTTCAGCAGCTCAACCAGCCATTACTTCTGTTGGTACTTTAACCGGCCTTACAGTTACAAACCCAATTGCAGGAAGTGTAACCGGAAATGCGGCGACAGCAACGGCATTAGCTACACCTAGAACAATCAACGGAGTAGCTTTTGATGGCACTGCAAATATTAGTATCAGCGCTACCGCAGATGCGAATCTACTTACAGGCACAACATTAAAATCAACCGTAGTTAATTCCTCACTGACTTCAGTAGGCACTTTAACCAACCTGACAGTAAGTAACCCTATTGATGGAAGTATCACTGGTAATGCTGCGAGTGCGACAAGTGCGACCTCAGCAGGAACAGCTGGAACGGTTACTGATGCCGCCCAGCCTGCAATCACTTCGGTAGGTACCCTGACTGGCTTAACTGTTACAGCTCCAATTACCGGTTCGGTTACCGGCAATGCAGGAACAGCAACTAAACTTGCAACTGCCAGAACTATTAATGGGGTGTCATTTGATGGTTCTGCAAATATTACTATTTCAGCTTCAGCTGCCGCGAATTCCCTAACGGGAACCACACTTGCCGCTGGCGTTGTCACTTCTTCATTAACTTCAGTAGGTACTCTTGCAAACTTAACAGTAACGAATCCGATTTCCGGGAATATTACCGGCAACGCAGCAACAGTAACAACGAACGCGAACTTAACCGGCGATGTAACATCAACCGGTAATGCAACAACGATCAGCAATGCCGCAGTAATCGGCAAAGTACTGACCGGCTATACAGCAGGAGCTGGTACAGTTGCAGCAACAGATAATATCTTACAGGCGATCCAAAAGGTAGATGGCAATGATGCGCTGAAAGCACCACTGGCAAGTCCTACCTTCACCGGAACAGTAACCCTACCAACAGGAACTGTAGCGGTTACCCAAACCGCAGCCGACAATAGTACCAAAGTAGCTACTACAGCTTACGTTGATGCCGCCGCTGCAGCTGGGACAGCTGATGCAACAACGATAGCAAAAGGAAAGATACAGTTAGCAGGCGACCTGGCAGGAACCGCAGCATCACCAACCATTACCAATGCCGCAGTAATCGGCAAAGTACTGACCGGCTACACCGCTGGAGCAGGAACCGTAGCAGCAACAGACAATATTTTACAGGCAATCCAGAAAGTAGATGGTAATGATGCGCTGAAAGCCCCACTGGCAAGTCCTACCTTCACCGGAACAGTAACCCTTCCAACCGGAACGGTAGCGGTTACACAGGCGGCTAATAATAACACAACAGCAGTAGCTACCACAGCATATGCTGATGCACAGGCAACAGCAGCTGTTACAGGTAAACAAAACACCTTGACGAACTCAGCAGGATTGGCGGGAGCACTGAGTGATGAAACAGGAACCGGCTCAGCAGTGTTCGCTACGAATCCGACCCTGGTTACACCAAACCTGGGTACTCCAAGTACTTTGGTTGGAACGAACATCACCGGAACAGCAGCAGGCTTAACGGCAGGAACAGTAACTACGAACGCGAACTTAACCGGCGATGTAACATCCACTGGTAATGCAACAACGATCAGCAACGCCGCAGTAATCGGCAAAGTACTGACCGGCTATACAGCAGGAGCAGGTACAGTCGCAGCAACAGACAATATTCTACAGGCCATTCAAAAGATAGATGGCAATGATGCCTTAAAAGCACCACTAGCAAGTCCTACCTTCACCGGAACAGTAACCCTACCAACAGGAACTGTAGCGGTTACTCAAACCGCAGCCGACAATAGTACCAAAGTAGCTACAACCGCTTATGTTGATGCCGCCGCTGCAGCTGGGACAGCTGATGCAACAACGATAGCAAAAGGAAAGATTCAGTTAGCAGGCGACTTGGCAGGAACCGCAGCATCACCAACCATTACCAATGCCGCAGTAATCGGCAAAGTACTGACCGGCTACACCGCAGGAGCAGGAACGGTTGCAGCAACAGACAATATCTTACAGGCGATTCAGAAGGTAGATGGTAATGTTGCTTTAAGAGCACCAATAGCAAATCCAACATTTACAGGTACTGTATCTGGTATCACAAAAGCGATGGTCGGTCTGGATAATGTGGATAATACGAGCGATTCCAATAAGCCAGTTTCAAGTGCAACTCAGTCTGCATTAGACCTTAAAGCATCTTTGGCTTCCCCAACATTTACAGGTACTGTGAACTTACCAAGCGGAGCAGTTGGTGTAACTCAAACAGCTGGAGATAATAGTACAAAATTGGCTACTACAGCCTATGCTGATGCGGCTGCAGGAGTAGCAGTAACGGGCAAGCAAAACACCCTGACTAACTCAGCAGGTTTAGCCGGCGCATTATCTGATGAGACCGGAACAGGCCTTGCAGTATTTGCAACATCACCGACATTGGTTACCCCGAACCTGGGAACTCCATCAGCATTAGTTGGAACGAACATTACCGGAACTGCCACAGCACTTAACATTGGCGGAAATGCTGCAACAGCTACTTTAGCCAGTACAGTGACTACGAACGCCAACTTAACAGGCGAGGTTACTTCAAGCGGTAATGCAACAACAGTTACCAATGCAGCCGTGATCGGCAAAGTTCTGACCGGCTATACAGCAGGAGCAGGCACAGTTGCTGCAACGGATAATATGTTACAGGCAATTCAAAAGGTAGACGGTAATGTAGCTTTAAAAGCACCACTGGCATCACCAACCTTCACCGGAACAGTAACTTTACCAACCGGAACAGTGGGTGTTACTCAAACTGCAGCAGATAACAGCACTAAACTTGCTACTACAGCTTACGCTGATGCAGCGGCAGGTGCAGCAGTTACAGGCAAACAAGATGTATTAACGAATTCAGCAGGTTTAGCCGGTGCATTATCGGATGAAACCGGAACAGGCCTTGCAGTATTTGCAACATCACCGACCCTGGTTACCCCGAATCTGGGAACTCCAAGCACTTTGGTTGGAACAAACATCACCGGAACCGCTACTGCCTTAAACATTGGCGGAAATGCTGCAACAGCTACTTTGGCCAGTACAGTGACTACGAACGCCAACTTAACAGGCGAGGTTACTTCAAGCGGTAATGCAACAACAGTTACCAATGCAGCCGTGATCGCTAAAGTACTGACCGGCTTCACTTCAGGAGCAGGCACCGTCGCTGCAACGGATAATATCTTGCTGGCAATTCAAAAGGTAGATGGTAATGTAGCTTTAAGAGCTCCATTGGCATCACCAACCTTCACGGGTACCCCAACACTTCCAACCGGAACGATAGCGGTAACTCAAACAGCGAACAATAACACAACCGCAGTAGCTACTACCGCATATGCTGATGCACAGGCAACAGCAGCAGTAACAGGCAAACAAAACACGCTGACCAATTCAGCAGGTTTAGCTGGAGCATTAAGTGATGAAACCGGAACAGGTCTGGCTGTATTTGCTACAAGTCCAACCTTGGTTACACCAAACCTGGGTACTCCAAGTACTTTGGTTGGAACCAACATCACGGGAACCGCAGCAGGCTTAACTGCAGGAACAGTAACTACGAACGCGAACTTAACGGGAGAGGTTACTTCAACCGGAAATGCAACCACAGTAACGAACGCCGCAGTAATCGGCAAAGTACTGACCGGCTATACTTCTGGCGCAGGTACAGTTGCTGCAACGGACAATATTTTACAAGCGATTCAGAAACTGAATGGTAATGATGCTTTGAAAGCCCCATTAGCCAGTCCAACTTTCACTGGAACTGTTACTTTGCCAACTGGAACAGTAGCGGTTACCCAGACAGCTAATAATAATACAACTGCCGTAGCTACCACAGCATACGCTGATGCTCAGGCAAGTGCTGCAGTATCAGGTAAACAAAACACGCTGACCAACTCAGCAGGTTTAGCCGGAGCATTAAGTGATGAAACCGGAACAGGTTTAGCGGTATTTGCTACATCACCAACATTAACTACACCAACCATCGGAGTAGCAACAGCAACAAGTGTGAACAAGGTGGCGATCACAGCACCAGCTACAGGATCAACGCTGACTATTGCAGACGGCAAAACTCTAACTGCAAGCAACAGCTTAACCTTAGCCGGAACAGATGCTTCAACACTGAATATCGGAACAGGTGGAACACTGGGAACTAATGCCTACACCAGTACAGCATTTGCACCACTGGCAAGTCCAACTTTCACAGGAACTGTAACGCTTCCAACCGGAACAGTAGCGGTTACCCAAACAGCGAACAATAACACCACTGCCGTAGCTACCACAGCATATGCTGATGCACAGGCAACAGCCGCGGTATCCGGCAAACAAAACACACTCACCAATTCAGCAGGATTAGCGGGAGCACTATCTGATGAAACCGGAACAGGCCTTGCCGTATTTGCAACAAGTCCGACCTTAGTTACCCCAGCTCTTGGAACTCCAAGTGCTTTGGTTGGAACAAACATTACTGGAACAGCTGCAGGCTTAACTGCAGGAAACGTGACTACGAATGCTAACCTAACAGGTGAAGTTACCTCAGTAGGAAACGCAGCCACAGTTACTAATGCAGCCGTAATCGCCAAAGTACTGACCGGCTATACAGCAGGCGCAGGAACTGTAGCAGCAACCGATAATATTCTACAGGCGATCCAAAAGGTAGATGGCAATGATGCACTGAAAGCACCACTGGCAAGTCCAACCTTTACCGGAACTCCAAGCTTACCAACGGGAACTACCGGTATTACTCAAGCTGCCTCAGACAACAGTACTAAACTAGCTACTACCGCATATGCTGATGCACAGGCAACAGCTGCAGTAACAGGCAAACAAAATACACTGACTAATTCAGCAGGACTGGCCGGAGCATTGAGTGATGAGACCGGAACAGGCCTTGCAGTATTTGCTACAAGTCCGACCTTGGTTACACCAAACCTGGGTACACCAAGTACTTTGGTTGGAACAAACATCACGGGAACTGCTGCCGCGCTGAACATTGGCGGAAACGCAGCCACAGTCACTACCAACGCCAACTTAACTGGCGAGGTTACCTCAAGCGGTAATGCAACAACAGTTACCAATGCAGCCGTGATCGGCAAAGTACTGACTGGCTATACAGCAGGAGCAGGCACCGTCGCTGCAACGGATAATATCTTGCAGGCAATTCAAAAGGTAGACGGTAATGTAGCTTTAAGAGCTCCATTGGCATCACCAACCTTCACCGGAACTCCAACACTTCCAACAGGAACAGTAGCCGTAACCCAGACAGCGAACAATAACACAACCGCAGTAGCTACCACAGCATATGCTGATGCACAGGCAACAGCAGCAGTAACAGGCAAACAAAACACGCTGACGAATTCAGCAGGATTAGCCGGCGCATTATCCGATGAAACCGGAACAGGCCTGGCAGTATTTGCCACATCACCAACATTAACTACACCAACCATCGGAGTAGCAACAGCAACATCAGTGAACAAGGTAGCGATCACAGCACCAGCTACAGGATCAACGCTGACTATTGCAGACGGCAAAACCTTAACTGCAAGCAACAGCTTAACCTTAGCCGGAACAGATGCTTCAACACTGAACATCGGAACAGGTGGAACACTGGGAACTAATGCCTACACCAGTACAGCATTTGCACCACTGGCAAGTCCAACCTTCAGCGGAACAGTAACCCTTCCAACTGGAACAGTAGCCGTAACCCAGACAGCGAACAATAACACCACTGCCGTAGCTACCACAGCATACGCTGATGCTCAGGCAAGTGCTGCAGTATCCGGCAAGCAAAACACGCTGACAAACTCAGCAGGTTTAGCTGGAGCATTAAGTGATGAAACCGGAACAGGCCTTGCCGTATTTGCAACAAGTCCGACCTTAGTTACCCCAGCTCTTGGAACTCCAAGTGCTTTGGTTGGAACCAACATCACCGGAACAGCTGCAGGCTTAACTGCAGGAACAGTAACTACGAACGCGAACTTAACGGGCGAGGTAACTTCAACCGGAAATGCAACCACTGTAACCAATGCTGCAGTAATCGCTAAAGTACTGACCGGCTATACTTCAGGCGCAGGAACAGTAGCCGCAACAGACAATATTTTACAGGCAATCCAGAAAGTGGATGGCAATGCAGCAGCAGCAACAGCAGCAGTATCTGGCAAGCAAAACACGCTGACTAACTCAGCAGGTTTAGCTGGAGCATTGAGTGATGAAACCGGAACAGGCCTTGCCGTATTTGCAACCAGCCCAACCTTAACCACACCAAACCTGGGTACACCAAGTACTTTGGTTGGAACCAACATCACCGGAACAGCTGCAGGCTTAACTGCAGGAACAGTAACTACGAACGCGAACTTAACAGGCGAGGTTACCTCAAGCGGTAATGCAACAACAGTTACCAATGCAGCCGTGATCGGCAAAGTACTGACTGGCTATACTTCAGGAGCAGGAACCGTTGCAGCAACTGATAATATCCTTCAGGCGATTCAGAAACTGAATGGTAATGATGCTTTGAAAGCCCCATTAGCCAGTCCAACTTTCACAGGAACTGTAACGCTTCCAACCGGAACAGTAGCGGTTACCCAAACAGCGAACAATAACACCACTGCCGTAGCTACCACAGCATATGCTGATGCACAGGCAACAGCCGCGGTAT
>Ga0209512_1005269_pt1 | contig 10827 bp, 7 predicted proteins | sample frozenSSSSmetaG_FD_184142 | JGI IMG/M metagenome (GOLD analysis project Ga0209512, IMG submission 184142) | Glacier valley bacterial and archeal communities from Borup Fiord, Nunavut, Canada, to study Microbial Dark Matter (Phase II) -... | ecosystem: Environmental > Aquatic > Freshwater > Ice >... | reverse complement strand
AGCGCTTTTCATTTCCTGTAAAATTAAAATTAAAGGAACTAAAAGTACCGTCAAAAGAGGTATTAATGTAGGGTTTTGTAAATTGATATAGAGATTGAATGTCAAAATTTTTGATGTTTCCTTTTATATTAAAACCATCTTTTAAATCAAGTACGTTAAATGTCCAATGCACTTTCAATTGTGAATCTTTCATAAAACGGCAATTGATTTTGATATTTACATCGGTTGCTTTTTTTAGACCAAAACCGCTTTGAATATGAGTTGCATTCAAATCAAAATAATCAAAGGTTAATTTAGCGGGTCCCTTTTCAAAATTGATTTCTTCTTCATAAACTAATTTTGAATTATGAATCAAAAGTGTATCAACCCGAAGAGGAAATTTAATTTTTCGAAGCAATGCATTATACAATGGCTTTTTGCTTAAATCATCTTCGGGAATTTTGTTGCGGTAAATGTTGGCGTTTACACGATCAAGAACCAAAGATTTGGCATTAAAGAAAAATACATCATTTTTAAATCCCCAATCCATTGAATTTATGTCCAATGAAGCTGCCTTAATAGTAAAAAGGTCTTTTTCTTTTGGAATCTTTTTTACAAATTCAGCACGGGAAAACTTGGGTAAGTATTCGAAATTTTTTATATGAAAGGTATGATTTGTTGTTCTTATTTTCTGTGCTTTAATGGTATAAAAATCATTTGGTTTGTAATCTAAACTATCGCAATCCACGATATAGCTATCAAATAAAAAAGGAATTGAACGTTTTAGTATTGGATCACTAATTATGATTCCTTCTATGGATGCAGTGATATTTTGAGTACTGAGAATAATTTCGTTATCATGAGTGGAGATTACTGTCAATCTTCCTTTATGAAGGAAAATATTAGAAACTGAAATTATTTTATCAAATGGTTCGGCTACTTCTTGACGGATAGTACGCGTGTTATTGTCTTTTTTATATAAAATTAAATCAGGTTCATTAACAGTAATGCTATTTGCTTTTATAATATCGTCAAAAAGTAATTTCCAAAGATTGAAATTAGTTATCGTAATGGATGTGGTTTTAGCATAAACTCCAATTTTAGCAGCGCTGTTTTTGGGTTTTATTTTGGGAAGAACCGCTACATTAGAAATGTGAATATTGGCAGACAGTAAGTCAATTGTCAGTTTTTCATAAGTGATATGATAAGGAGTTTTGTTGTTTTCTTTTATAACTTTAGGAAACTGATTTGTAAGCCAAAAATTTAAACCAACATTGACAAAAAGCAATATTACCAATAAAGCAGCAATTCCGAAAATGATTTTTTTAGCTAATGACATATTCGGATATTTAGTTTTAAACAACAATTTTTAAATGTTTTAATTCAGTTCGTTTATCAAATCATGATGTATAATGTCCTGATTATAATTTTCAAGATTATTGTTTGCCACTTTTACTCTAATGGCTCTTAATCCTGACACACCCTGTAGTTCTTCAACTTCAAATTGTTCGATGGCTGGTTCTAATATTTTTTTGAATTGTAGGTATTTGATGTATTTCAAATATTCATTTTCTTCGGCATTGTGCGAATAAACAATCGTAATCTTTTCTTTTTGGGTAATTCGCTCTTTCGTTCCTTTTATATTGGCTTTGTCAATTCGTTTTTTGACTACTTCATATCGGGCATTGTAGGTTCCGTCCACGTCAAAACGTTTTTCATCCATTCTAAATCGGATAGAAATAGGGGAACTAAACACCAGAATCAAGGAAGTAACATCCAATTCATACGGTAAAGTAGCTTTGAGTTGGTGGTGTTCTATTTCCATTTCGCATAAAGTTTGCAGTTGCCACAATCTTAAATTTTGTAAATAAAGGATATTGAACGGTTTTGTCGGGTCAATAGAGGCTCCAATATAGAGATTGTGTTCGACACCATCGGTTTTGAATCGTTCGTAATAATGGGGGTAAATTAGTTGGGCTTCAACTTGCTTTTTATCCAAAACTGCAGCTAGTTTTTTATTGATTACTGACATAGTATTATCAAATTTCTTTCGGGATTGATAAAACATTCCAGTTTTTTCGTCCAAACTTTCAAAATAGTTTTTCGTTGCCATTTCACTTTCAATATCCATTTTAGTATTTCTTAGGATAGGATGAATTTCAGTTTCGATATAATTCTGAATGTGTTGCTCAGTATCTGCTTTTAATGACATTTCAAGTTCTTTATAAAAAGATTGCAATTCGAATATTCGTTGTTCCAATAAAACAAGGCTTTCATTTGATTTTTGATTTTTAAGAAGTTGAATCAGAGTGGTCAATTGGTTTTTCAGATCTTCTCTTACCGTTTCATTTCGATGTTCGGAGGAACCTTTAATGTCAATTTGTCCATATAGAGGATAGACGTCCTTGAATATGATTTCTTTAAAAATATAATCTTTATTGGGACTGTTAGTTTGGTAATATTTCAAAGCTTCCCGTCTAAATTTCCAATATACACTTGAGTGAATGGCAGTATATTCTCTTTGAATAATCGCTTCGATCTGATGTTGCATATCGGTTTTATAACGTTCTAATGTGTCGATGAGATACGATAAAATCAAATCTAGATTTGTTGCGTTAATAGTGTTGAGTTCTTTTGGCTTTTTCGAAACTAATTCTATAATTCCTAGTATGGTATCGTCTTTTATTACAGGCGCAAAAATGCAACTCTTTATATTTTGTTGGAGCAAATGTTGTGCAAGTCTTTCATTTCCGGGAATTTTGGAAAATTTTTCAACATCTGAAATTATTATTGGTTTTTTTTGTTCTAAAATAGCTTCAAGCGAGCAGCCATAAATGGTGTTTTTACAATCCATTTCCTCTAAGCCATTTAAGATGAAACTTTTTATCTCTTTCTCATCATGAGGTGGGTTTGTGAATTTTTCTTGCTCCTCATTGTATACGATAAAGCCAATTCTTAAATCAGCAATTTTAAAAATGGACCTAAAAATGGATTCAAAACTGATACTTGATTTGTTTTGTGATGATTCTGGTTTTAAAAGATTACTCTTTAAGTTTGATATGGCATTTTCTCTGGTAACATCGATGAGGCTTATTATTCCAAAACCTTTTAGAATCCAACTTTCAATAGGGAATTTTTCTTTCCATAGCTTAATGTTGTCATAGTTGTTCATCAAGAGATCAATGTCGTCTTGAGAAAGTTCCGGTGCATTTTGGGTTGGAATAATTTCGATAAAATCAGCATTATACAAAATTCGGTAATGGTTCATGATGCCATTTGAACTCGGAATATCATAAAATAAAGGTCTGTTGAAGTCAAAATTCTGGCCATAATAAGCATTTAAAATTAAGATACAGTTAAAGACATAAAATTGATCCTCCTCAAAATCACGTATCTCCATGTCAAAAGTCATTCCAGCATTTTGAAGAATTTTTTTGAATCTTTCAGAATAATTAAAAGTGATATTTTGAAACGGAATGCTGATTGCTTTAATCTCATTGTGTGTTAGCGCAGTCGGGAAGAGATCAGCAAGTAAATTGTGTATTAACGCTTCGTGTTGATTAATGAAGTTTAAATCTTCAATCCCGTCTCTAAATTCGGGGAAAGGCGCTATTTCTTTCAGTAATGCTTTGGCATAATTAGAGCGATAATCTACATCGGAAGCAGCTATTTCCTCTAAGTTTTCAATCAACTTATGAAATGAAATTAGGGTTTTGAATGGACTTTTTCTAAATGAAGTATTGCTCATAATCGGTGCTAAGTATGTCAGTAAAATTACGAATAAAGAGATTGAATTTTCAATTTTTATTATGCGAAGTTTTTAATGCTTTTTCTATATCTTTTATTATGACAACTTTATCCTTATAAGTTCCAAATATTATTTTTTTGATATTTACTCGGTTGTATAGTTGTAACTCTTGAAAATTAAGTGAAACAAAGGTTATATATTTTTTAGTTGTGGTTAGGCCTTTTTATAGTAGATATGGACCAAATTTAATTGACAAAAGAAAGCACTTCTGAAATTACTTGATATAAGGTTTTTGGCATGATTCATAAGGGAGATTTACAAACGAAAATAACAAATGATCAATTATACAATTGAATTTCACGGGAATTTCCGATTGTTATTAAAAAGTCAAATAAACAAAAAAATAAAGTCACTCTTTACAATTGCATTTTCAATTTTTGAGCCATCTTTAAAAAATGTAAAACTAAATAGTTCTGATGAATATGTTTTCAGATTATACTATTTGCTTTCGGATTATGATCGTATCAAGGTTAGCAATTGCAGTGTGGGTTCATCAGGTAATGCATTGAAATATTTTTCCAATACCTTCTGAAATACAGGATTGGTGTTTTCTACATTTGCAAATAATGTCATGCATGATCGTAATTTCATATCGTCAGGAGTTCCAAATATCTGTGTTGCCGTTTTACCGTTGAGGTTTAATACTTCCTCAGAAATTTCAACTAGATGCTTACCCAGAATGGGATGCTGTAAATAGGCAGTGGCTTGATTCAAATCTTTGATCCCGAACTGTTTTGCGGTTTCACTTGAACCCAGTCCTTTAATTTGGGGAAAAATATACCACATCCAATGGGTATTCTTTTTGCCTTTTTTTATTTCTGAGAGTGCTTTTAGGTACACCTGATTTTGTGCGTCTAAAAATTTGATTAATTCGTTGTTATCAGTCATTTTTCTATTTTAGGTGCTACCGGTAAAGCGTATCACTAAATTAATAATTTATTTGTTATCAGACTCCCATTTTCTGCCTTGGTAAATTAATTTCATGCTCCTGAGGGTATGGAGCCCGATGTGTCATGCTAATGTCTTCCTGAATATGTTTGTGGACTTTATATTGGCTTTCCTTGGTATTTGAATATCGGGGATCAGGAATGAAAGGCATCTTGGCCATTTTGGTAACAGTAATGGTAGGAAAATGATAATCAACTTCGACATTTCCCAAGAGTAAATAGCAGCCACCCCCTTGGAAAGGGTATTTTTCAAGGCTATCCGAAAAGTGCGCCGTATCAAAATATTCTCCTTCGATGTCTACCCAAGTACCAAAATACATCGTTCCTCTATTGGTCGGTACGTGTTTTCGAGAAATCAGATAAGCGAGCATTTTAACTGTTTTTTTGTGGTGTCTTAGCAAATCCTTTGCCATTACATCACCTTTGTATCTGGTCTTTAACAAATCGAAAGGGGAGCAGGATACAGGAAAACTTAACAGTTCTATTTCATCAAAAGCATCTTCAAAAGCAGAGCGTTCCAATACGGGTAGCTTATATTCTTTGACTGGTTCCTGAAGCAGCATCAGGTTTCGATTTTCGGGTTTGAAGTTTACCAGAATTAATCGAGCAATCACCAACAATTGGTTTTTTGTTTTGCCAGTAAAGCGGAAAGCACCAATAAAGATCAGAATCTGGATTCCTTCAATTCCTATGGGGATTCGATTGATGAAATCTTCCAATGACTTGAATTCGCCCTGTTCCTCTCGCTCTGCAATTATAGTGTGTGCTATTTTAGTCTCCAATCCTTCAAGGTGCATCAAGCCCAAATAAATGTCGATACCGTATACTGTAGTTTCGTATTCGCTCTTGTTAACGCAGGGATTGGATATAGTTGCTCCAGACATCCGAGCCTCGTGCACATAGACTTCAGTACGATAAAAGCCACCCTGATTATTAATGACAGCTACCATAAATTCGATAGGATAGTATACCTTAAGATATAAGCTTTGGTAACTTTCGACAGCGTAAGATGCGGAATGTGCCTTACAGAAAGAATAACCTGCGAAGGATTCTATTTGCCTGTATATTTCTTCGCTCAACTTCAAGGGATGTCCTTTTTGTGCACAACAGGCAAAGAAATTATCTTTTACTTTTTGCAATGCTGCTTTAGAACGGCCTTTACCACTCATAGCACGACGTAGGATGTCTCCATCAGCTGCCGGAAGTCCTCCATAATGCAAGGCAATCTTAATTACATCTTCCTGATACACCATGATGCCGTAAGTTTCACCCAACTGCTCTTTGAAAACATCATGGAAATATTCGAATTTATCTGGATTATTATGCCTGAAAATGTATTCTTTCATCATACCAGATTGTGCTACACCTGGGCGAATAATTGATGAGGCTGCCACTAAGGTTTTATAATTGTCGCATTTAAGTCGACGCAATAATCCACGCATGGCAGGGCTTTCAATATAAAAACAGCCAATGGTTTTTCCGCGTTCCAAAAACGTATTGGCTTTGGTTTCATCTTTGGATAGCGACGTATTGCGGATATCTACCTTAATGCCACGGTTCTTTTGGATCAGCTTTACGCTATCATCAATATGTCCAATACCGCGCTGGCTTAAAATGTCAAATTTTTCAAAGCCAATATCCTCTGCAATGTGCATATCGAAAAGGACGATAGGGAAGCCTTTTGGTGGCATCTCTAGTACTGTGTAGTTGGTAATTGGTTCCTCCGAAATCAATATGCCACAGGAATGCATGCTTCGTTGATTTGGATATTTTTCGAGCATCATTCCGTATTCCTGCACATACTTTACTACCGAATTGGAATCATGTAAAGCCATCGGTTTTTTTGCCAATGTATCTAATTCTTCTTTCGGTAAACCAAAAACTTTACCCACTTCCCGGAATATCGACCGGTATTTGAATTCAACATTGGTTCCGCAAAAAGCTACGTGATCGGCACCATAACGATTGAAAATATATTCGAGTATAATGTCTCGTTCTTTCCAGGACCAGTCAATATCAAAATCAGGCGGGCTTTTACGGTTCACATTCAGGAAGCGTTCAAAATACAAATCCAATTCTATTGGGCAAATGTCTGTAATACCAAGGCAGTAACTCACTATGCTATTGGCGCCGCTTCCACGACCGATATGAAGAAAACCCCGACTGTTGCTGTAGCTTATGATGTCCCATGTTATCAAAAAATAACCACTGAATTCCAATTCATCAATCACTTTCAATTCCTTTTCCACACGTGCTTTAGCTTTAACATTATTAGCCCCGTATCTCCAAACTAGTCCTTGTTGAGCAAGACTTGTAAGCAAAGCCATATCGCTCTTCCTGCTATTGGTATAAAATTTTTTGTTTTTTGGAGTTTTGAAATCGAATTCGAAATTACATTCCTGAATTATCTTTTCGGTGTTCGCTACTATCTCAGGGAACTCACTATATTTAGAGAGAAGTTCTTCCAAAGGCTGCATCATTTCAGAAGTTTTACAGTAGTCCTCTTCGGTAAGTTTGGATAAAATGACATTTGTATCGATAGCCCTCAGAATCTTATGTAGATTGAATTCTTTTTTTGTGCGAAAGGTTACGGGTTGCAGGATGACCATTTTACTTTGCTTATTTTTCCATTCCTTTAGGTATAATTTAGGAAGCTGTTCCGGTCGAATACCAATATATTCGTTTTCTTTCAAAACCGTAGGGACATTTTCAAAGGGATAAATGATAAAAACCGCATTAAATTCAGATGCTTCCAAAGGCAAATCTGAATTTTCAAAATTATGTTTGGTCAGAAATCGATTCATTTGGGCAAGTCCTTCAGCGTTTTTGGCAAGTCCTATGTAACAAAGTTGATTGTTGCTGCGAAATTCCATACCGACCAATGGTTTTATTCCAACCTCGTTACATGCTTTTATGAAATCATAAATACCGGTAACCGTGTTAATGTCTGTCAATGCCAAAGCCTTAACGTTAGATGTTACAGCTTGCTGTATCAAGTCCATCAATGGGATAGTGCCGTAGCGCAGGGAATGAAAGGAATGACAATTGAGGTACATGGTGAATTAGGATTTACGTTTTAAAATTTTAGCTTTGTTATTGGGCTTAAACGTTGCGCCAGCACATCGCATTACAGCATCAAAACCATAACGGCTTTTCATTTTGTCCATAGCCTGATATAAGGACAGCATTTCTTCTGTATCTTCAAATAAGTCGATTTGATACGTACCGCGAACCAATCCGCTAAAACGTATTCCTATCAATCTCAGACGCATTCGACGCTGGTATAATTTATCAAATAAATCGGTAACACTTTTTGTCAGGATGTGATCGGCAGATGTATATTGTATCCGGCATTGTTTGGTTTCTGTATCGAAATTGGAATAGCGTATCTTAATAACCACTGTTGAAGTAAGCCATTCTTCAGAGCGCAATTGAAAGGCCAGTTTCTCCACCATCCCTACAAGAATTGATTTCAGTTTTTGAATATCAATTGTATCTTGTACAAAAGTATGTTCTGTTGAAATTGATTTTCGTTCTGTGTAAGGCTCAACCGGATTGTTGTCTATTCCGTTGGCTTTCTTCCATATTTCGATCCCGTTTTTACCGATCATTCGTTGCAGTACTTCTGCTGGCATTTCAGATAGTGTCTGAATGGTACGTATACCAATCCGTGACAATAGTTGAAATGTAACATCACCCACCATAGGAATTTTTTGAATGGACAGTGGATTTAAGAATGGCTTTACCATGTGCTCCGGTATTTCCAAATTTCCCGTCGGTTTTCCTTCACCTGTAGCAATTTTGGAAACGGTTTTGTTAACCGATAAAGCAAAACTTATCGGCAAACCCGTTTCATGCGTAACCGATTGAGCCAGCTCGTTGGTCCATTTATAGCCTCCATAAAATTTGTCCATGCCACTAATGTCAAGATAGAATTCATCGATGCTGGCTTTTTCCATTATTGGAGCTTTCTCTTCAATGACTTGAGTAACCTCATGGGATAGTTTAGAGTACAATTCCATATCGCCTTTCATTACTTTTGCCTGCGGGCAGAGTCGGAGCGCCATTTTAATTGGCATAGCCGAACGTACGCCGAACGTACGGGCCTCATAAGAACAGGAAGCAACCACGCCACGGTCGCCACCGCCAATAATCAACGGTATTCCTTCTAGTTTTGAGTTTCCTAACCTTTCGCAGGATACAAAAAAAGTATCCAGATCCATATGTACAATTGCTCTTTCCATAGTCATCCCATTTTATACACTACAAAATTAGTACAGGTTGTAACAAAAATTATTATATTTGCTGTTACAAATTGTAACAAAATAGTTATGTCTTTATTTTCAGACAACATCAGAAGTCTTAGGATCAATAAGAAAATTTCGCAGGAAAAACTCGCTGAAAGCCTTCTAATCACGAGAGGGAGGTACGTGAAGTACGAAGATGGAAGTTCGGAAGCACCGTATGAAATACTAAAGAAAATAGCGCATTATTATCACATCAGTATTGATCTGTTGCTTTCTGTGGATGTGCGGAAAATTCCAATGAATGATTTATTGAAATTGGAAAATAACCGATTGGTGCTCCCCATTATGGTGGATAGGGAAGGGGAGAATTTCATCGAAGTCGTTACACAAAAAGTAAAGGCTGGCTATTTAAACGGTTATGCCGATCCGGAATATATAGAGAGCCTGCAACAAATCTCGCTTCCTTTTTTAGGACCAGGCAAGCACAGAGGTTTTCCGGTAGAGGGAGATTCCATGCCTCCCCATGAAGATGGTTCCATCATTATTGGTCGTTACGTAGAATCACTGGGTGAGGTGCTTGATGGTAGGACATACATAATCATCACTAAAAATGAGGGGATGGTGTATAAGCGTTTGAACAAAAACAAAAAAAATGCATTAGTTGTAGAATCTGACAACAGTTTTTACCCCGCTTATGAAGTCAAGGCTTCGGATGTTCTTGAGATTTGGGAGTACGAGTGTAATATTGGACGAAGCGACAGGAAGCCCGAAATGGCTGAAGCTGCAAGTGTGAAAGATATGTTTTTAGAGTTGAAAAGGGATATTTCTGAAGTAAAAAAAAGCATCAAACAGTAATGAAATAGTAGTCAATTAATCTTGCGATTGCCTTATTAGCAAGACAATAATACTATTTTTTCACTACCAGATACATCAACACTGGATCATTCAACAAAAACTTTCTCGTTTAACGTGAAATCAAAAGAAATTATTTTTCTCACATTTGAGATATGTGATAGTATAAAATAATTATTGGTGTGCCTTTTTATTCCCGCTCCATGAAGTTTTTGCTCTTCGAGGTCTCATGCTCCACAGTTCTTCGAGGTTCCAGCTCTTCGAGTTTTCATTTTATTAACAAATCAACAGTAAGCGATATTCCCCTTCATTTTCTATTGGTGCTCTGTGAATACAAGGCAGCACCTGTTGTTTTGGATGATCCACTGCCAGACGCCAAAGATGTCCTAATCCTAAATTAATAGGTGCTACATGGGGTTTGGCCTGATAATGCAAATCAAAATAATTTTCCTTCAAAAAGGTTTCAAATTCTTCCGATGGGCCATTATGTAGCTCTTTGAGCTTTTTTCGAATTTCAGGGATTAGAATTTTTTGCTCCGCTTGTTCATTAGAAATAATATCACTTGCTACACCGTGATAGGTACATAAAAAAGTATCCGTTGCAATGGGTGAACGATCGACATGATACGAATATACATCAGTGGATATGAAATCAAATTCATCATCGCGTTCATAGCATTTAAGTAAATTGAGAGACGGGGAAGTTCCGAAATCGGCTAATAATCGCAAATCGTTTAAGATAATTTCCCTTGCCGCATTCCCCTTTTCCGATAGTTGGAGTGCCAATAGATCTTTAGGATAAACCTCTGTTATATTTTCTTTTATTTGCAGTTGACTTACAATCGCTGCAAAATCGCCTTCCAAGTTTCTGTGCCAGCATAGGGCATTTATTTCCCCCTTAAAATCCGTTTGTACAAGTTCAGAAAAAGTGGAGACCATTCCAATTTGACTGCTTTCAGAAAATGTATTGCCCATAGTATGATATCAAGAAGCT
>Ga0209512_1005266_pt1 | contig 10834 bp, 5 predicted proteins | sample frozenSSSSmetaG_FD_184142 | JGI IMG/M metagenome (GOLD analysis project Ga0209512, IMG submission 184142) | Glacier valley bacterial and archeal communities from Borup Fiord, Nunavut, Canada, to study Microbial Dark Matter (Phase II) -... | ecosystem: Environmental > Aquatic > Freshwater > Ice >... | reverse complement strand
GGCATTTATGCACCACAGATTTTGTATCACAAGAACAACGACACCTTTTACATGATTACTACACAGATATCCGGAGGCATTGGAAATATGTTGGTAAAAACGAAAGACCCGCTAAAAGGCTGGAGCGACCCGATTAAACTGAATTTTAACGGGATTGATCCTTCACTTTTCTTCGACGATAATGGAAAAGCATATATCGTACACAACGATGCCCCTGATATAGGAAAGGAATTGTATAACGGTCACCGTGTAATCAAAATTTGGGATTACGATGTTGAAACCGACAAAATTATCCCGGGAACAGATAAAATTGTTGTGGATGGCGGTGTTGACCTCGCGAAAAAACCAATCTGGATTGAAGCGCCTCACATTTACCAAAAAAATGGCCGATATTATTTGATGTGCGCCGAAGGTGGCACCGGCGACTGGCATAGCGAAGTGATTTTTGTAAGCGACAACGCTAAAGGGCCTTACACCCCAGCACTGAATAATCCAATACTGACACAACGCTATTTTGCCAAAGACCGTAAAAATAAAGTTGCTTGGGCTGGTCATGCCGATTTGGTTTTAGGTCCCGACAACAAAAAATATTACGGGGTATTTCTGGCTGTTCGTCCTAATGAAAAACTGCGGGTGAATACTGGTCGTGAAACTTTTATATTGCCTGTCGATTGGTCTGGTGAGTTCCCTGTTTTTGAAAACGGGCTCATTCCTTTGGAACCAAAACTGAAAATGCCTCAGGGAGTTACTGAAAATAAAACGGAAAACGAAGGATTCTTCCCGAATGGCAACTTTACTTTCACCGATGATTTCACTTCCGGAAAACTGGATTATCGCTGGATTGGGTTGCGAGGCCAGCGCGAAGATTTTATTTCAACATCAAAAAATGGCTTGCAGATAAAACCATTTGAGACAAATATCAAACAAGTTGCTCCTACATCCACACTCTTTTACCGGCAGATGCATAGCAGCTTTTCGTATGCGGTGACCATGAACTACAAACCCTCCTCGGAAAAGGATCTGGCAGGAATTGTTGCCTTGCAGAGCGAGCGATTCAACTACGTTTTTGGCATAACCCAAAAAGGAACTGACTCTTACATTTTGCTCGAACGGACTTCAGGAAAATTCAGAAGCCGCGAAGTGGAATCGAAAATTGTGGCAAGCGCCAAAATCGATCTCAGCAAACCGGTTCGTTTGCAGGTATCAGCAAAAGGCGACGATTACCAGTTTAGTTATTCAACCAATGGAGCCGATTTTGTGAATCTTGGCGGAACAGTTTCGGGTGATATTCTTTCGACCGATGTGGCTGGCGGTTTTACAGGTTGTTTACTTGGGTTATATGCTACATCGGCCAATGATGCCCAGCCTGTTGATTAAATGAAAAGGAACAAAAATTATAAGATTAAGACTAACCTGATTGGACTTGAAAATATTAAAAATGATCATGAATCAGAAATATAAAATAAAACTACTGCTGATTAGTACATCCATTTTCTGTTTGTTATTGGCAGGTAGAGTCCAGGCTCAGGGTAAATTTTATCCCAACGAATTCCCTTTGAGTGATGTAAAACTGCTCGATGGTCCGTTCAAACATGCCCGCGACCTGAATATTGAGGTTCTCCTGAAATACGATGTCGACCGTTTACTGTCGCCTTACCGCAAAGAAGCCGGATTGCCCGAAAAGACCAAAAGTTATCCCAACTGGGAAGGCCTTGACGGTCACGTGGGTGGTCATTACCTGTCGGCAATGGCGATTAATTATGCCGCAACCGGGAATGCTGAATGCAAAAAACGCATGGATCAAATGATTTCGGAGTTAGAAGCCTGTCAGGATGCCAACAGCAAAAACAATCCGGACTGGGGAAAAGGGTATGTCGGGGGTGCACCAAACAGCAAACAGATATGGAATACCTTGCAAAAAGGTGATTTTGCAGCTTATCGTTCGGCATGGGCCATCTGGTACAACATCCATAAAATGTACGCAGGATTAAGAGATGCCTGGTTGTATGCTGGAAATGAAGATGCCAAAACAATTTTCATAGAATTTTGCAATTGGGGCATCAGCATTACTTCTCAACTGACAGAAGACCAGATGCAATCGATGCTTGATGTGGAGCATGGCGGCATGAACGAAGTATTTGCCGATGCTTATCAGATAACAGGCGATGAAAAATACCTGAACGCTGCAAAACGGTTTTCACACAGGATGTTTCTCGACCCATTGTCGCAGGGAATTGATATGCTTGATAACAAACATGCGAATACCCAGATCCCAAAATTTATTGGTTTCGAACGGATTGCAGAGCTCAGTGGTGATGAAAAATACGCTAAAGCAGGGAGCTTTTTCTGGGAAACAGTCACAACCAATCGTTCACTGGCTTTCGGAGGAAATAGCAGAAGGGAGCACTTCCCGGCCAAAGAGTCGTGTATCGATTTTATCAATGTCAACGATGGGCCTGAATCGTGCAATTCATACAATATGCTAAAGTTGACTGAGGACTTGTTCCGGGTTCATCCGTCGGCCAAATATTCTGATTATTATGAACGTACGATCTTAAACCATATCCTTTCCTCTCGGCATCCGCAACATGGCGGATATGTTTATTTCACGCCGGCACGTCCACGCCATTACCGGGTATACTCTGCTCCAAACGAAGCGATGTGGTGTTGTGTGGGCACAGGTATGGAAAACCACGGAAAATACAACCAGTTCATTTACACCCATTCAAACGATTCTTTGTTCCTGAATCTTTTTATTGCTTCAGAATTGAACTGGAAAGAAAAGGGCGTGAAAATCAAACAGAAAACCAGTTTTCCTGATGAAGAGCAAACCAGACTGACTGTAACAGAGGGATCTTCAAGTTTTAAATTAATGGTCCGCTACCCGGTATGGGTAAGCAAAGGTGCATTGAAAATTACGGTGAATGGAAAAGAAGTTTCTTATACAGCGATTCCTTCATCGTATGTTAGCATCGACCGGAAATGGAAAAAAGGTGATGTGGTTCAGATCATGTTGCCCATGCACAATACCATTGAGCATTTGCCGAATGTTCCTGAATATATCGCCATCATGCATGGTCCGATTTTACTTGGCGCAAAAACTGGAATCGAAGATTTAAAAGGACTGATTGCCGATGATGGCCGTTGGGGACAAAATGCTGGCGGAGAGTATTTACCGGTTGATAAAGCTCCTATCCTGATTGAAGATGATATTCAAAGTATCGGAAATATGTTGATCCCGGTGAAAGACAAACCCTTAAACTTTACATTGAAAGTGAAAATGGCCAATCCAGCCGAACTTACTTTGGAACCTTTTTATAAAATCCACGATGCCCGGTATATGATGTACTGGCTCGCTCTGTCAAACTCAGGCTACAAGGCGTATACCGATTCTTTGGCAAACATTGAAAAAGAGAAACTTGCCCTGGAAGAACGCACCATCGACCAGGTTGCCATCGGTGAACAACAACCCGAAACCGACCATGCGATGCAGTTGGAGAAATCAAATAAAGGCAACAATTTAAATGAATTTTTTCGGGAAGCACGCGATGGAGGCTATTTCAGTTACGATCTGGCAACAAAGTCTGAAACCGGCTTGTGTTTGATGGTGCGATACTGGGGTGCCGAATGGGGTAACAGAAAGTTTGATATATCCGTCGATGATGAAAAATTAGTCTCAGAAGACAATACCGGTAAATGGAACCAGTCGATGTTTAAAGATATGGTTTACCCCATACCAGATTCAATGGTTAAAGGGAAAGACCATGTCCGGGTGAAATTCCAATCACTTCCCGCAAGTACTGCCGGAGCGGTTTATTACGTAAGGCTGTTGAGAAACAATTAAATGAGAAAGATTATAACTCAATAAATATCAAATTTGTGGAGAATGAATAATGTAAAATCAATTCTAATTCTTGGATTATTTCTATTCGTATCGGTGACTACAACCGCGCAACCGGCAAAAGGCGGTAAAAAAATAAGTTCCGATTTGTTCGGCTTGTTTTTCGAGGATATCAACTACTCGGCTGATGGCGGACTGTATGCTGAGCAGGTACAGAACCGATCGTTTGAGTATAATCCGACCGAACGCCGGGAATGGCACCCGTTTTCCTATTGGGAATATATTTCACCGGGATTTTCCTACGGGAGAATCAGCGTTGAAACCAGCACTCCGGTTCATTCCAATAACCCTCATTACATAGTTCTCGACATTGAACATGTTGGGAATGAAGCGAAATTTACAGGCGAATCGGGCGTGGGATTAAAAAATTCAGGATTTGACGGGATCGTGGTAAAAGCCGGAGAAAAATACAACTTTTCGCTGTTTGCCAAACAATTGTCTGATTTCCCAATTGAATTGTCGGTTAGTTTGCAAAACCCGAAAGGCATAGTTCTGGCTGCAGGTTCTGTTTCAACATCGTCAAAAGACTGGCAAAAATATACCGCAACATTAATTGCCACAGCAAGTAATGATACCGCAACGCTGGTTATTCTGGCCAAAACAAATGGCAAACTGGCGATTGATATGATTTCGCTCTTTCCGGAGAAAACCTTTAATAACCGTCCGAATGGTTTGCGTGCCGACCTTGCGCAAATGCTGGCCGACATGAAACCGAGGTTCATCCGTTTCCCCGGTGGCTGTCTGGTACATGGCGATGGACTTGGGAATATGTATCGCTGGGAAAACACCATTGGTCCTATCGAACAGCGGAAAGAACAACGGAATATCTGGGGCTATCACCAGACTGCCGGATTGGGCTATTTTGAATACTTCCAGTTTTGCGAAGATATTGGCGCCAAACCTCTTCCGGTATTGCCGGCTGCAGTGAGTTGCCAGAATTCGGGCGGCACCTGGCAAATTGGCGGTACCGGTCAACGAGCTCTTCCATTGGATGAAATGCCGGACTACATTCAGGAAGTATTGGACCTTATAGAATGGGCAAATGGCCCCGTCACTTCAAGTTGGGGAGCAAAACGTGCTGCTGCAGGGCATCCGTTTCCTTTCAACCTCCAATATGTGGGTATCGGAAACGAAGATAAAATCACGCCTGAATTTGAGGAGCGATTCACAATGATTTCAAAGGCAGTAAAGGAAAAGCATCCTGAAATTACAATCGTTGGAACTGCAGGCCCTTTCCATAGTGGCGAAGATTTCGATAAAGGCTGGAAAATAGCCAACGACCTTAATATTCCGGTTGTTGACGAACATTATTATACCGATCCGAAATGGTTCATTAGCAATCAATATCGCTACGATAAATATGACCGGACAAAAGGTGAGGTGTATCTTGGAGAATATGCATCGTGGGGCAACAAAATGCGCAATGCAATTTCAGAAGCGGCTTATATGACAGCTCTCGAACGCAACGGCGATGTGGTAAGAATGGCTTCGTACGCACCATTATTGGCCAAAAAGAATTACACCCAATGGAAAACCGATTTGATATTTTTTGACAATGATACCATTTGTCCGACACCGAATTATTTCGTGCAAAAAATGTTTTCGGTCAACCAGGGCGATTACTATTTCGACAAGGTGATTACCAAAGATGAAAAGGATAATGCATTGGCCTCTTCATGTGTCCAGGACTCAAAAACAGGTGATATTATCCTGAAACTGGTGAATTACAACGAAACAGTCAAACCTATGAAAGTTAATTTGAACCGATTCGGTGAGATTGCGACTGATGCTCAACAAACAGTTTTGGCCGGAAGTGCTGATGCCGAAAATACATTTGCAAATACAAAAAATATAGTCCCAACAAGCTCAAGCGTAAAAATCAAAAAATCATTCGATTATTCGGCTCCGGCTATGTCACTGACTGTAATCAGGGTAAAAACGAAAAATTAAATTTTGAATCAATGAATACACGTTATTTTGGTTTTATAGCAGGATTAATTTTATGTTTTAACACGGTCTTTGCCCAATCAAATCTGGCCCATAACCCGATCATTTACGCCGATGTGCCTGACATGTCGATGATTCGTGTTGGTGATACTTATTACATGAGCAGTACCACGATGCACATGAGTCCGGGCGTGCCGATTATGAAATCGAAAGACCTTGTGAACTGGAAAATTATCAATTATGCTTACGATACACTCGCAAATGTTGATGCGATGAACCTGGTGAACGGGAAAAGCACCTACGGAAAAGGTACGTGGGCAAGCTGTATCAATTATCAAAAGGGAATTTTCTATGTTTCAACTTTTGCACAGACAACAGACAAAACCTATATCTACAAAACCAAAGATATCGAAAAATGCCCATGGGAAAGAATTGTTTTTGCGCCCGCGTACCACGACAATACCATTTTTTTCGACGATGATGGGCGCATTTACATGATTTGGGGTGTCAGAAAACTTCGGGTCGCAGAATTGAAAGACGACCTCTCGGGCGTAAAAGAAGGAACAGAGAGGGTTCTTATTGAAGATGCCAATGCCCCAATCGGCAACAATGCTGGTCTTGGCGAAGGTTCCCAGCTTTTTAAAGTGAACGGCAAATACTACCTGTTTAATATTGCCTGGCCACGTGGTGGAATGCGCACCGTCGTGGTTCATCGTGCTGATAAAATATCCGGTCCGTGGGAAGGAAAAGTTGCATTTGCCGATTTGGGAGTTGCCCAGGGCGGCATTGTTGACACGCCCGACGGAAAGTGGTTTGCCTACCTTTTCCGCGACAACGGATCGGTTGGCCGGATTCCATATATCGTACCCATGAAATGGGTTGATGGCTGGCCGGTTATTGGCATCAATGGGAAAGTGCCTGATGCACTCGATTTGCCTGCAAGTACTGGCTTAATCCCGGGCATAGTAAATAACGATGAGTTTACGCGCAAAAAAGGCGAACCCGCATTGCCATTGGTTTGGCAGTGGAACCACAATCCCGACAATAGTTTATGGTCGGTTTCGGAACGCAAAGGATATCTGCGCCTGAAAACCGGGCGGATCGACAGCCTTTTCCTGAAATCGCGCAATACATTGACTCAACGCACCTTTGGCCCCGTTTCTTCCGGAACAACTATGCTCGATGCTTCGAAAATGAAGGAAGGCGATTTTGCAGGATTAACTGTATTCCAGCGAAAATTTGGTCAGGTAGGTGTTAAATTCGTGAACGGACAAAAACAGGTGTTCATGGTAAGCAACAAAACCGACAAACCAACAGAGTTGCAAAGCACCCCGCTTTCGCAAAACAATGTTTACCTTAAAATTGACTGTGATTTCAAGGAAAAAATTGATGTGGCTAAGTTTTTCTATAGTCTCGATGGTAAAACGTGGAAACCTATTGGTGGTGAGTTGAAAATGGAATACACACTGATGGAACATTTTATGGGCTATCGGTTCGGATTGTTCAACTATGCATCAAAAACTCCGGGTGGGTTTGCCGATTTCGATTACTTTCGTATCAGCGGCCAGGTTTCAGACAAGAATTAAAAATTTGTCATTATTACTATAAAACTAAAAATTCCAATAAACCAATAACAAATGAAAGACACAAAAAAAATTTCGGTATTCGAGAAAATCGGCTACAGTCTGGGCGATTTGGCCGCTAACCTGGTTTTCCAGACCTTAATTACCTATCTGGCTTATTTCTATACCGATATCTATGGACTTAAAAGCAACGATGCCTCCATAATAATGCTTGCTGTAGGCCTGACTGCTGCATTTATATTTAATCCAATAATCGGAATTTTGGCCGACCGGACCAATTCGAAATGGGGGAAATTCAGACCCTGGATACTGTACACCGCTGTTCCTTTGGGTATTGTTGCACTTCTGGCATTCTCAACGCCAGATTTTTCGTACAAAGGAAAACTCATTTATGCCGCTGCCACTTATTCTCTTTTATTGATGTTGTATGCCTCAAGTAATTTACCATACTCCGCATTGAGTGGGGTAATCACAGGCGATATGGGCGAACGGAACAGTATTTCGTCATACCGTTTTGTGGCAGTAATGTTTGCACAGTTTTTTGTGCAGGTATTTATGCTGCCGATCATTATATATGCAGGTCACGGTGATAAGGCAGTCGGGATTGAATCAGTAATGACGTGGATGGCAATTGTTGGTACAATCATGTTATTGATCACATTTTTTACAACCAGGGAGCGCATTGTTCCAACGCCGGAACAAAAATCATCTATAAAAGAAGACCTGTCGGATCTTGTGAAGAACAAGCCATGGCTGATCATGCTTAGCTTAACCATCTTGGTGTTCATTACCCTCGCCATGAAAGGTGGTTCATATGTATTCTATTTTAATAATTATGTGGATAAGGCTGCATTGGCTAATTTTATTAGTCCTGTTATTTCTGGCTTGTCTGATTTAGGAATTAATTTCTTTGGTTCAGACCCTGCAGCTGCCGGTTTTGGTTTGTTCAACGCCGGAGGGATTATCTTCATGATTGTCGGAATCTCATTTTCAAAAAAGCTTGCAGATAAATATGGCAAACGGGATGTATTTAAGTATGGCTTACTCGTAGCTACCTTTTTTATTATGATCTTCGTTTTTTTCAAACCGGAGAGTGTGTTACTGATGTTCGGTTCGCAAATTTTGCATGGATTTTTCTATGGCTTAACTATTCCTGTTCTTTGGGCCATGATTGCCGATGTTGCCGACTACTCAGAAATGAAAACTAACCGCAGGGCAACTGCAATTATCTTTTCTGCTATGATGGTCGGTCTCAAAGCAGGGCTCTCAATTGGAGGTGCTTTGGTCGCATGGATTTTAGGTCTATATGGATACATTGCAAAAGAAAGTGGAGTAGCAGGACAAGAGATTATTCAACCTCATTCTGTCTCCGAAGGAGCAAGAATGCTTGTGAGCATATATCCATCAATTACCTTCCTTATTGGCGTTGGACTGCTTTTCTTCTATGTAATTGATAAGAAAATGGAAGTGAAAATTGAAGCAGAATTGAAATTCCGCAGGAAAGGAAACGCATAAGAGCGTCAGATCAATTAAACACAATTCATAATGGAAATCAAAATTTTATCTGCAATTACGGCCCTGGTTTTTCTTACATCCATACAAACCATGGCTCAAAAAACTTTGGCTGAGGCTACCAAAGGGAAATTTCTGTTTGGAGTAGCTGTCAATGCGCAACAAGTCGATGGCGTTAACCCCATCGAAACGGAATTGATTGCTAAGGAATTTAGCGCTATTGTTCCCGAAAATTGCATGAAACCCCAACCCATTCATCCGGAAGAAAACCGATATGTATGGGGTAATGCTGATAAGCTCGTAGCTTTTGGAGAAAAAAACAAACAGGCTGTTACCGGTCACTGCCTGATCTGGCATTCTCAGATTGGTCGATGGATGTTTATTGATGCTGATGGGAAAGATGTAAAACCTGTAGTTCTGAAAGAAAGGATGCGACAGCATATTTCTACAGTCGTTGGCCGGTATAAAGGTCGCATTAAAGGTTGGGATGTAGTAAACGAAGCATTTGAAGACAACGGCGAATATCGCAACAGTAAATTTTACCAGATTCTTGGCAAAGATTTCATCAAATATGCTTTCCAGTTTGCTCACGATGCCGATCCGGATGCAGAATTGTACTACAACGATTATAATGTAGAAACTCCTGCAAAATGCGATGCGATCGTAACATTAGTCAAAGAACTCAAAGCTGCAGGATGCAGAATAGACGCGGTTGGTTCGCAGGCACACATGCACATGAATTCACCTACGCTTGAAGCTGCCGAAGCCAGCTTTAAAAAGTTAAAGGATGCCGGTATTCAAATCCTGATTACAGAATGGGATATTTCAATTCTCCCAAGTCCGTATGATGGAGCGAACATTGCTGCCAATTTCAAATATTCAAAAGAAATGGACCCTTACCGCGAAGGAGTTCCAGATTCTGTTCAACAGAAATGGAATAAACGCATGTTGGATATGTTCGGACTCTTCCTCAAATACAATGATGTTGTTGATCGCGTAACAATTTGGGGTTTGACTGATAATACAACCTGGCTGAATAATTTTCCGATCCGGGGGAGAAAAGATTATCCGATGCTTTTCGACCGCAATAACCAACCCAAACCAGTAGTTGACGAAATGATTAAAATGGCAAAAAAATACAAAACGAAAAAATGAAGAAGGCGAAGTATTTGGTTGAAAATGATTTTATGGCCGATCCGGCCGTTCATGTGTTTGAAGGGGAATTATACATTTATCCTTCACACGACCGTGAATCAGGCATTGCTGAAAATGATAACGGTGACCATTTTGATATGAATGATTACCATGTTTTCTCAACCTCTGATATCGAAAACGAGCCACTGACTGATCATGGCGTTGTACTTAAGGTAAGCGATATTCCGTGGGCCGGACGTCAGTTATGGGATTGTGACGTAGCGGTTAAGAATGGCAAATACTTCATGTATTATCCGCTGAAAGATAAAACCGATATTTTCCGTCTTGGAGTGGCTATTTCCGACGCTCCGGCAGGCCCGTTCATTCCGCTACCCGATCCGATCCGGGGAAGTTACAGCATCGACCCTGCAGTATTTGAAGATACCGACGGAACCCACTACATGTATTTTGGTGGTTTATGGGGAGGACAATTACAACGTTACAAGAATAATAAGGCACTGGAAAGTGCTTATTTGCCTTCAGGTGAAGAGTTGGCTTTGCAATCACGGGTCGTTCGTTTGTCGGACGATATGCTTGGTTTTGCTGAAGAACCACGTCCTGTTACGATCTTGAACCTGGATGGAACTCCTATGAAAGCCGGACAAACCAACCGTTTCTTCGAAGCATCGTGGATGCACCGCTACAACGGCAAGTATTATTTCTCCTATTCGACAGGCGACTCTCATTTATTGTGCTA
>Ga0209512_1005265_pt1 | contig 10836 bp, 11 predicted proteins | sample frozenSSSSmetaG_FD_184142 | JGI IMG/M metagenome (GOLD analysis project Ga0209512, IMG submission 184142) | Glacier valley bacterial and archeal communities from Borup Fiord, Nunavut, Canada, to study Microbial Dark Matter (Phase II) -... | ecosystem: Environmental > Aquatic > Freshwater > Ice >... | reverse complement strand
ACAGGCGTTTAGCTATGCGTTTTGATAAATCAGATTCTGCCTTCCTAGGCTTTATAGCTCTCGCTTTAATTAAAATATTAATTAGCTAACAGTGTGTAAGTAATAGTTGGATCAAACCCTGGTATTGCTTTTCTCTCTTGAGGCTTCTTAAGCAAGATGAGAATATTTTAATGAAGATAAACCTCTTCGGGAGACTAAATACGGTGGAGAGATTTTTAGATTAAAAAAGCGCAAAGCGTAGTCAATCTACACTGAGCATTTTTTAGGTTCTAATGACGACAAAATAACCCACCGGATGATGTCTCGGGATATATTACCAGGCAGGCGATAGAGTAACAGCTTAAGTCAGGATCACTTAAAACAAAAAAATGCAAAACTAAAGAGACGAAAAAGAGCAAAATGATGAAAAAGAAAGAAAAAAGCTAAAGTCGCACTAATTACTGGTGATAATTCTTATATCAAGTGGTGAACGCGAGAAGTGTCTTAAATATGCTACAGAAATATATTAACTATCGGAATCTAGTAACTCTTCAGCTGCTTTGACTCCGGATTCGGTAATTTTTTTACCTGAAATCATCCGAGCTAGTTCCTGCGCTCTATCAGCAGCGTTTAAACTTGAAGCTGAAACTTGCGTATGATGCTGGCCCTGAATCTTCCTGATTAAAATATGTTGACGAGCTTTAGAGGCTACTTGCGGTTGGTGGGTGATCACAAGAACTTGCGCGACCTCACTTAATTTTTTCAAGCGCTCTCCGACAGCTTCAGCCACCGCGCCGCCAATACCGGTATCTACTTCGTCAAATATAACAGTAGTGCTTTGCGTTTTATCAAAAAGCGCAGTTTTAAATGCTAGCATAAACCTTGATAATTCACCGCCTGAGGCGACAGAATCGATGGGCGCAAAAGTTTGCCCGGGGTTTGTTATAGCTAAAAACCTGATTTTATCAATGCCGGTTGAGGCGCCAATCTCTAACGCAATTATCTCAACTTTAAAAACAGCTTTTTCCATCTTAAGCATGGATAATTCTGCTTGAACCTTTTTCTCCATGTCACGCGCAGCAGAAATACGTTTTGCAGATAATTCATGCGCTAGTAGAAAATATTGCTCGGCGGCAGTTTTAGATTCTGAAATTAATTTTTCACCGCTAACTACTTTTTGTTGCAAGCTTGCAAGCTGCATGCTTGCCGTTTCTAAATGTTCCGGTAGCTGGTCGGCCTTGACCCCGTATTTACGGGCAAGGTCTCTGATTTCAAATAGTTTTTCTTCGATAGAGTCTAAATTATACTCGCTGTCATTGAAACTATTAGCAAGCGCACGAAGCGCAAGTCTTGCCTCCTCGATATGGTTATAAGCATCATCCAAGCTTTTTGATATGCCTTGAAAATCGGTGGTCTCCTTGCCGCTTCTATTAATAATCCGTACAGATTTGCTGATAATATTATCAAGCTCGTGGGAACCTAGCTGATCGTTAAGATCTTGAATTAATTGAATTTCTTTATCTCTAGTTTGTAGTTTAATTCGGATGGCTGATAAATATTCTTCATCACCGACTTTTACGGACGCTTTGCTAAGCTCTTCAACGACAAAGCTTAAGTAGTCGATTTCACGCTCGAGATTATCCTTTTGCTTGTCAAGTTCCTCGATTTCTTTAAGTATATTCTGCCACAATTTATACTGAAAACTAACTTCAACCTTAAGTGCGGAAAAACTGCCGTAATTATCAAGAATATCCATATGAGACCCGGCGCTAAGCAGGGTAGTGTGATTATTCTGACCGTGAATTTCAAACAGGTAATTTGCAAGGCTCTCAACAGTTTTCTGAGTAACCACTTGCTCATTGATCAGGAATTTCTTTCTGTTATCAGGATGCTGAACGCGTTTAATAGATATTTCATCACCGGTCTCAATGCCCTTTTCATCAAGGACATTATTTAACTCGTTTGAAGAGGAGAAGATCGCAGTAACTGACGTAGCTTGTTGTTTGTCCTTATGGATGTTGCCGCTTACCTTACCGCCAAGACACAGTAAGATCGCTTCAAGTAAAATGGATTTGCCCGATCCCGTCTCTCCTGTGATAACACAAAGACCGGATTGGAGTTCTAAGTCTAGCTCGTCTATCAGTATATAGTTTCTGATGCTGAGGCTAAGGAGCATTTACGTGCCTTTATTCAACAAAGAATAGCTGTATTTATACCAGTTGCTGTCCTTAAAATTCGCACCCAAAACTGCGGCATATTTTTTTGCTTCTTCAGGTAAACCAAGGGCAACATAACTCACTACTAATCTATAAAGTGCTTCAGCAATATGGGACGTAGTTTGGTAATTTTCAATCACATTTTGAAAACGGTTTATAGCAGCTGAAGGGTTGCTTTGCTTTAAATAGCCGCGCCCGATCTCCATTTCCTTACCGGCTAAATGATCATTAACCAAGTCAATTTTCAAGGCTGAATCAATGGCATATCTTGTATTTGGAAAACGCTTTATCACTTCTTCAAAACTGGCTTTTGCAAGCGCGGTTCTTGACTGATCTAAACGGACATTTGAAATCTGCATGTAATAAGATAGCGCCTTGAGGTAATGCGCGTAGGCAATATCAACATTCATTGGATGCAGTTTGATAAAAGTATCAAGCACGTCAACTGCTTCGTCATATTGAGTAGCTAGGAACAAAGAATAGGCATGCATCAGTTCTGCTTGCGGTGCTATATCATCGCCTGGGTGCTGGAAAAAGATCTTGTCAAATTCCTCAGCTGCCTGAGTATGCTTACCTTGATCTAAATAGGCAAGTCCCTTATTATAAAGTTCAGGAGCAGGCACTACCAGATCATCGTCACCCTTTTTGTTTTTGCATCCGGAAAAACTAAAGCAGATAAGTACTAAAGATGCCAGGTATAATTTCGTTAACTTCATAAGAACTTTAAATTTTCAATTTTGTTATACACGATAAATGTTTAAATAAACCATTTTATAATTTGGTGCCCCTGGCCGGACTTGAACCAGCACACCCTTGCGGGCTGCAGATTTTGAGTCTGCCGCGTCTACCAGTTTCACCACAGGGGCAAGCATAAAGGTATTTCTACACAATTCTTGGGCGTATGTCAAAATCTGTTTGTGTATCTGCGTAGTTTTTAGATTCCAACGTTCAATGATCGATCTGTTCATTCTCAAGCTCTCTAGCTTTAGCAAGTCTGATAAAGCGGGCAAAAGCAAAAATCACCGAGTCAACAAACCCATCAAAGCCAAAAACGAAATATCTCCTGATAATAAAGGCCTTAAAGAACCAGAAGAACATTTCAAATATTATCCTGATCTTGTGCGGTCGTCGTCCGTTTTTTGCCATGTCCCGAGCTTGTTCACTTGAATAGAAGTTAGCCTTAGCAACCAACTGCTCTATTGAAGTTCCAGACCGGTGGTAAGCAATCTCATTGAAATCATAAATCTTGCCCGAACTATCAACTTCTTTATTGAAAACAACAGCGTCATGAGTTGTTGAGTTCACAGTATTTGCAAAGCTACAAAACTTGCGATTATAAACTCTGGTAAATTTATTAGCAGGGGCTAAATACCGTGGTTTCTTATCGCGACGGTGCAGTATCACGAAATTTATTTGGTAGGCAAGAAACCTATCCTGATTGTCAGACTTGAAAGTAAACTCAATCTCGTCCTTCAGTTCAGGGGTTAACTCTTCGTCAGCATCGATATTCAAAATCCAGTCGTGCGCACATAACTTCTCCCCATAAGCTTTCTGAGCTACATATCCGGGCCATGGGTTATATATAACTCGCGCACCAAGCTCTTCTGCTATTTTCACCGTATTATCAGTGCTACCGCTATCAATAACTATAATCTCATCGACAATATTCTTGATACTGTTAATAGTGAGAGCTATGCGGTGCTCTTCATTCTTAGCTATTATAAAGCCTGATAATTTTGCCATATGAACTCTTATAGAATTTTAGAAAATCCTATATTAGATTAATTCCCTGTAAACATCTAAGGTTTTGCTAAGCATTAAATCAAGGGAGAAATTTTCTATTGATGATTTACGAGACTCTTGTCCCATCTTAACTGCTTCTTCAGTCCCAAGTATCGATAAACAGTAGCTGATCTTTTCAGCAAGATCTTGTACGTTACCTGGTATAACGTGAAAACCTGTAACTTTGTCTTTGATGGTTTCAGCAGCCCCGCCTATGCTTGTTGCAATAACTAATTTCTCCATCGCCTGGCCTTCAATTATTGTTCTACCAAATGCTTCAGGTTGGATTGACGTTGATAACACAATGTCACATATGCCATATAGTTTCAACATATCCGGTTCGTTACCAAATATTTGAATCTTACTCTGAAGTTTAAGCTCTCTGATTTTTGCATGAACCCTTTTATTGAAGTTCGGGTGTTTTGACAGGTCACCCACCATCAAACAATAAAAGTCCTGATCTTTAATGAGCCCTAGCGCCTCAATAAGACTCATATGTCCTTTCCAAGCAGTCATCCTTGAAGGCAATAAAATAACAGGAGTGTTTGCTGGGATATTATATTTCTCGCGAAATTTAAGCTGATGCTCAGGTGTAATGCTTGCAGGATCAAAATAGTTCTGATCAATTCCGCGGTGTATTACCCTGATCTTTTTCTCATCAGTTTTGTAATTTGAAATAATATGCTGCTTAACAAAGTTTGAGACGGCAATGATCCTTTCACCTTCAGTCATAATGCTGTTGTAATATCTTTTTAGGAAACCTGAGATATTATAAATACCATGAAATGTTGTGATGAATTTTACGCCTGTCGCCTTGGTGGCCATATAACAGCTCCAAGCAGGAGCACGTGAGCGTGCATGCACGAGATCTACATTATACTTTCTAATGATACCGGCTATGAGTTTAGCATTCTTCCAGATAGTGAAAGGATTTTTACTTGCGACATTTAGCTCAACGTGAGGGATCCCGAGCTTATCAAGCTTGTCAACCAAAGGTCCGCCAGCTGAGACAACTAAAGAATTGAATTCATCTGATCGGCTTAGCTTACCGGCTATCTCGATAGTGCCTCGCTCGACTCCTCCGGATACTAACGCCGGAACTACTTGCAAGATGGTTTTTTTGTGGTATTCTTTAGTCTTAATTATTTCAGACATCTAGTTTTTAAATATTAATGAATAAAATTTATACTACTGATAAAGACAAGTTTATCTCTTATAATCACTATAAAAGCAATAAAAAAAACAATCTTCATATTATTTTCTTGCACGGACTTATGTCAAATATGGAGGGTGTAAAAGCTTGCTTCATTGAAGATTATTGCAAAGTTAAAGATTACAATTTCACTAAGTTTGATAATTTCGGTCATGGTAAATCATCGGGCCGATTCACTAGCGAAACAATTAGTTCTTGGCTATACGGCCTTGAGCTTGTGTTGCAAGAATTTCAAAATGACGAGTTAACTTTAATAGGATCAAGTATGGGCGCATGGGTTTCAATGCTTGCTGCTATAAAACATCCTGCTAAAGTTAAAAATCTAATATGTATAGCACCTGCTCCTGATTTCACTGAAGATTCTATCTGGAAAAAATTACCGCCATCTAAACAACTGGAGATGCAAAGCGCAGGCGTGCTTAATGTTGCAGGTCCCCATTGTGGCAGTGGTTATCCAATTAGCTACAAATTAATTGAGGATGCCAGAAACCATCTACTACTTAATTTAGAGTCAATAAAAATCAGTTGCCCAGTACATCTTATACATGGATCATTAGACCTAGACATTCCTGCAAGCGTTTCAACTCAACTATTTGATAAAATTGTAAGCTCTCAAGTGGTATTAAAGTTAATAAAAGATGGGGAGCATAATTTATCAAGACAAAGCGACTTGCAAATTATCATAAACTCGTTAGAAGAGATCTTGAACACTAACGGTGCAGTAAACTTAAAACTTGATTACAACAGTTGAGGACATTTTATCATGTAACGCTTGACCGCGAGTAGTAAATAAGATTGACCACATCCCGAAAATTGCCGTCAAGTACCCACAGAATCTTTTAATAAATTGATAGGTAGTAGGTTTGTCTAAGGTGTCGGCGTCTACAATTCTCATTCCCATAACGAGCTTGCCAGGCGTTGCTCCAAAGTACTTCCAAAAACTTACGAAATAAGTACCCATCAATAAAAAATTTATCAAATTAAGAACTACGATACAGATAAAGTAAATGCCTGTTTTGTGAGCTGTCGAAATATAATCAAAAAAGACAGGGCTATAAAAAATTTGCGCAACGTTAATAGGGCCTTGAGCTTCACTTTGCACTATTAAAATATAATCCTTAAAGGCGTAACCATAGATGATCTTAGCAAAAATACTCATGATAAAAGGTAAAATGATAGTGATCAAAAATAGATCAATCGTTACTGAAAACAGCCTAGGGATAAATTTAGGGTATAATATCTGCTTTTTCATAAATAATATTAGTATTCAAATACTGCTTTGAGTCAAATTATCTTAAGATAAAATCCAATCTATTGCCAAGGGTTATATCTAAATTTTTAGTAGAGGCTGGTACAGCAACAAATTCAGTTTTGATGTTAACATATTGGTTAGGTAATAAGGTAACATTTGTTTTATCTTCAACATAAGATTTAACAGGGCGGCTATTTTTATCAATCAATCTGATCCGAACTAGTGGCATCTGAATATTTTTAGGAGAAGAGTTCATTACTTTATAGCTTATTATTACTTTCCCGAGTTCCTTTTGGCTCTCAACATGGATATCCTTAATATTTAACTTCGAATGATTTAGTGCAGAGTCAATTCCGTATATATTTGGAAATAAGATAATAGTTAAAGTAATTATAAGACCGATCAATATAAAGGGAAGGAAATACAAGTACTCAGGTATTTTAATTGGTAGTAATGCTGGAAGATTTACGCCGTTTCCAATTACAGGGGGAGTGTACGAATTATCAAAGTTCATGACAAGCGGCTCCATCTTCAACTGACTAGTTAACTTCTGATGCCAAATATGGGCACATTTAGAGCATTTAACTTTTCTACCAAAATTACCAATCTGCTCAGGCAGGACCATAAAATTAGTATCACATTTGGGGCAGGCGATGTACATTAATTATACTTATCTAGTTATTGTGTTTATAATAAGTTACTTGAGTTGCTACAAAAATAAAGTTATTTACAACTTTTATCAACAAATAACATATTAGAATTTATGAATAATTATAATAGCAAAGTAGAACAGCTTTGGCAAATCCGCGATAATCTGGTTGAAGATCAAAAACTCTTAAACGAGGCGCGGCTTATTATCGATGATATTTTACAAAGTTTAGATGCTGGAATTTTTCGTATTGTTGAGAAAAAAGACGGTACATGGATTGTAAATGAGTGGCTTAAAAAAGCAATACTCTTACATTTCAAAATAAGTGATATGCGAATTTTTTCAGGAGAATGCACTCGTTGGTATGATAAAGTATCTTTAAAATTTGATGAAACTACAAATGAACAAGAGTTTAAAGCTCGAGGATTTCGTATTGTTCCCGGCGCTTATATTAGAAGTGGGGTATACATCGCACCGCGCGTTGTAGTTATGCCATCTTTTATCAATATTGGTGCTTACATTGATGAAGGCACGATGATTGATACTTGGGCTTCAATCGGCTCATGTGCTCAAATCGGCAAAAACTGCCACATTTCAGGAGGCGTTGGAATCGGAGGAGTACTCGAGCCCGTTCAAGGTAGACCTGTTATTATTGAAGATAATTGTTTTATTGGCGCCAGATCAGAAATCGTTGAAGGAGTGATTGTTGAGGAAGGTGCTGTAATTAGCATGGGGGTATTTATCAGTAGCTCAACTAAAATAGTCTATAGAGATAGTGGAAAAGTAATTTATGGCAAGCTTCCTGCTTATTCTGTTGTAGTTCCTGGAACTTTACCTGACGCAAGTGACCCAGGCAAACCGTCGCTTGCCTGCGCAGTAATTATAAAAACAGTGGACGCGTCAACCAGAAGCAAAACCTCAATAAATGAGCTGCTTAGAGGTTAAGGCGTGCGTAAATTATTTGTAAGAGTTTTCCTTATAAATTTTGTGACACTATTATTAAAAAGTAAAAACTATAACTGCACGCGAGAGTTGAGTAAGTTAAATAAGCAATTTGTTCTTAAGAAATACAAGTAATTTTGAGAGAAGAATGGATTCGAGTTTCATCAACATATTTACCCGTACATTTAGAAAAAGCTTTTCATTTGAAGGTAGAGCTTCAAGAAAGGAACAATGGCTGTGGGCTTTTCTTGCTTTAAATATCATGGTAATATTTTATGTTATACTCCCCGCCCTTTATCCGAGTGCCACATTTGAACTGATATGTGTAAGCTTTTACATTATTTGTTTCTTTCTTCCCTCACTGTCTCTCTCAGTACGTCGCTCACATGATTTAGGGTACAGTGGCTGGCTAGTTGTTCTAGACTTTATCCCCATCGTTAATTTTTTTGTATCTTTATATCTGTTATTCAGAGCAGGGAATAAGGAAGCTAATAAATACGGGCTGGTGCCTATTGATCAGAATTTAACCAGTTTTGATAAAATTTGGTTATGGACCTTTGTTGCGATTACTATAGTGGAATTCGGTCGAAGACTTTACTTTGCATAATAATTACTTAATCATTGAAAACATATCAAACTTATAGCGTTTTTTTGTTTATAAATTTCATAAGCTCTTGATTTCTGATAACAAAATACATACTAATAATTGCTAAGGTCATGAACAAGCCCATGATAATTCCAACATTTTGAAATGATCCTGTATAATAGTGACCTGCGAGTTGAAGGCTCAGAGCAGTCAGAATAAGACGGGTTCCTTGGATAATTGCTGAAACTTTCGCTTTCGCTTTTGCATTTGGAATAATATTTAAGGTAAGAGGATAAAGTATTATACTTGGAATAATTTGTCCTATAACAAATGGCAAATACGAAAGGGTAATAAGTAGCGGACTGCTGCTATTCATCAATGAAACTAGACCAACCATTATCAGCGAGATGACATAAAGTAAGTTTGAAGTATAGAGTATTTTCTCCTGATCAAATTTATCCATGATAAGTCCGTAAAATATACTTCCAAGAGCAAAAATAAAAGCTAAGAAACCTTGATAATAGCCGAAATGTGCAAGGCTTACTCCAAGATCTTTTATATATAATAAAGGTGACATCCCAACAAACAGCCAGTAAGGTACTGATGCAAAGACAAAACTAAAAATTAAAATCATCAGTGGTTTTGATCTTGATATAGCAATATATCCGGATGATGAACCTGTTTCATTGAGTGTAGACTTATAGTTAGCAGGAACAAAAAATACTGTCATTATTAATGTTACGATTCCAAGTAACAAAAGCGTCATGAAATTTCCTTGCCAGTGAAAATACATTGTGATGTAGCTACCAAAAACCGGCGCAAGACCTGCTGAGATATTCATCAGGCCGTTGAGTATTCCCATTAAACGTTGTTGATGTTTGAGAGGATATATATCTGCGATAATTACAAAGCTTAAAATTGATGGTGCTGCAACCCCAAGTCCTTGAAAGAATCGACCGACAAGTAGTAAATGGTAATTTCCTGCCCATAAGCAAAGGCAACTGCCAAGGGTGAAAATTATAAGTCCGATTAATATAACGGGTTTACGACCATAGCGATCAGCGAGATTTGCCACAACAAAAAGACTCAAGAAATATCCTACAAAATTAACCGATAGCAGTGCTTCGACCCAGAATGGTGAAATGTTGAATTGACTCTGTAACTCAGGAAAACTTGGGACGAAGAGATCAAATTCCATTCCCGTTAATATATCCATCAAGATAACGGTCACAAGTAACATATTACGAGTTAAGAACTGATTCATTTAATTAATCTGTAAAATTTTACTCTTAGCACATTGCTGACATTTAGTCGCGTAGGTTCTATTATTTAGGCAGCTACAGTTTTCTCACCAGTGATAATTCTGTGACTTATCAAATCAAGCCCACGTGCAAAAGCACCGTTGCCTAAAATATTTACGCAAGTAATCATTGGATCAAATAGAATGTAAAGTGCTGTAATCAGCGACATCATCTCGGTATTAAATCCAAGATGTGCACTCAAAATTGGCAGCATCACTATTATACCGCCACCAGGTATAGCAGCCACTGAGAACTTTGCTAGTACAAAGTAAAATGTAAAAATCAGATAAGAAAAAAAATCAGGAGGCGGCATATCGTAATTTTTCAGCACTGCAAAAGCAAATATCGGTATTGCTAAACAATCGCCGATCAAGTGAATATTTACAGTTATAGGAATGATCGACCCAATTAAGTTTTTGTTTTTCGCATTGTTCTCAACTCCTAAAATAGTTAAAGGCATACTTGCAGCGCTTGACATTGTGCTAAACCCAAGAACTGCAGCAGGTAACATATTTTGAACGTTTTGAATAAAAATTTTAATGTTAAACCTGCTTGTTATCAGATAAAGCAGAGTCAAATATAGAATTTGAGCAAGTAACGCCACCAAGAATACTTTTGTATAATCTTTAACTATAACATGAATGGTTCCTTCATATTGTAGTTTGATAATAAACCCCGTCACGAATAGCGGTATTAAGAATGAGAATGCTTTTAAGATGACTAAAACTATAGCTAAACCACTATAAAGTAGTTACAATAACTTTGTATAAATTAAAAAATAATTGGTAAGACATATTCGATAGATTTTCGAAAGAAAGTGCTTGCTATAAAAGAGAAGGAAAAGCTGAGTTTAGAATTGGTATCAAAACGTTTTGGGATAGGGAAAAATACTGTGTTTGTATGGACTAAAAAAATA
>Ga0209512_1005262_pt1 | contig 10841 bp, 12 predicted proteins | sample frozenSSSSmetaG_FD_184142 | JGI IMG/M metagenome (GOLD analysis project Ga0209512, IMG submission 184142) | Glacier valley bacterial and archeal communities from Borup Fiord, Nunavut, Canada, to study Microbial Dark Matter (Phase II) -... | ecosystem: Environmental > Aquatic > Freshwater > Ice >... | reverse complement strand
TCGACCACGAGACCGATCGCGAGCTCGTGGTCGCCTCGTTCCATGCCGCTCCGCTCACCGCGCGCAACTCGCTGCGTCGCGAGCAGATCCGCGCCGCCCACGAATTGTTGCTCACTCTCGGCCACGGTCTGCCGACGCTCATGGTGGGCGATTACAACTACCCCCTGTTTACCAATACCCTCGCCCAGCGGGTGAACGAGTCCGGATACGACCTGTCGCTGAGCGACCGGCGAACGTACACACGCTATAAGTTCTTCCGCGGTCACTTCGACTTCGCCACATCCGTCGGTCTGGGTATCGACAACGTCGAAACTCTCGATCGCGGAGCATCCGATCACATGCCCATCATGGTGAGTGCGTCGTACCGCGAGGACGCGATAGCTCCTCTTTGACCGCTGCGATCCTGCACTCCTTTCGTTGGCATCCACTGCATGTCTCGGCGCCGAGCGCAAGCCCTTTGACGTGAGGTTCTCGAGGCGGTTGGCTGAGTACAGCGCCAAATCGTGCGCACCAGTTCTCGCACCGGCGGAGGCACTCCCATGCACTATTCACACCAGGCCCAGTTGAGCGAGATCGCCGGTCTGCCGATGCCCGGAGAGCCGTCGGTCGCATTCTGGAGCGGCAACGTTCGACATGTGATCACGGCACAGGATCACGAAAGCTGGTGCCTGTTCGAATCCGCCGGGTCGCTCGTGGGGGAATTGGTGACCGAGGAGGGCGGGTTTGCGGTCCTCGATGACGACGGTGGAGACGCGGAACGTTTCGATAGCTGGCGATCTGCTGTGCGTCACATCCTGCGCCGCGGCCTGCTCGCCGCCTGAACTCCGGCGCCTGAACTCCGGCGCCTGAACTCCGGCGCCTGAACTCCGGCGCCTGCACTCCGCCGCCTGAACTCCGCTGCCTGAGCCCCTAGGGCTTCCAGACCATCAGTACAACCACGGCAACCAGCAGCAGGCTCGCGATGCCGGATCCACCCGCGATCGCACCGTACCCGACGGGACGTCCGGCGGAGATCGTCCCGTCGAAACCGGGCCACGCCGTCACGTCGCCAGCCACCCTTTTCATCGCTGGCACCGTGACGGCCAGATTGACCGCGACAGCGAGCAGATACAGCACAATCGACCCGATGATCCAGCCCGAGGCGAACGTGAAGTGGTCCTTCGGATCGCTCACCCCGAGGAGGGCGAAGCCGAACGCGAAGACAATGAGCGAGAGGAGGGTGAAGGCGGATGTCGCGCGCGCCAGTGCCAACACCTGCGCGCCGTTCCGAGACCTGGCCCCACGCATGGCGGTCATCGGCAGGATGGCCATCGGACCGATAATGAAGGCGGCGGTGACGACATGCAGAACTGCGAACAGGGTGCCCATAATGACCTTCCAGAACTGATGTTGAAGCGAACACAGGCCAGGGATGAGGCGGGGCGCCAGACAATCACCCTGTCAGTCGATACCCAGCGGCCGACACTCCGCGGTCGACACTCAGCGGTCGGATGCGGCGGCCGGCGATTCGACCGGGGCGAGTCCCTCTGAAACGGACAGGAGCAGCGCAGAGCACGCGCGGAGATCCTCTTCGGGTATGCCGCCGGTTGCGAGCCCCACGGCAACCTCGAATTCGCAGTAGAGCTGGTTCATGACTTCGTCCGCCGCCGGAGTGAGCTCGAGGAACAGGCTGCGCCGGTCGCTCGGATGAGCGACTCGACTCATCAGCTGCGCTTCGACGAGGCGGGTCGAGATCGCCGTCACTGCGCCGGTCGTCATCTCCATCGACTCCGCCAGATCCTTCGGGGTGATGCTACCGGCCTCCGCCACTCGCGTGAGGGCACGAAGTTCACTTGCTGTCACTCCGGCCTCGCGCGCTATGCGGTGACGGCGACTGTCGAGCGCACGCAAGAAAATAAGCGAAGCGGCCGGGAAGCCGTCGAGAGTGTGGGCGGCCCCGAATTTCTGATACATGAGATCCCCTTGGTTCGCTCCAGAGACAGGTCGGAACGCGACCCGCTCAACACCAGCTTGGTCTAATTGTCAAGGGGTAGTATTTCACACCTTTAATGGCTTTGACTTTGAGAGACAAGGCGCGCCAGTCAGTGTGCTCCGATCGAGAGGAATCCGATCCTTCCACCAGAGGACTCTGCCGCCGCGACCCGAATCCAACCCACCCGACTCGCACAGGGCCCGAGTGACGTCGCCCTCAGCCCGTCCCTGCGGGAACGCCTCACCGAGGCCGCCTATCCGCTTTTCGCCCGTCGCGGTGTCAATGACGTCACTCTTGACGATATCGACTGCGCTGTGGGAGTGGCCGTGGAGGAGTTCGCGCCGGTCGTTGCGTCCCGGGACGAGGCTGCCGAAGACTTCCAGGCCTCCCCGGCGCGCGACCGGACAATCGCTGCGATCGAAACCGGTTTACGCGAGCGGGGGACCACTCCGGAAGAACGACTGCTCGCCATCTTCGATGTGTTCGATGACTGGTTTCATCGCGATGACTTCGAGCCCTTCTCATCCATCAACGCCATGATCGAGATGGGAGCAGCACACTCGTTCGGAACGGCCAGCATCGAGCACCCGGTGAATCTCCAACAGATCGTGACGACACTCGCCGAAGAAGCCAACCTGCGCGAGCCGGCCGAGTTCGCGCGATCCTGGCACATTCTGACGGAGGGCTCGATCATCTCGGCTAGCGAGGGCGATACCCACGCGGCCAAGCGCTCCCAGAACATGGCTTGCGCGTTGATTCGCGAGCACAGGAAGGTTGTTTGTGCCGCGCGAGAACGCTTTCCAGGCGGGACGTCAGCGCCTGCCGCAGTCAGCGCGGATGAGGACGGCGCGGATGAGGACGGCGCGGATGAGGACGGCACAGCGGAGGAGTGGACCGACTGGGACGATCTCTTCCCCACGCACAAGGTCGTCGGCGCGCTGTGCGATGTCGACAGGGAGGATGACGCATTCGCTTCCGACTACGGTTACGACCTGCCCTGATCAGAACCGGGATGCCCGCGATTGCGAATCCGCCTTTTATGCTTCGTCAGAGCCGCGTCAGTGCCGCACTGAGGCCCGGTGTCGCGGAGAGAGAACCATCCCGCGCGACAGTGAGGACGTCTATCGACCATTTCTCCACGATTGACGCGAGAGCGCTCGGTCCGCCCGCGATGATTGCCGTAGCGAGTACGTCGGCCGTCTCGATGTCGTCGGCCACGACCGTCGCCTGGAGGTAGCTGCGACCGATTGCTGTCGGGGTCCAGATGTGGTCGGCGCGTTCAGCGCTTCCCGAGGTAGCGACGGCATGGCGGGTGCCATCCAGCGGAAGGGTGAAGAGGAGCGCGGTGCGGTCCGTGGGGTCGACCACACCTACCCGCCACGACGAGCCGTCCGGTTGCTGGCCCGCGCAGAGCACGTCGCCGCCCGCGTTCAGGCACCAGTCGGAGAATCCGAAATCCAGCAGATCATCCGCAGCAGCCTGCATTGCCAGGGCCTTCACGGTGCCGTTCAGATCGATGACTCCATCGGGACGATGGGGGGTGAATGCTCCCCCCGTAGCGGCCCGCCAGAGGAGGGCGGCGGCATAGGTCGACCTCAGCTCGTCGCTTGAGGCGGTGAGCGCGACTTGCCCCGACGCGACCAGGGAGAGCTCTGAGTCCGGTTTATAGAGGCTGAAGCGCTCATCGAAGGCGGTGAACCGTCGCTTGACCGCCTCTACGGCCTCCGAGGTTCCGGGCGCCTCCGCGACGGTGAGCGACACCATCGTGCCCATGGTCTCGAAGAGATGAGCGCCCATCCGCCTAGATCCCGGCCTGGTCCAGTGCGGACTGCAGCGAGGTGAGGTAGGCGTCGCTCGTGTACGTGGCCCCACTCACCGTTGAGACCCGGGCGGATTGCGCGCTGAGGACCTCCGAGCGCAGGATCGGTGCGGCAGTGTTGCTGATCTGCACGGAACGGCCCCCGTCGTCGGTGAGGTGCAGTGCCTTGACCTCGGTCATCGTGCCGTTTGCCACCACGATCTGTACCTGAACACTGCCGTAAGGGGTGCTGGTGCTGGATCCGGTGAAGCTTCCATTGACTGCGGGGGCGGCCGCCGGAGCGGTCCTGGCAGGAGCAGTGGTCGTGGGGGCCGTCGGCGTGGGCGCAGTCGCGGTGCCTGACGTGCCTGGGCGTGCGTTCGTGCCGCTGGCGGCGCTGGTCGCCGTCGCGGCGGTCACTGCAGCCGAACCGGCCTGCCAGCCGATGACGAGGATTGCGACGGAGGCGAAGATACCACTGAGTGTTGCGCGTGTTCTCACCAGTCGAACCTCTCTGTATGCAGCTGATGCTCGGGGATTCCGGCACGACGCGCGTCGTTCTCCACCAGGTCGAGCCACGCGGTCGGGCCGCAGATATAGAGGTCGGAGTCCGCCAGGTCGGGGAAGACACTCCGCAGCGTGACGCCTCGGGATGCGTCGGCCTGCGGCATCCACCCCGGACCCGACTGTGCTCGCCTGCCCACCATCGTGTAGAGGCGGGCTCCCTTCTTACGGGCGAGTTCCGAGATTTCGTTCCAGAGATAGGCCTCCTCCTGGGTGGACGCCCGGAGCAGGATCGTGGTCTCTCCCGGGCGCACCTTCGAGTCTTCGAGGAAGGCCCGTACCGGGGTGATGCCAATGCCGGCAACAACGATTGCGAGCTTCGGAGCGGTTCGCCCGGCATCGGTGAACATGCCATAGGGGCCCTCGAACGACACGCGGGTACCTGGTCGCACCGAGCTGATGGCACTGGTGCCGGTGCCGAGATCGCGCACCGTGATCCGCACGGTCTTATCGGTCGGTAGCGCGGAGAGCGAGATCGGGTGCGAATGCCACCAGGTGCGGCCGGTCCAGAAGCGCCAGACGAAAAATTGGCCGCCAGCCGATTCCAGAGCGCGCAGGTTGCGCCCGGACAGGTGTATCGACACCACTCCGGGTGCCACGTCCTCGACCCGGGAGACTCGCACGCGATGACGGATGGTGGAGATTACCGGTTCGGCGAAGCGGTAGGTGGCGATCGATCCGAAGGCTAATACGTAGAGAGCGATCCAATAGACCCTCTCGACGCTTCCGGCCGAGAGGATGCCACCGACGCTCAACTGGTGCGGCACGGCCACCAGCACGGCGACATAGCTGAGCAAGTGAACGATGTGCCAGCCCTCGTAGCTGAATTTGCGACGAACTGCCACGAGCGAGGTGACGACAACGACGATCAGGAGTCCGAGGCCGATGACAGCGAGTGGCATGTCAGGAATGGCGAGCATCGGTCCGATCTCGGCGATCGGGTTGATGCCGGAGCTCATTCCATAGCCGACGAGCAGGAGGGCGCCGTGCGCGAGCAGAAGGTACAGAGCCGGCTTTCCGAGCGAACGGTGCACGGCAATCGCCCGGTCGTGACCCACGGTGCGATCGATGATCGGGATGCGGGCCGCGAGCACGATCATCACGAGGATGAAGTCGGTGCCAATGAGGCCGGTGACTATTCCGATGCTGGTGACGGCATCCGCAACAGTGCCGAATTTGGCAGATCCACCGGTGGCGAGGAAGAGGGCGGCGGCCGCCGCACCGGACGCCCAGAGAGAAGTGACCAGGATGTCGGCGATTCGCGCCCGGCGGCGATACTGCTTGCGCCGATCTGGCGCAGCCGCACGCGCTCCGCCCGGGGAGGCCGGGCGCCGAGTGGTGGTGTTCGCTGACATGTCTACAGCTTCTGGCGGTTTGCTATGCGCTTGCCGTGAACGGGACACCGCTCACGCGTGAGTTCTCACATCTTGGGAATCGAGACCGTCACGACTAGCCCACGAGCGGTGTTCTGCAGCTGGATGGTGCCCTGCGCAGCCGTCACAATGGCCTGGACCAGGGCCAGCCCGAGGCCGCCCCCACCGGTGCTCGCGGTACGGGAATCGTCCGGACGGGAGAACCGGTCGAAGGCGTGCGGCAGAAACGCCTCGTCCATTCCTGGCCCACTGTCGCTGATTCGGAGCACGATTCCCTGCGGCACGGCACTGAGGTCGGCATCCACCGACCCACCTGGCGAGATCGCTGCCACGCTGTTGGCGAGGAGGTTGTCGGAGAGTCGCGCAAAGCTCTCCGGGGTGATAGCGAAGCGGGCTCCGAAATCTGCCCCGGATGCCGTGAAACCAACCTCGGCGCCACTCGCGAGCCCGATCATGCGAGCGCGGTCGACACTGCCCATGAGCTCAGACACGAGCTGGTCGGCGGAGCTCGGCCGCACGGGCACCGCTTGCGCATCGAGCCGGGAGAGCTCGAGCATGTTGGTCGCGAGTGACGAGAGGCGGGCAACCGATTTTTCGGCGGCGATGACCTGGGCGGCGAGAGCGGGAGCATCGGAGAAGTCGTCATGGGCGAGCTCGAGCTGGGTCTTGAGGGCGGAAAGCGGAGTGCGCAACTCGTGGGCGGCATCCGAGACCACCTGCTTCTCGCGCGCGCTCGAGGCCCGAACTCGAGCGAGAAAGGCATTGAGCGTCGTGGCGAGCTCGGAGAGTTCGTCCTTCGCCTGGCCGACCGGGAGCACAGCAGTCGAATCCATGCCGAGGGACTCTGCATTGTGCCGCATGCGCCGCACCGGTCCGAGGGCCGCTGCAACCAGCAGCCAGGAGGCGAACCCGAACGCTGCAAGCAGCACGATTCCGCCGATCACAAAAGCTCGGTCGAGACTCTCCAGGGCGATGCCCCGTGCTGCCGTGCTGCGGGCCGCCCACAGCGACCATTCGCCGGTGTTGGTGTGCACCAGCCGACCGACCACGACAAACGCAGCCCCGTCTTCGCCGGAGGTGAAAGTCTCATTACTCCCGGGGCGATGCACGACATCCTGACGGATGTCGTGCGGAAGAGTGTCGAGCTTCACCGCGCCAGCCGGGTCACGCACAAAGACGAGGAGGCCCTTGCCCGAGTCATCCACGAGTCCCCGGGGGTTGGCTATCACCTCGGTCGCGTAGGAGTCGAGGTCCGCCCCGGCGAGCGTGGTGTCTGAGGCGGCAAGGATCGACACGACCTGGGCATGGCCGGCTGCCAGAGCGATCGCAAAGATCACGGCCGCGATTACGAGGCTTCCGATGGTGATTCGAGCACGGATCGTGAGGCGCAGCAGCACGATCAGGACCCGTTGACAACGAGGGAATAGCCCGAACCGCGCAGCGTAACGATGGCGACCCCGGCGATCACCGGGTCGAGTTTGCGACGCAGGTAACGCACGTACTGGTCCACGATCGTCGGGTCTATGTGCCGGGTGGTACCCCAGACTTCCTGCAGGATGTCGGCGCGCGAGACGGTCTCGCCCTGCCGCGACACGAGATACCGCAGCAGCGAGAATTCTTTCGTACTGAGAGGCAGCGGTTTATGTTCGACGGTGGCCCGCACACTCGAGGTATCGAGGATGAGGGCTCCAAGTCGCAGCACGGGCTTGGGGGTGGACGCATCCCGCCGCACGAGAGCGCGGATGCGTGCACTGAACTCCGCGAATGCAAAAGGCTTGGTCAGGTAGTCGTCCGCTCCGGAATCGAGCCCGAAGACCCGGTCTTCGACCGCATCGCGGGCGGTAATGAGTAGGACCGGCAGCATGCTGCCACTGTCACGAAGGTGCCGGCAGACCTCGAAACCGGTCATTTCAGGCATCATGACGTCGATGGCCGCCGCAGCGAAGTCGGACTGGGCGGCCGCGATAAGTGCCTCCATGCCGTTGGACACGAGGGTGATTTCGTAACCTTCGCCGGTGAGCCCACGCTCGATCAGCGTGCCCATGGCCTCGTCATCCTCGACCACGAGAACGCGCGTATGACTGACCCGCTGAGGGCTAGACAACGCCGGTGGTACCGAGCAGCGCACCGATCGTGAAGGTCGCGATGAGGGCGAGAGCGCCCCCGATGACAACGCGGGCGGCCGCGCGCGCTCGACCCGCGCCCCCGATGTGGGCGCTGATCAGCCCGGTGGCGGCCAGGGCGATCAGAACGACTGCGAAGGTCACCGGCACGCGCAAGCGCTCGGGCGGCAGCAGGATCGCGAGCAACGGGATGATGCCGCCAAGGAGGAAGGCGGCCGCGGAAGCGAAGGTGGCGTGCCAGGGACTGACCACGTCGTTCTGGTCGATGTTCAGCTCGATCGAGAGGTGGGCGGCGAGCGCATCGTGGGCGGTCAGCTCTGTGGCGACAGTGAGTGCAGTCTCCCGGCTCAGTCCCTTCGCCCGGTACATGCCGGCCAGCTCGGCGAGCTCTTCCTCAGGGGTTTCCTCTAATTCGCGGCGTTCTTTCTCGATGAGGGCGTGCTCGCTGTCGCGCTGGCCGCTCACCGACACATACTCGCCGAGGGCCATCGAAATGGCCCCGCCGACGAGGGCGGCGAGTCCGGCGGTGAGGATCGGGGCGGTCGCGGTCGTGGCACCGGCGACACCGACGGCGATAGCGGCGACGGAAACGATGCCGTCGTTGGCGCCGAGCACCCCCGCCCGCAGCCAGTTGAGTCTCTGGGCGACGCCACCCACGTGCGGTTCGTTGGCCTGCTGGTCGGGAGCGGTCTGATAAGTCATATCCCTATGAAACCCTTTTTTCGGAGGGATTTCCACGAAGGACAGGCTCGCCTATGCCCGCGGGGTGAAGGCGGCGAAGATGCCCACCCCGGCCAGCGAGCCGAGGCCGATGTGCAGGGTGACGGCGAGACCGCGGCGGCGGGAGACCATAAGCGACCCCCCACCAGTCATGGTCTAATCGACGGGAGGCCGCCGATTGGGAGTGTGGCAGGAATGGGGAGCCGCCGTGACCCCCTTCGTCACGATCATCGCCATAGTCCTGCTCGCCGCGATCACCCTTGCCGTGGTGTTCGCTCTGCGGCTCGAGCACCCCTGGCTGCAACCGTGGGCAATCCTGCGTGCGGTCATCCAGCTGGGGATCCTCAGCGTGATCCTGGGCGGGGTGATCAGCAGTCACTGGTTTGTGGCGGCATTCCTCGCCGTCATGGTGACGGCGGCGACCTGGGTCGTGGTCCGGAGGCTGGGAGTCGCGTCGCGATACCTGCTCCCCGTCGTCGGTACCGTGATCGCGGCATCCGCGATTCCTCTCGTGGTCGTGTTCACCACCGGAGCTGTCGCGTTCAGCCCGCGATACCTGCTCGCGCTCGGCGGTATCGTGATCGGCAACACGATGACGGTGTGTACCCTGATGGGCCGCACACTCGGGTCGCTGTACCTCTCCCAGCGTGACGAAATGGAAGCCTGGCTCTCGATCGGCGCAACGCCACGCCGGTCCGCTTTGCGGGCAGTGCGTTCGGCAGCGTCAACGGCCCTCATCCCGTCGACCGACCAGACGCGGACCACCGGCATCGTCACCCTGCCCGGCGCGTTCGTCGGTGCCGTGTTCGCCGGAGCATCCCCAATCCAGGCGGCGCAGTTCCAGCTCGTCGTGCTCGCCGCCGTCCTGGCGGCAGGAGCGCTCACGGCCGCGTCATTCACCGGCGTCTTCGGCGCGCCCGAGGTGCTGCCACTCGACGAACGCCCGCTCGGAGGGCGCCGCGCGGTGTCTCAAGCGCACACCCCTTCTGAAATCGGGCCTTAGGTCCCTAGGACTCGGCGCCATGCGGGCGTCAACTGGTGTCATGCAAGAGATGAGTGCCACCGCCCCGACCCAGCCTTCGCACTTCGTGGCCGACCCCGATGGGGCGCGTTATGAGTCTGACGACTGCACACTGCATGCTCCGGATGCGACGCACCCCGCCCGTCGAGTGGGGCGCATCGTCGTGGGAGTGGACGGCTCCGAGGCATCCCTCCGCGCGCTGGCCAAGGCCGTGACCCTTGCCGGTTCGCTGAACACCGGGCTGCAGATCGTGACCACCTGGAAATTCTTCACCGACTACAACGGCATCGGCGTGACCGACTGGTCACCAGAGAAGGACGCCACAGAAATCCTGGGCGATGCGTGTCATCGCCAGTTCGGAGAGTCCCTCCCGGAATGGGTGACCACTGGCTCCTCCGAAGGAAGCCCGGCCCAGCGCCTCATCGACGCCAGCGAAGGAGCGGAGATGCTCGTCGTCGGAAGCCGTGGCCACGGGGGAGTGGTGGGTCTCCTGCTCGGATCGGTGAGTTCGGCCTGCGCGGAGAAAGCGCCTTGCCCAGTCCTTGTCGTTCACTGACCGCACCCGCGGCGCGGTGACCGACCCGAGTGGGCACCGGCGCACGCCGAACTCTGGAGCGCACCTCTCGGTCGCGTGCAGGCGGTCGCGGCCACCCCTCCTATCGAGGCCCCTGCGCCGCGTCGACTGTCCTGGCCGGCACTCGCGCTGAGGCAGTTCCTCTCTCCGGTCACGCTCATCCTCATAATGGCGGCCACGGTCGCTACCGCAGTCGGAGATGCCACCGACGGCATCATCATCGGCATCAGTGTTCGCAAGTGCGGGACTCGGCTTCACCCAGGAATTACGCGCCTCTCAAGACGTGCAACTGCTTCTCTCCAGCCACTCGTCGACGGTTGACGTGGATCGGCACGGCGAAACCCTCACCCTGGTCCTTGCCGCCGTTCGAGCTGGGGATGAACTGCGCCTGTCGGCTGGCGACGTCGTGCCGCGCGACTGCTGCGGCATCCGGCTCCCACCGCCTTCGAGCACGGTCTCAGCCGGTTCGGCATCCTGCTGCTCCAGGTGACAATCGCCCTCACGATTGCCGTCTTCGTCATCAACCTCATTCTGGGCCGCCCGCTTCTCGATGCGCTGCTGTTCTCACTCGCGCTGGCCGTGGGAGTGACTCCCCAGATGCGGCCCGCCATCGTGTCGGTGAGCCTCTCAGCGGGGGCCCGAACGCTCTCGAAACACCAGGTGATCGTCAAGAGGCTCGATGTGATCGAGGATCTC
>Ga0209512_1005258_pt1 | contig 10844 bp, 7 predicted proteins | sample frozenSSSSmetaG_FD_184142 | JGI IMG/M metagenome (GOLD analysis project Ga0209512, IMG submission 184142) | Glacier valley bacterial and archeal communities from Borup Fiord, Nunavut, Canada, to study Microbial Dark Matter (Phase II) -... | ecosystem: Environmental > Aquatic > Freshwater > Ice >... | reverse complement strand
GCATCATTGGAGCCGATGGAGATCTGCGAGGTAATGGTTCTGACGTATTGCTGAGAAATGTCTTGCTCACGCACGCGGATATAGGCGTCGAGCAGATAATCCACCGCCACGATGGGGACGAACGCCAGAATGGCGCCCAGCAACATCAGGATATTGGAGTATCGGGTCTTCAATGGACGAATCCGAAACGGCGAACGACACCATCATCGGTAGCAACCAGCCTTTAACGGATCATTAACGCTGGTTAACATTGATCAACCATCCTCCTCAGGCCCATAAAAAAAACGGCCCCTGTTGCCAGGGGCCGCTGCGGATCGCCGTCGATGACGGGCTACTTCTTGTCCTGCACGTTCAGCCGGATGCTCAGTTCGCGCAGTTGCGCGGCCGAAGCCTGGCTGGGCGCGCCCATCAGCAGGTCTTCGGCCTGCTGGTTCATCGGGAAGGCGGTGATCTCGCGCAGGTTCTGCACGCCGCACAGCAGCATCACCACGCGATCAACGCCAAAGGCAGCGCCGCCATGGGGCGGCGCGCCATACTGGAAGGCGCGATAGAGGCCGCCGAACTGCTCTTCGACCTCGTCGCGGCTCTTGCCGGTCAGCTCGAAGGCCTTGACCATGGTTTCGGGCAGCTGGTTGCGGATCGAGCCCGAGGCAATCTCGTAGCCGTTGCAGACCGCGTCATACTGGTAGGCCTTGATGGTCAGCGGGTCCTGGCTGTTGAGCGCCTCGATCCCGCCCTGGGGCATGGAGAACGGGTTGTGGGCGAAGTCCACCCGCTTGTTCTCCTCGTCCCATTCGTAGAACGGGAAGTCGACGATCCAGCACAGCGCGAACTGCTCGGTATCGATGACATCGAGATCGGTGCCGACCTTGGTGCGGGCGTCACCGGCAAACTTGTAGAACTTGCCGGGGCGGCCGCAGACGAAGAATACGGCGTCGCCGTCCTCCAGACCAAGCTCGGCCTTGAGAGCCGCGGTGCGCTCCTCGCCGATATTCTTGGCAATCGGGCCAGAGCCCTGCCCTTCCTTGAAGAAGATATAGCCCAGGCCCGGCTGGCCCTCGCCCTGCGCCCAGGCATTCATGCGATCGCAGAAGGCCCGGCCAATCGGCTCGGCGCCCGCCTTGTTCCTGGCGGGAATGGCCCAGACCTCGACCTTGTCGTCGGCCTCGATCTGGTTGGCAAAGACCTTGAAGCCGGAACCGGCAAAGTGCGCGGTCACGGCCGACATTTCGATGGGGTTGCGCAGGTCGGGCTTGTCCGAACCATATTTGCGGATTGCCGTGTCATAGGGAATGCGCGGCCAGTCCTTGGTGACGCGCTTGCCCTCGGCGAATTCCTCGAAGATGGCTGTCATGATCGGCGTCATGGTGTTCCAGACGTCTTCCTGTGTGACAAAGCTCATTTCGAGGTCGAGCTGGTAGAATTCGCCAGGCAGGCGATCGGCGCGCGGGTCTTCGTCGCGGAAACACGGCGCGATCTGGAAATAGCGGTCAAAGCCGGCCACCATCAGCAGCTGCTTGTACTGCTGGGGCGCCTGCGGCAGGGCAAAGAACTTGCCGGGATGGATGCGGCTGGGCACGAGGAAATCGCGCGCGCCTTCCGGCGAGGACGCGGTCAGGATGGGGGTGGAATATTCGCCGAACCCGGCTTCACCCATGCGGTTGCGCATGGAGGTGATGACCTTGGTGCGCTTGACGATATTGGCATGCAGCTTTTCGCGGCGCAGATCGATGAAGCGGTACTTGAGACGGACATCCTCGGGATAGTCCTGCTCGCCAAATACGGGCAGCGGCAGTTCCTTGGCGGCCGATAGCACCTCGATCTCGCGGATGAACACCTCAATCGTGCCGGTCGGCAGGTTGGGGTTGATCACCGAGGCGTCGCGCAGCTTGACCTCGCCATCGATGCGGATGACCCATTCCGAGCGGACCTGTTCGGCGGCAGCAAAGGCCGGCGAATCGGGGTCGACCACGGCCTGGGTCAGGCCATAATGGTCGCGCAGATCGATGAAGAGCAGCCCGCCATGGTCGCGGATACGGTGGGCCCAGCCGCTGAGGCGGACAGTTTTACCAGCATCAGCGGCGGTCAGGGCCCCGCAGGTGTGCGAGCGGTAGCGATGTAGCGTCATGATTGAAAAGCTCTGCAAAAGGCCGGAATCTTGGGGCGGAAAAGCGCATGGGCGCCCCCAATTGTCAAGGTGAGCACCCGTCCCTGACCGCAATGCCACCGCAGATGGCTAAGGCCTCGCCTGCCTCAACAAATCCGGTCTGGAGTGGGCCTGCCGCACCTGCTAGTAACAATCTTGACGATTTTGAGACGGGCGCTCGCATGGACCTGATAGTTTCCACAGACGTTCTCGCTGCTTTTTGCGAGCGCGCTGCAAAGTTCGATTTTGTGACGGTCGATACCGAGTTCCTCCGGGAAACCACCTACTGGCCCAAACTCTGCCTGGTCCAGGTCGCCACCGATGACGAGGCAGTGCTGATCGATCCGCTGGTGCCCGGCTTCGACCTCAGCCCGTTCTATGACCTGCTGGCCAATGCCGCCGTCACCAAGGTGTTCCATGCCGCCCGGCAGGATATCGAGATCTTCGTCAAGGCCACCGGCCAGGTCCCCGAGAATATCTATGACACCCAGGTCGCGGCCAGCGTCTGCGGCTTTGGCGACAGCGTATCCTATGACAATCTGGTGCGCGCCATCACCAATGTCGAGCTCGACAAGTCCAGCCGCTTCACCGACTGGTCGGCGCGGCCGCTGTCGGAAAAGCAGCGCCTCTACGCCGTGGCCGACGTGACGCATCTGCGCGACATCTATCGCGAACTGGCCAAGCAGGTCACCGCGACGCGCCGGGGCGACTGGGTCGAGGATGAAATGGCCATCCTGCGCAGCGTCGATACCTATGTGACCCAGCCCGACCAGGCCTGGGAACGGCTCAAGATGAAGATCAGCCGGCCGCGCGACCTGGCGGCGCTCAAGCTCCTGGCAGCCTGGCGCGAACAGCGCGCCCAGGATAGCGATCAGCCGCGCAGCCGCGTGCTCAAAGACGACGTGCTGTCCGAACTGGCGACGCAGCGCCCGCTGACCGCCGATGCCTTCGAGCGCCTGCGCGCCGTGCCGCGCGGCTTTGGCCGCAGCTCAGCCGCCGCCGAGATCATGGCCCTGCTCAAGGATGTCGAGGCCATGGGCAAGGCCGAACTGCCGGTCATGCCCGAGCGCTATCGCGGCCCATCGCCCAAGGGCGCCGTCGGCGACCTGGTGCGGGTCTTGCTCAAATCGGTGGCCGAGCAGCATGGCGTTGCCGCCCGCATCATTGCCACCTCGGATGAGATCGACGCCCTGGTGCTCGATGACCAGGCCGAAGTGCCGGCCCTCAAGGGCTGGCGACGCAAGCTGTTCGGCGACAAGGCCCTGGCCATCAAGCATGGCCGCATTGGCCTCGTCGCCACGCGCAAGGGCATTGTCGAATTTGCCATCAAGGATCACGAGGACACCGCCGCGGCCGAATAGCGGCGCCACTCTTGCTGAAAACGCTCTAGAGCACGCGCACCGTGGCGGTCTTGTAGCCGACAATGCCGGCAAAGGTCTCGAGCCGGTTCTGCAGGTGCTCGCCGTCGAGAAAGGCCAGATCGCTGGGCAGGACCAGCGACAGGCCGTCTTCCACCAGCTCGAAATGGATTCGCGGCAGCACGCCCGGCATGGCCGCCGTCATCGGATAGGCGACGCGGAACAGCGCCCCGATCACCCGCGCGCGCTGCGTTAGCGCCGTATTGCCCAGCGATACCAGCGAGGCCGCCGCCTTGCTCTTGGGGCCGTCATAGCGAATAGCGATGACCTGGGCCAGGAAGGCCCGCCCTGGATGGTCGACGCCGCTGAGCGAGCCATAGGCAACGGCGTCGATGCTCTGGGAGCCGCGATAGTCAGGATGGGTGCGCCAGCCGATATCGGAGAGCAGGCAGACCACGGTGCGCAGCCGCGCCTCTTCGGCGCTTTCCTCGACGCCGGCAACGGCGAGGAACTGGCCGGTAAAGGCGATCAGGTCATTGGCATGGGCCGGCGAGCGCGAGCGCAGCACCGAGAGTTCCTCGGCGCCCTGGATCAGCGGGTCGATGGCCTGTTCGCGCGGATCGAGCATGCCGTAGAGAAAGCCCTCGCGCACACCCAGGGCGGAAAACACCACTTCCTTGAAGCGACCGGCCTTGAGCACCTCGCCCAGCACCGCGGCGCCATAGGGCACCAGCTCGCGCCGGGAGGAGCTGACATGGTCGGCCCCGTCATAGCCCCTGGGGGCATCGGCCGCGACGATGTCGGCGCAAAAGGCGATCATCTCGTCGGCCGGCACCACATAATGCTGCACCATGTGCAGCGGATACTTGGTGACGATCTGGTGAAGCTTGGCCAAAGCGCGCCAGGTGCCACCAATGGCGGCAAAGGCGCTGCCCTTGTCAGTGCTGGCCAGAATGGACTCGGCCAGGCGCGCGCCGACGATCTCGGCCGCCTTGATGGGCGAGCCATTGCTGTCATCCTGCAGCCGGATCACCCCCAGCTCGAAGGACTGCCCGTCCGTATCGGTGCCATTGGAGATGCTGGAGAGCTCAAGGCTGCCGCCGCCCAGATCGCCCACCAGGCCGTTAAAGCCCAGAATGCCGGCAACGGCACCAAGCGCGGCGTAATGGGCCTCCTGCTCGCCGCTGAGCACCTGCACGCTGCTTTGCATCAGTTCCTCGACCGCGCCGACGAACTCGTCGCGATTGGCGGCGTCGCGCACGGCCGAGGTGGCGAGGATGAAGACCTTGCCCACCCGCATCATCCGGCTGACCAGGGCGAAGCGTTTGATGGCGTTGAGCGCCTGGGCCATGTTGGCCTCGGCGAGGCGGCCGGTCTGGCCGACCCCGCGCCCCAGGGCGCAGGCGGATTTCTCGTTGTAGAGGGGGGTCAGCGCGCGGGCATGCCGCTCATAGACCACCAGACGGACCGAGTTGGAGCCGATATCGAGCACGGCTACGGGCTTGGCGCCCTTGATACGGCCCTGGGCCGTCGGATCGGCGTCAACGCCCCAGAACTTGTTCAAGCCTAGTCCTCGTCTGCCTCGACCGGGCCGGCGCTGCCGCGTCCCGACAGCGATGGATTGGTCATGAAGTAGTCATGCGCATTGAACGGCTCGTCGCCGTCGGCGACCCGCATACGATGTGAACTGCCATCCGGCAAGACTTCCCAGCTCTGCTGGTTGTCACGCAAATAGGCAACCAGAATCCGGTCGAGGATCTGCTTATGCACGGTGTTGTTGAGAATGGGCACCATGACTTCGACGCGGCCATCGAGGTTCCGGCCCATCAGGTCGGCCGAGGAAATATAGACCTTGGCGCGGCCGTTGGGCATGGCCTGGCCATTGCCGAAGCAGTAGATCCGGCTGTGCTCAAGGAAACGCCCGACCACGGACTTGACCCGGATATTGTCCGAGAAACCGGGGATGCCCGGGCGCAGGCAGCAGATGCCGCGCACGATAAGGTCGACCTTCACGCCGGCCTGGCTGGCGTCATAAAGCGCATCGATGATCGGCGGATCGACCAGCGAGTTCATCTTGAGCAGAATGCTGGCGGGCTGGCCATTGCGGGCAAACTCGATCTCGGCGTCGATATCGTCGAGCAGCCGCTGGCGCAGGTTGACCGGCGAGACGGCGATGGATTCAAGCTCGGTCGGGCGGGCATAGCCAGTGATGAAATTGAACACCCGCGCCACGTCGCGCGTGATGGCCGGATCGATGGTGAAGTAGCTCAGATCAGTATAGATCTTGGCGGTGATCGGGTGGTAGTTGCCGGTGCCGATATGGCAATAGCTGACCAGCTTGCCCTTTTCGCGCCGCACCACCTGGCTGAGCTTGGCATGGGTCTTGAGCTCAATGAAGCCGAACACCACCTGCGCGCCGGCCCGCTCCAGATCGCGCGCCCAGCGGATATTGGCCTCTTCGTCAAAGCGCGCCTTGAGCTCGACCAGGCACGTCACCGACTTGCCCGCTTCGGCCGCCAGCACCAGCGCCTTGATGATCGGGCTGTCCGCCGAGGTGCGATAAAGCGTCTGCTTGATGGCGACCACGTCGGGGTCGCGGGCCGCCTGCATCAGGAACTGCGCCACCACGTCGAAGCTCTCGAAGGGGTGGTGCACCAGGATGTCCTTGGCGCGGATGGCGGCAAAGCTGTCGCCATTATAGTCGCGGATCCGCTCGGGGAAGCGGGCGTGATAGGGGGTGAACTTGAGGTCGGGGCGATCGACGTCACAGACCTTGCTGGCATCGGCCAGGCCGAGGAAGCCGTGGACTTCGAACACGTCGCCTTCCTTGACGCCCATCTGTTCGCCGATCTGGCGCTTGAGGGCGCGCGGCATCGAGCTTTCGATCTCGAGCCGGATCACCTGGCCGCGGCGGCGCTGGCGCAGGGCACTCTCGAACTCCACCACAAGGTCGGCGGCCTCGTCGTCAATTTCGATTTCACTGTCGCGGATCACCCGGAAGGCGCCCGAACCGGCCACCGAATGGCCGGGAAACATCTTGTGAAAGAAGATCTTGACCAGCGTGTCGATGGTGACGACCTCGCTGCGACCTTCCGAGACCAGGGCCGTTGGCAGGTTGATGAAGCGATCGAGATTGCCCGGAATGCGCACCAGCGCGGTCAGCGGCAGATCACTGTCGGGGCGCTTGAGCTCGAAGGCGAGCGCCAGGCCCAGATTGGGAATGAAGGGAAACGGGTGGGCCGGATCGACGGCGATCGGCGTCAGCACCGGGAAGATTTCCTCGCGGAACAGTTTTTCGAGATACCCGACCTGGTCGGCGGTCAGGTCGTCCTGCTCGTGGATCACCACGTTCTGGGCGAACAGTTCCTCGCGCAGATCCTGCCAGTGATCCTGCTGCTCGAGCTGCAGGTGCTGGGCCAGGGTGGCGATTTCCTCGAGCTGCTCGGCCGGCGTCAGGCCATCGGCGCTCTGCTTGGAGAGGCCGGCGCGCAACTGCCCCTTGAGGCCGGCCACGCGGACCATGAAGAATTCATCGAGATTGTTGGCCGAAATCGAGACGAAGCGCAGCCGCTCCAGCAGCGGATGGTGCACATTGCCGGCCTCTTCGAGCACCCGCATGTTGAACTGCAACCAGCTGACCTCGCGATTGACAAAGCGGGCCGGGCTGGTGCGCAGCGCCTGGGTGTCCGGGACGGCGGCATCGGCGTCGGCGTCAGAAAATTCGCTCATGTCATTCATCGGCTAGACCATCCCCATCCTGTTCATCGCGCGCGTCACCCCGGTCGATGCGTCGGCGGTCGAGTGCATCGGCAGCAATGGTGCGGGTAATGGCACTACCCTTGGCCAAAGCCAGTCTATCGATCAGATCGGCAAGAAGCACGACCTCTTGCGCAGAACGCTCCATGCGGGCCACCAGATAGGCGATGATGCGCGGATCGACCTTGATCTGCCGGTCGCCGAACAACTTCACGAACATCTGTGACAATTGAATGTCGTCGGTCAGCTCGAGGGAAAAGGCCGTGGCCCGGCGCGCCCGCGAGCGCACATCATCGGTCAATAGCGGCCAGTTCGCAATGTCCTCACGCGCCGTCAGCAGGATCGGGCGCTGCTCGCGCAGCGACTGGTTGAGCAGGTGGAACAGCCCGGCCTCGTCATAGCCGAGCCGGTCGACATCCTCGACGATCAGGGGCAGCCGGCCGCCCTGTGTCGCCAGTGCCGCCAGATCATCGACAGCGGCGAGGCGGGCGCCGCTGCGGTCGGCAAAGATGCGTGCCAGATGCGACTTGCCGGATTTGGCCGGCCCGACCAGCAGGGTGACCGGTTCGGACCAGTGCGGAAAGGCCATGATGCGGCCATGGGCCAGGGCATTGCCCTCGCCGACGAGGAAATCGGCTTCGCCCTGCGCCGGCGTGTGGTCGAGCTCGAGCGCCAGCTGTCGTGTTGTTCTGAGATCGTCAGGGGGCACGGAGTACGTCATTGCCCGCATCAGGCTGGGTCGTCTCGACCGCCTCGCCGCCATAACCCTGATAGAGGCTGCTGCCCTTGTACTTGCTCACCCCATAGCGCACCAGCACGCCGACAATGGCGGCCAGCGGCACGGCCAGCAACAGGCCAACAAAGCCGAACAAGGCGCCGAAGGCCAGCAGCGCGAACATCAACCAGACCGGGTTGATGTTGATGCTGGAGCCGACCAGCTTGGGGTAAAGGATATTGCCCTCGATGAACTGCCAGCCCAGAAATATGCCGGCAACCGCCACGACCATCCAGTAATTGGGCCAGAACTGTACCAGAGCGATGCCGATCGAGAGCGAGAAGCCGAAGGCGAAGCCCATGAAGGGCACAAAGCTCAGCAGCCCGCTGATCAGCCCGACCGCCAGGCCGAAATTGAGGCCGACCAGGCTCAGCGCCGTGGCGTAGAATACCGCATCGATCAGCAGCACGCCGCCCTGCCCCCGGATCACCCCGGCCATGGACTTGTCGATATCGCCCAGAATGCCGTTGATCTCGGTCTTGTGGTCGCGCGGCAGCAGTCCCTGCAGGCCGCGCACCATGCCTTCCCAGTCGAGCAGCAGATAGAAGGCCACCACCGGCGTCAGCACGGTCAGGCCGATCACCGCCGCGCCGGTATAGCCGATATTGACCAGTTCGGCCGGCAATGTGGCGATGAAACCGAGCACCTGGCGCGTCAGATCGTTGATCGAGGTCTGGAACTGTGCCGCCCGCTCGGGGCCAAGCCATTCGTAGAAGGATGGCGACCATTCGGTCACCAGAGACTGCAGATCCGATACCAGGCGCGGCAGGCGCTGGATCAGCTCGATGAGTTGCTGGCCGACCATGGGCACAAAGAGGAAGAACATGCCGACGAAGATGGTGATGACGCTCAGCAGCACCACGGCGGTGGCCCAGCCGCGGCTGAAGTGCCAGCGCTGCAGCTGGTTGACCAGCGGGTTGAGCAGATAGGCCAAAGCCGCGCCGATCACGAAGGGCAGCAGCACGCCGCGAAATAGCCACAGCATCAGGACCAGGACGACCAGGAACGCGATCCAGATCAGCACTTGATTTCGCAGCGTCATGGTGGCGGGCGGCCCTTGCATGGATGAAGTGGAGAAGCTATCAGGCCGTCTAGCTTCCGGCCCTGGAATTGGCAACTGCCTTGCTCTCCCGGTGACGGCTTTACCCACGCTTTCCCCATCGAGGTCTGAGGCCCATGTCTGACACGCAAAACCTGACATCAAACGGCCTGTCATACAAGCAGGCTGGCGTCGACATCGATGCGGGCAATGCCCTGGTGGAAGCGATCAAGCCGGCGGTCAAGTCCACGCGCCGGCCCGGCGCCGATGGCGAGATCGGCGGCTTTGGCGGCCTGTTCGACCTCAAAGCGGCCGGTTTTACCGATCCGGTGCTGGTGGCGGCCAATGACGGCGTCGGCACCAAGCTCAAGATCGCCATCGATACCGGCAATCACGGCACGATCGGGCAAGACCTGGTCGCCATGTGCGTCAATGACATCATCGTGCAGGGCGCCGAGCCGCTGTTCTTCCTCGACTATTTTGCCACCGGCAAGCTCGATGTCGAACAGGGCACCGCCATCGTCACCGGCATTGCCGAGGGCTGCCGGATTGCCGGCTGTGCCCTCTTGGGTGGCGAAACCGCCGAAATGCCGGGCATGTATCACGGCAAGGATTATGACCTGGCCGGCTTTGCCGTCGGCGCCGCCGAGCGCGGCACCCTGCTGCCCCGCCCCGATATCGCCGCCGGCGATACGCTGGTCGCCATCGCCTCCTCGGGCGTGCATTCCAATGGCTATTCGCTGGTGCGCAGAATTGTCGACCTCTCGGGCCTCGACTGGTCGGCCGACGCGCCCTTCGCGCCCGGCACCACGCTGTCGGAAGCGCTGCTGACGCCAACCCGCATCTATGTCAAACCGCTGCTGGCCGCGCTCAAGGCGGGCCTGGCCATCAAGGCTTTGGCCCATATTACCGGCGGCGGCTTCATCGACAATATCCCGCGCGTGCTGCCGGAGCATCTGGCTGCCCATGTCGATCTCGATGCCGTTACCGTCCCCAAGGTATTTGGCTGGCTGAGCAAGGTCGGCGGCGTCGAGCAGGCCGAAATGCTGCGCACCTTCAACTGCGGCGTCGGCATGCTGGTGGCGGTCGCTCCCGCCGATGCGCAAGCCCTGGTCGATCACCTCAATGCGGCCGGCGAAATCGCCGCCATTGTCGGCAGCCTCACCGAGCGCAGCGGCGAGCCCGTCACCTTTGCCGGCAAGCTGGCGCTGTGATCCGCAAGCGCGTCGCCATCCTGATTTCGGGCCGCGGCTCGAACATGTCGGCATTGATCGCGGCCGCCAAGGCGCCCGATTATCCCGCCGAAATCGTCGGCGTGCTGTCCAACCGCGCTGCCGCGCCGGGCCTCGAGATTGCCTCCAGTCACGGCATTGCCACGGCCTCGCTGGCGCAGAGCAAGTTCCTCAGCCGCGACATGTTCGAGGACGTGATGACCCAGATGCTGGAAAGCTGGAGCGTCGACATTGTTTGCTTGGCCGGCTTCATGCGCATCCTGGGCGACGACTTCGTCGATCACTGGGCCGGAAGGATGATCAATATCCACCCTTCCCTGCTGCCGCTCTACAAGGGCCTGCACCCGCACCAGCAGGCGCTTGACGCCGGCGCGACCGAGCATGGCTGCTCGGTGCATTTCGTCACCCATGGCATGGATGAAGGCCCGGTGATCGCCCAGGCCAAAGTGCCGATCCTGCCCGACGACACTGCCGAGACCCTGTCCGCCCGCACGCTCGTTGCCGAACACCGGCTCTACCCCGAAGCGCTGCGTCTGCT
>Ga0209512_1005256_pt1 | contig 10846 bp, 9 predicted proteins | sample frozenSSSSmetaG_FD_184142 | JGI IMG/M metagenome (GOLD analysis project Ga0209512, IMG submission 184142) | Glacier valley bacterial and archeal communities from Borup Fiord, Nunavut, Canada, to study Microbial Dark Matter (Phase II) -... | ecosystem: Environmental > Aquatic > Freshwater > Ice >... | reverse complement strand
GAAATACTTTTAATAGTTTGAGTCGAATTTTTAATTAGACTCCGAGTGTGTAGATTTGTAGAGGCGTTGGAGTGATAAGCTTGTTTCATTTTATTTTTGGTTTTGTGGTGAAAACAAAAATAATCAAGTTTTCCCCAACGCCCTCTTTTTGGTCGTTCGCTACGCTCACTTACCAAAAAGAGGGCGTTGGGGAAAACTACAACCTTGTGAAACTAAACATTTATAAATCTATTGCAAAGATATAATCAGAACTTAAATTTTCCAGAATTTAAATTATTAACTGATGTTACGCATAAATTAGTTCTTTGTATAAACCTTTGGTTTATACATATTCTTGTTTAAATAAATTTTTACTCCATTTAAATCTGTGATTCAGACAAAAAATAAGAATCACAGATTAAGAAGTATTGTTAAACTCAAATATTTTTATGCGTAACATCAATTATTAACTTATGTCAATAAAATATTTTTATTCAACCATCTTAAAATAGATTTGTTTAAAAATGAGTTATTAAAGCTTATTTAAAATTTAATTATGGTTTTATCAATATTAGTATATTCATAATCTATTATAATCTTAAAATTAATTTGTGTCTAATCTTAATGATAATAGATGAGAAGACTATTTCGTTAGCTAAAAAATATATATTTGCTCTTAATCAAGTTAAAATAAAAATATAATTATGAAGAATTTACCTAAAATCATTTTGATAATGATTTCAGTTTATATTTTAATTTTCCCAAATAAATCTTTAGGTCAGGATACTACACAAAATCAGTCATCCACACCTAATACTATTTTTAAAAAGAGGCAGGTTGATCCAAGTGAAGTAGAGCCATATCAATTTTTAGATAATGTGTTTGTAGGTGGTAATTTAAGTTTATCAGCAGCGAGTTTTGGAGGAAGTGGAAATTTTTTCGTTTATTTTTCGCCATTAATAGGTTATAAAGTAACAAAAAATTTAAACGTTGCAGTGGGGCCATTGTTTTTATATTCGAAATATTCTTATGTAAATAGATATAATGCAACTGGTAATATTGCGCAAACAATATTTGGTCCTCGCTTTTTTGCACAACAAAGAATTTATAGGCAATTTTTTATTCATGGAGAAATAGAAGGCATGCACATACAAAATCCAGATAATTCTCAACCATATAAATCGCCAACTAACTGGATTGTAAATCCACTTTTAGGTGTAGCGATAGTGAATGATTCTGGGAACAGGTCGTTTTACAGTCTAACTATTTTATATAATTTAGCGTACTCATCGCAATTATTTTCACCTTATGGAACGCCCTTGGTAGTAAGAGCAGGATTGTTTTTTAATTGGCGTAAATAATTTGAGAAGAGAATGCAATCTCCATACATAATAGGAATAACCGGAGGCAGTGGATCTGGTAAAACAGCTTTTTTAAATGGTTTGATGAAATCTTTTTCTCCTGAAGATATTTGTTTAATCTCACAGGATAATTATTATAAACCAATTGAGGAACAACAAATAGATGAAAATGGAATTCATAATTTTGATATACCACAATCTATTAATGCTTCCCTTTATGCACAACATATTTTAGATTTAAAAAATGGTAAAACTGTAACTCAAAAAGAATATACATTTAACAACCCTGAGATAATACCAAAGGATATTACCCTTCACCCAGCCCCAATTATTGTTGTTGAAGGAATTTTTGTTTTTCACTTTAGTGAAATAGATAGCTTGCTAAATTTCAAAATATTTATTGAAACAAAAGAACACCTTAAAATAAAACGAAGAATTATTAGAGATAATATTGAACGGGGATATGATTTAAATGATGTTTTATACAGATATGAATTCCATGCAGCACCTTCATTCCAAAAATTTATAGAGCCTTATAAAGATTTATCAGATTTAATTATCCCCAATAATCAGAATTTTGAAAATGCTCTGGAGGTTTTATGTGTTTTTTTAAAAGAAAAAATTAAGAACGCCAAACCAAATTCTATTTAGCAGGTATTAACAACTTATAATTCTTCCCTTTTTTGGAGATAGTAAGTCTGTTTCCTTTTAACCATGGGTTATAAACTTTCATTTCGTAATACGAAACATTAAAATTTTTAATAAAAACACTGAGGTTGGCAACGGAAGTTGTAATTTTTAATTCCTTCTTTTTTACATTCCAAATTGGGTCATCTTCTATCTGATATCCATACTCCTTCTGATGTTCAATTAATTGTTTAAATGCTAAAATTCTATATATATATCCATCGGTTTGGTAATTTAACCGCATTTTATAAACAGATTTTTGCCTTTGGCGAATGTGTTCGTTATATAAATAAGAAATACCAGAATTATAGGAAGCGGCAACGCTTGTCCAATTGTGTAAATGTTTAAAACCTTCTTGAAGATATTTACAAGCAGCTTTTGTAGCCTTGAGCGCATTATATCTTTCATCAACTTCGTCATTAATTTCTAATCCCATTTCTGTAGCAGTAGTTGGCAATAATTGCCAAAATCCTGCTGCACCCATTGGCGATTCAATATTTATTAAATTACTTTCTACAAGTGCTAAATATTTAAAATCGGATGGAATTTTATTCTTTTTTAAAATGGAATCAATACGTGGCAACCAATAATTAGCTCTTTGAATCATTTGAGCCATATTGGGGTTTTGATAAGTTTGGATTTCTAATTCATGGCTCAAACGTGATGCTGTCTTTGGATCATCTAAGGGGACTTTCTCTTCAGCAAAAAAAAGTTCTTTGGGTAAACCTACTGTTATGTATTTATTTAATTTTAAATCGGAACGGTATCCGATATCATAATTTTCAGTTAATTTTTGATATATAACATATCCGATCGCACCTATTAAAAATATTAATGCAGTAAATAATTGTATTTTCCTCAAATCGTGATGTGTTTTAAAGCAATTTTATATTAAAAGCTTTATTTAAAACCACAAAAATAAGAAAATTAAAAATTAGGTTGCAATAAATATCTTGAGTAGAAATCATCAATAACCTTTACCGCTTCTGTTGGAGTATCAACAAGATTAATTAAATGTAAATCATCAGCATGAATATTATGTTCGGTATTTAAAACCATTTCTTCGATCCATTTGAATAAACCTTCCCAAAAGGATTTGCCTACTAATACAATTGGAAAACGACCAATTTTATGTGTTTGAATAAGTGTGATAGCTTCAAAAAGTTCATCAAGGGTTCCCATTCCACCAGGCATGACTATAAAACCTTGAGAATATCGCATAAACATTACTTTTCTTACAAAAAAATAATCAAAATTAATTACTTTATCATAATCGATATAAATATTAGAAAATTGTTCAAAAGGTAATTTTATATTTAACCCAACGGATTTCCCTCCTTGTAATTTTGCTCCTTTATTCCCTGCTTCCATAATACCTGGTCCACCTCCAGTAATTACTCCATAGCCATGCCTTACAAGTTTTGATGCAATTTCTTCAGCCATTTTATAATATTGATTATCTGGTTTGGTTCGTGCAGAACCGAAAATAGTAACACATGGACCTATTTTTGCTAATTTTTCAAAGCCTTCTACAAACTCTGCCATTACTTTAAAGATCGTCCACGAATCATGACTTTTTATTTCTCCCCAATCTTTATCTTCAAATGCCTTTCTAATGCGCTGCTCTTCAATTAAATCTTCTGATGACATAAATTTTAATAATATAATTATTGTTTAACGTTGTAAATAATTAAAAAACACTTTTAATTCTTGTAAAATTCTTCAATAATAAAAAAAAATATTTTGTAATATTTAAAAAACTAACTTTGTTGTTAAAATAATATTTATTTAATATGAATATTTCGATATAGATAAATCAATAAGCAATTATAAAAATATGGTTGATAAAATTATTATTGGTAGTGACCATGCAGGTTTTGAATATAAGAAGGAATTAATTTCGTATTTAAAAAATAAAAATATAGATGTTAAAGATGTGGGTGCCTTCAGTTTAGATTCTGTTGATTATCCGGATTTTGCTCATTCAGTATCGCATGCTATCGAAAACAATGAGTTTGAAAGAGGAATTTTATTATGCGGAAGTGCGAATGGAGTTGCTATTGCTGCAAACAAACATTTAAAAGTTCGTGCAGGTTTAGCTTGGAATAACGAGGTTGCAGAATTAATAAGAAAGCACAATGATGCTAACGTTATTTGTCTGCCTTCGAGATTTATAACTTTGGATGAAGCAAAAAAATGTTTAGATACATTTTTGAATACCGAATTTGAAGGTGGCCGCCATCAAAATAGAGTTGATAAAATATCAATGTGTTAAATTAAATTTCTAAAACATTGGCATTAAAAAAAGATAGAATTAAAATTGGTACTCGCGGAAGTAAATTAGCACTTTGGCAAGCCAATTATGTTTCCGATTTATTGCAAAAACATGATTATGAAACCGAAATTGTAATAATCGAAACAAAAGGTGATAAAATACTAGATACTTCCATTTCGAAAATTGGAAGTAAGGGTGTGTTTACTGAAGAATTAGAAACGCAATTACGAAATGGTAAAATTCAAATTGCTGTTCACAGTGCAAAAGATTTGCAATCTCAATTACCCGAAGATTTGGAAATAATTGCATTTACAAAAAGAGAAAAACCTAACGATGTTATACTAAGCTTAAATAAAAACTTACCAAAAATAAATGAAGGGAAGGTTTTTACCATCGGTACATCCTCCACTAGACGAATTGCTTTACTAAAGCATTTTTACCCTCATATAAAAACAGTAGATATAAGAGGTAATTTACAAACCCGGTTTAAAAAAATGGAATCTGGTGTTTGTGATGCATTAATTTTGGCATATGCAGGTATCCACCGAATGGATTATGATGTTTTCCTTAAAGAAACTTTAGATACTGATACTTTTACTCCTCCTGTTGGCCAAGGTAGTATCGCTATTGAAGGTATAAAAAATTTAGATAAAGGAATGATTTTTAAACTCAGGGCGATTCTAAATCACCCCGATACTGAAAAATGTTTATTATCCGAAAGAAAATATCTTGAAAGGTTGCAAGGTGGTTGTAGTATTCCTGTTTTTGCTTTGTCAGAAATAAAAAATAATAATATTATTTTAAGTGGAGGAATTGTAAGCTTAGATGGCAAACTTATTATTAAATTTAACTTAAGCTCTCCAATTGAATCTTTTCAAGCTGATTTACTAGGAAATCAACTTGCTGAAAAGGTTTTAAAATCAGGAGGCGATAAAATATTAACTGAAATTAAACAAAACTTAAATAAAGTCGAAATATATTAATATTTTTAGATTATACTTTAATTACTAATTTTGCCTTTATACAATCCTAAAGCATTCATGTTAAAGAATATAATATTTTTTCTGTTCATAAGTTTTTTTATATTTTCCTGCGTTTCAAACAAAAAAATTATTTATTTACAAAACAAGGCAATTTCTCATGATTCTGTAGGTAATGCTTCTTTATACAAAAGATTTACCTATAAAGTCCAGATTAACGATATAATACAAGTTAATGTACGTTCTAAAAATCCATCTGCTGCTAGCTTTTTTAATATTATTGAAAATAATACCGGACAAATAGCTATATCCGAAGTTACAAATTATTTAAATGGTTATTCAGTAGATGAGTTAGGAAGTATTAATATTCCTAATATTGGAAAAATAATGGTCGTTGGTTTAACAATTGATGAGATTAAGGTATTAGTTGAAACAAGGGTGAAAGAATATATTAACGATGCTTTTGTAGTTGTAAAACTTTCTGGTATTAATTATTCTGTAATCGGTGTAGCCAACAGACCTGGGAGATATATTTTATACAGTAACCAATTAACTATATTTGAAGCAATTGCAAATGCTGGGGATTTACAAGATATTGCGAATCGTAGAAAGATAAAACTTATAAGGCAATACCCTGATGGTATTAGATCCCATTTATTAGATTTAACTGATAAAGAAATTATAAGTTCTCCCTATTATTTCATTCAACCTAATGATCTTATTTATATTCAACCACTCAAAGTAAGATCATTAGGTATAGGGACAACAGGCTTCAGTACTCTTCAAGGTGTGGTTACAGTTTTATCAGTTATTCTTTTAGTAATAACATTATCCAGATATAAATAAAAGGTGGAATTAAATAATAAATCGGCAAACAGTTTCATAACAAATCAGAATTTAAATAATCAACCAGATTCTTTTAGTATAAAAGATATCTTACTTAAGTTCTTAAAATATTGGTATTTTTTTATAATTAGCTTATTTATTTGTTTTGGAATTGCGTATGTTCTAAACAAATTAGCGATACCGTTGTATTCAACAACTTCAAGCATCCTTGTAAAAGACAGAAGAACGTCTGGATCCAGTGGTTCGGAATCATTTTTAGAGGGTATGAATCTGGTTAATATTTCTAGAAATATTGACAATGAGATAAGCGTAATTAAGTCTTACAATATTTCTGAAAGCACAGTAAAAGGACTTGATTGGGGCATAAGCTATTTTAAAGACCGTGGATTTTCTACTATTGAAATTTATGGCGATCAGGAAGTTGGATTTAAAGTTTTATCTGACAGCAATCACTTGCAGTTATTAAATATTAAATTTATTTTAGAAAAGATTGATACAAGTTCATTTCTTTTAAAGGTTGAAGGGGAAGAACCATTGGCGTTTAATCCTAAAACTCAATCTTTTGTTCCTACAAATACCAAGCCTCTATTTAAATCAGGAAGTTATAAATATGGTGAAACCATAGAAGGAAAGTTTTTTAAATTTAAAATTTTAAAAAAAGATTCTCCATATAAAAATTCTAGAACCTATTTTCAATTCAATACTTTTAATGAGCTTGCAGGATCGTATGCAGGCAGCCTTCAGGCTTTTGCATTAAGTAAAACATCGTCTATTGTTGTTTTAAGTATTCAATCACCCACTCCTTATAAAGCTATTGAATATCTTAACAAATTAAGTGAGGTTTATGTAAAGGCAGGACTTGATGAAAAAAACAAGATTGCAGAAAATACTATTAATTTCATAAATAATTATGTAATAAATATTTCGGATTCCTTATCGTCATCCGAAGATAAATTACAAAAATTTAGGACTGGTAATAAATCGTTTGATTTAAATTCAGAAGGTAAGACTCTTTTTAATAACGTAGAGGATTTAAAAAAACAGAGAAATGGATTCGAAGATGATATTCAATATTATAACTATTTATTAAAATATATTGAAAATAAAGAGGATTTTTCTAAAATTATATCTCCAGCTAGCAAGTCAAATAATCCCATTACGGATAGATTGATTAGCGAATTGGCTTCATTGTATCTACAGAGAAATGAATTATTGTTAAGCGCAACTTTAAAAAGCCCACAAATTATAATCCTAGATAAAAAAATCCAATCTTTATTAAATACCCTTGAAGAAAACATTAACAATTCAATAAAAGCATCCAGGTTATCAATTAATATAATTAACAAGCGTATAGGCTCTTTTGAAGGATCTATTTATGTTTTACCTAAAATGGAAAGAAGTTTGTTAGGTATTAAACGTAAACTTGATTTAGATGAAAATTTATATGTTTATTTATTAAGGAAAAGAGCAGAAGCTGGAATAGCAAAAGCTGCTAACTTACCCGACAACAAAGTTGTAGAGAGAGCAAGTGGATTTTCGAAAGTTTATCCTAAAACTGAATATAACTATGCAGTTAGTATAGTTATTGGGTTTATGTTGCCAATAATTTTAATTTTAATAATTCATTATTTAACTACAACTATAAAAGATAGAAAAGAGGTAGAAAGTTTAACTTCTATCCCTGTACTTGGTGTTATTGGGCACAATGAAAAATCTTTAGATCATTTAATAAGCAATAGTCCTAGATCATTTCTTGCTGAATCGTTTCGATCTTTACGATCTAATTTACAATTTATTTTAAGGAGTAAGGATCAGAAAATAATTTTAATTACCTCATCAATTAGTGGAGAAGGAAAAACATTTTGTGCTGGAAATCTGGCTTATATTTTATCATTAAGTAGCAAAAAGACATTATTAATGGAATTGGATCTTCGTAAGTCAAGTAAAGAAGATCGTTTTATTACTGATAATGAAATAGGCCTAACCCATTTTTTAATTGGACAGGCAACAAAAAGTGATATTATAAAGTCCACTCAATATCCAAATTTGGACATAATACTTTCTGGTAGTTTGCCTCCAAATCCTTCAGAAATATTAATGGATAATAAATTATCTATATTGTTAGAGGAAGTTAAAATGGAATACGATATTATAATAATTGATAGTTCACCAATTGGCCTTGTTTCTGATGCCTATGAATTAATTAGATTTTCTGATTTAATTTTATTTGTTGTAAGGCAAGAATATACCAAACGAGAGCATGTTTCAAAACTTGAAGAGGTTAAAAGAATAGAACCATCTAAAAAATTCAATATAATTATTAACGATGCTAAATATAAATTTAGTTATCGATATAACTATGGGTATAATAATGAATATTTTAATGATGGCATCAAAAAAAAGAATTTATTAACTCGATTATTTAATAAATCAAATAATAAAAGTATATAAATCTTTTTAATCTAAACCCTAAATCACACATTGAAAATTAAACATATAAGTTAACTTTTTATAGTCAAAAAGTTCTAATTTTCCAAAGGAAAGAAAAATTTAAGTTTACCAATCAAACCACAACCTATAAATAAGTTAGAAAATCTTTAACTTATCCCAACCTCCCATATAATAGCCTTTTAATTAAAAGAGCAAATTGGCTTTAAGTTGCTTCAACTTAAATAAAAAGTAAAAAAATCTATACAACAAAAATTAGTTAAATAAACCATTGAAATATTTAAGTTAAAATTGCTTTGAAAAAAATCACATCTTTTATGATTAATTTATTTTTAAAGTTTACAGGTACTTTTTTTCGTATTCTGTTTTTTAATTCACATGTAGTAAGTAAGAGGAGAATAATATTTCAAGTGTAAATCAATATCATTATTATCAATTAAAAAGTAAACTTTTTTTAGAAAGATGCAATTCCCTTAGTAATCTTTTTTATTTCATAAATGATAAAATTAATTTGTTAAGAAAATAAAACTTGTGCTTCTTTTTTTGATTTTTACTTCATCCACTTTTGCCCAAAAGATTATCAAATTAAGTTCCCCCAATGGCAATATTGAGTCGCTGTTTCCTCACAAAAGCCCATATAAAAAATTTATTTTTGTTTTTGAGCATTTAGAAAGCTGTTCTTTAATGATTTAATTTTGGGTTGTTATTATAAATAAAATATAATTTATTAAATTTCTTTTATTAGGATTTATTCTTTTATCAAATTAAACTTGTGAAAAATTTACAACCGGTATAAACTTTTAAAAACCCAAACAAACCAATGAAAAAAATTATTTTTTCTATTGCAGTACTAGTCGCTACAGTTTATACTGTTCAGGCACAAGAAATCTTACATTATTCCTAAAGCAGGGGTATCATTATCAACAATTGGAGGTTCTGATGGTAAAAATGATTTTAAAATTAACCCAGGGTTTCTTTTTGGAGCAGCATTTGAGATTGGCGTTACACAATCTTTTTCAATACAACCCGAGCTTTTATATATTCAAAAAGGTGGAAATAATAAGAATGGAGATGGTAAGCTATATTTAAATTACTTAGAAGTACCAGTTTTATTTAAAGTATATGCTGGTCCTGTATATTTTAACGCTGGCCCATATGTTGCCTTTGGCTTAAAAGAAAAGGTTTCTGGCGGTGGCATTTCTACAACCTCAAGCTTTAATGATGCACATACAAATGCAACTGATGCTGGTATTGCCTTAGGTCTTGGTGTAGCATTCGAAGCAGGCCTGGGCAAAATAGTTATAGATGCCAGGTTTGATAATGGCTTCTTAAAACTTCCAAAAGAAGCAAATTCTTCTGATAAATATTTTAATCGGACTTTAGCTTTTTCATTTGGTTATGCTATCCCATTAGGTGGAAAATAATTTTAAAAATTAAAATTAAGAGGGTTGTAGAATAATACAACCCTTTTTTGTTGTAATCTAAATATATAAAAATGAAAACAAAGTTAACCGCTATTTTAATATTTTTCATTTTAAGTAAAATGTTAAATGCACAAATCACTTTGAGCATTATACCAAAGGCAGGTATTAGCCTAAGTAATATAAATGCTTCTTCTAATGGCATTACTGAAAGTTATAAAAACATTGTTGGTTTTACTGGCGGTGTCGCCTTTGGAATGTCCTTTAATGAGCATATATCTTTACAACCTGAGATATTGTATGTTCATAAAGGTGCAAGATTAAAATACTCTGATACATATGAGTCAATAGATATTAAATTTAATGTCAATTATTTAGAAGTACCAATTCTCTTTAAATATAGTTATGGTCCTATTTATTTTAATGTGGGGCCATATGCAGGGGTAAAAATTTCGCAAAATTTAAAAGTTAAAGAGATTAGTCCAAACACAACCATAACGGAAGGTTCATCTAACTTAAAAAGTTTAGACTATGGCTTACTATTTGGAGGAGGATGTGCCTTTGAAGTTGGTACTGGAAAAATTATAATTGATGCCAGATATGGGCTTGGTGTTGCTAACATCAATACGAATGATGATACAACCCAAAGTATTACTACCAAAAATCGTTCACTTCAGTTTACAGTAGGTTATTCTTTCCAACTAGGAAAATAGATTTGAAAATGAAAAAAATCATAATTTAAAAAGGGTTTTTTTAGTTTTTAAAACTTTTATGCTTCCCATTTTCCCAGGTTTTAACTTGTTGTTCTTTATCTGACTTGTCTAAAATATATATATAAACAAAATCTAT
>Ga0209512_1005254_pt1 | contig 10854 bp, 8 predicted proteins | sample frozenSSSSmetaG_FD_184142 | JGI IMG/M metagenome (GOLD analysis project Ga0209512, IMG submission 184142) | Glacier valley bacterial and archeal communities from Borup Fiord, Nunavut, Canada, to study Microbial Dark Matter (Phase II) -... | ecosystem: Environmental > Aquatic > Freshwater > Ice >... | reverse complement strand
GCACGAGCCGTACGGCCCGTTGTGGGACAGCATCCGCTCCTCGCTCGAACTCGTGCCGATCAAGCCGACACACTGGCTGGCGGAGTATCAATACGCGGACCCTGAGATGGCTCGCTATCGTTACGCTCACCTCGCTGACTGGGTGCGGCTGGAGATACTGGCGGAGCACGGTGGCATCTATGCTGACATGGACACGCTCTTCATCAGGCCTATCCCTGCCGACTGGTTCGAGCGACAGTTCATTCTTGGCCACGAGAGACCACCTGAATCCGCTCAGCAATCGGCATCGCTATGCAATGCTTGGATCGCGTCAGCGCCGGGGGCAGAGTTCGGTCGCCAGTGGTTACGAGGCATGGCCTCGGCTTTCGACGGCACTTGGAGCAATCACTCGACGCTATTGCCCTATCGTATCGCCCAAGAGGCACCCAACCTGATCGATATCGAGCCGTCGACCGCGTTCTACACACTCGACTGGACGCCGGAGCATTTGCACTCCCTGCTGGTGGGGTCGGTCGAACTGCCTGCTAATGCGTATAGCTTGCACCTGTGGAGCCACCTGTGGTTCGACGACAATCGCACCGATTTTACCTCGTTCGGCGCGCGGTCGCTGACGCCCGAATACGTGCGCCACGCAGATACGACCTATGCTCGCCTAGCGCGTCGCTTCTTGCCGGATGACCTCGGCGGCACGAAGTGGGATTACTGCCGGCAGCGCATTATCGACCTGCTGCTACACCCGAGGCTGGCGCTCCGCGAACTGACGCGGCGCTAATGAGCATCGATCTCGCACGACCGGTTGCTATCTTAATATCGCCGGTGCTTCCCGAGCCGACGGGATCGGGGCGCGCCCTGCGGGCGTGGGCTTGGGTCACCGAGCTCGCCCGCGAACATGAGGTGCACGTGGTGGTCGCGGATGTGACGGCCGCTGCAGACGAAGGTCCGTCTGCACTCGCGGGAGCCACTGCGATGTGGCGCTGTCGGACGGGCTTCGAAGTGCCGCGGCGGCTGGTAAAAGGGGCGGGACTAGCTCTAGCGCCACTCTCGCTCCTATCTCGCAGCTTCGTTCTCGGATGGCATTACCTAACGAGATCAGCGTTTGCGCCGAAGCTCGTTTCAACGCTAAAATCGCGGCAAGTCTCCCGCATCATAGTATTCCGGCACTATCTGGCCGATCTCGGGGAATCGCTCGTAGCACAGTTCCCGGGCGCTCGACTCGAACTCGATATGGACGATCTGGAGTCGCAGACACGGGTCAGCCTTGCCCGAGCCTATCTCGACCTCGGGAAGTACGGTGACGCGGCGGCGATGCTGGCGTCAGCTGTGCAATACAAATTGCTTGAAACGCGACTTCCTGGCTCTTTCGCGCAGATTCTGATCGCCGCTGAAGAGGATCGCTTAGCACTGGCTCGGCGTGGTGTGCGCAAAGTGGCATGCCGCCCCAACCGAGTCCCCTCGCCTCGCCCCGCGCCCGATCTACCACCGTCGGGCGATCTGCGGCTTCTGTTCGTCGGTACGTTGAACTATGCACCCAATCTGCAAGCCGTGCATCGGCTCTTACGCAGCGTTGTTCCGGAACTGCGCCGCCAGGTTGACGGTAAGTGGCGACTGACCATCGCTGGCCGGCAAGCGCCGTTGCGTCTGGTCGAGGAATTGCGCAGCGTACCTGAGATCGACTTCGTAGATGATGCCCCCGACCTAGCTCCCTTGTATCGGCAGGCGCAGATCGCGCTTGTACCACTCCGCGCCGGTGGTGGGACGAAGCTTAAGACCATTGAGGCTTTTGCGCACGGCCGGGCAGTCGTCTCGACAAGGCACGGCGTGAGGGGCCTTGCTGCCGTGCCAGACCGGGATTTCCTACTCGCTGAGAGTGACAGGGATTTCGCTACCGCCATCACTGCACTTGCCCACGACCGCGCTCGGCTAGCGCGCGTTGCCCAAGCGGGAATGGAACTCTGCCGCGACAACTACGCAGCATATTAAGTCATCCTAGGTGCTGGCGCAGCTTGTCCATCCAGCGTCGGGCGTCAAGCTTTCCCCAAACCTCCTCACGCACCGTGAGCGGCAGGTATTGCTCCGACCAACGTACCAGGTTCCGCGGATCGGCGATGTCCTCCAGCCGATCCGCCAGCACCACCGGCAGCCCTTCGTAAAGCGGATCTAGGGTTGAGCGGAGGGTGATGACGATCCCCCCCAGGTAAAGGGCCTCCCACGTCCGGTGCGCGTCAATGCCGTTTCCCTTGAGGCTCAGCACAAAGCGACTCTGGGAGTAGCGTTGCCAGGTGGTGTGCTGAGAAACACGCAGTCGCTGCGACCTAACATGCGAAACGTCCCTAAACAGACCATCCGCTTGTCGTCTCTCTTCCGACGCGAGACTGACGCTGATGTCGGAGTACACCGATAGGGGCCGTTCGTGGGCTGGTCTCGCAGCGAACGCTAGTAACCTCAGCTCTTCGGCCGATTTTCGCGGGCTGCCGAATATCCGCGAGTTGTGTAGAGACAAGCCGATAGGGAACGGCCTTATCACGGGGTGCCTCCTAACATCGCAGTTCTGCGTGTACCACGCCCGAAGGTGTGGCGACGACAAAAGGCGCGTGACTGTATCGGGGCATAATTCTGATGGGACCGTCGCGTCGCCGTCGGTGGTCAGAAGCACAAAAGGACGTCTTATCCTGGGAAGAGCTTGCCTGGCGAAGGCATCAAGATCCACCTGCTCGCCGTCGCGAGAGCGTGTGCCTAGACGTACCCAGACGACGTTACAGGCATCCGAATACGCTTCGGCAATCAGGTCAGTAGGCTGGATACTCTCTGTCGGCCGGGCCCAGTACCCTGGAGGGCCGGAATAGTCACACAGTCTGGCCACTCCCTTCGACCAAAGCCAAGACAACTCCGGACGGTCCAGATCATTGTGAGTGTAACGCGCAACGTTAGCGCCAACGTTCAGCGCCGCCGCGCGGCCGCGCCGGACAACGGCTTTAGCAAAGCGCCTGATCATGCCAGGTTCCATCCAATTGCTGTGTCTAGATGAACATGAGCGTTCCCACGGTCGAAACACGCGCGCTGAGAATGTCGCAATCGGTGAACCGGCAAGGCACGACGTCGACACCATCATAAGGGCGAAGAACTGGTTACAGCAACGACCACCTGAGGCACACCCCATATCGGTCGAAGTCGACCAGCTCCCCATCGTCCTCATCGAGATAACAGCTGAGCTTCAGCTGCTCGCAAAGATGACGGATGAGGGCACGACGATGACCAACGAGAAGGACGCTGACTGAGGGATCAGCATTCCTTGGCAATAAACTTCGTCTTGCCTGAGCCCTTAGTGCTCTTAACAAGCGTGATCCCTCTTGGATATCGAAACCACCCAGGAACCTCGATTGAGGAGGAAAGCTTTGGCTTCCTTGATCCCATGAACCTCCTGCTGCGTCGGGAAGAGGTGTTTGTGGGGCGATGCGTCATGAGGCAGGAACAAGTCCCAGTTTGGCTGGGCGTGAACAGAAAACTCCTTCGATGGCAGTAGGATACTCCCACCCAGTGTGTGGCGATCTGCGTGTCGCGCTGACCTCGATCGTCTGCACAGAGCCGGGCGACAGTGTTTACGCCGACGGCCTAACTTCCAAAATGAGTTGGAAGGCTGCTGTTCTTGCCGCGCAGTTCACATCCGCCACGCTTTCCAGCGAATTGGCCCGCGTCGCCGCTTGCAGCACCGAAAGATCGCTGCATAACATCAACCAAAGGACGAGCCAGACACTCCGCTAATCCGCCACCCAACTTGAGCCAACGACGACAATGGTCTTCAAGCTCGTTTCCGCCGCAGCAAAAACATGGCGTCGGTTGAAGGGCGAAAATCAGTTGCCGAAGATCGTCCGAGGCTTCAAATTCCACAACGGTGTCGCGGTCATCGAAACGCCGGCCGACCACGCCGCCTGATCGGCCGCGTCACCCAGATTCCGGCATAGCTCGCTAACCTGAAAGGTCACTGCCTGGGTTTCTTGCCTTCCTGCTGGAAATCAAGCTTCGGCAGTTCGATCTGGACGTCTGGCTGAATACAAGTCTTGCCGTCGCCAATCATCCCCTTGGGGCAGATACAGGCCGTACCCTTCCTGTTTGGAACTGCTGGCGGATTGCACTGCAGCGTCTCGGGCTCTTGGACAACCAACACGCAGCGCTTGCCTTCGGCCACTGTGCCTCTGGGGCAGATGCAGGCTGTACCCTTGCTGTTCGGCACCGCTGGCGCATTGCACTCCAGCGTCTCCGGCTGTTCGACCACCTTCACGCAGCGCTTGCCTTCCGCCACCGTGCCCCTGGGGCAGATGCAGGCCGTTCCAGCCTTGTTCGGTACCGCAGGTGCATTGCAGGTAATGGTGTCGGGTTTGGAGGGAGTGCAGCCCTTCGACCCGGCGATGCTTTGATCGGGACAAATGCAGGCAGTGCCGGTGCTGTTGGATTTAGCCGGGGCCTTACACTGCAGGTCAGGTACGCACTTGCTGCGCTTCAGCACCGTGCCAGCCTCACAGCCGGGTTCAGGCTCCGGCGGCGGCGCCACTATCTGTTGCGGCGGCGCAGCGACACTGAACGGCGCACAATTGCCCCAGACGCCGCCCCAGGGCGAAGTCGTTGGACTAACCTCAGCAATTGCGGCGTTGAAATCAGCCGGCTGCGGTGTCTTGCCGTCTGCCACAAAGCAGTTGGTGTAGCCGCTCCCTACCGCTAGTGGCGCCGCCAGCGTCACCGTGAAGTTGATGGTCTGGTTCACCGGCAACGAAATATTCGCTGAACACCAGGCCGGCGCGGTGGTGCCGCTCCAGGCTGAACTCCAGCTACAGATTGGTGGCGCTGCATCGTTGGTGATCGATCCGATCGGTGCCGCGACCGGAGACGAGCCATTGCTGACACCATCGCCGAACAGCACGGGACCGTTGAAGTCCTTGCACTGCGCTTTGACCGTAATGTTAAACGTGCACGCCGGACTGCCGCCCGGCACGCAGACTTCAGGGAACGCCGTCTTCTTGGTCACCCACAGATAGGAGTTACCGCAATCGACTGGGGGAACCGGAGGTTGATCGATCACACATACGTTGCTCGAAGCCTCGTCGTGCTCATGCACGGGCCCTGTCACAGGGTTCGCCATATTGTTGGGCAGCGAGTTGGTCACTCCGTCCGAAGCCGTCACCTGCGAGAAGTTCGAGAAGCATCGCCATTGCGCAGTTGGTGCGGGGTTTGGCGAGACGGTCACCTGGAAACTCAGGATCGCCGTGGCGCCAGCCGCGATGCTCGGGATGGTCCAGCTTATGGTATTGCCGGTTACCGTTGCCGGTTGGCTGAAGCCGGTGGGCGTGTTGAGCTCGGCGGGAAGTGCGTCCTCAACCGTCACATTGGTGAGTGCCACTGGCGCGGTGTTTGTCGCGGACAATGTCACAGTCACCGGCGGATCCGCGGTCAGATCGTGGAAGTTGATGTAGCTCGGCGAGATCTGCTTCTTCAAATAAAGGTCGGGACAGAGGCCCTGCGCCAGCGCGGTCAGGTCGCCATCGAGATTGCCGTAAGTGCTCTCCAGCGACGCGGTTCCGAGTAGCGCATTGAGGTGGGTCGAGACATTTCCGACTCCAATCCCGACGATCGGTGTTCCGGTCGCGTAGATCGCATTGACGGCAGAAATCGCCTCGTTGGTCGCGAGTACGGAGTCAGTTGTGTAGGTCACCGCGTTGCTGGCATCGAGATAGGCAGTGGGCGTGCCGTCCGTGATGAACACAATGATGGTGTTTGGGCTCGGCAGCAGGCCGAGCGCTGCGTTCATTGCCGCTTCCCAGTTGGTGCCACCGCCAGCTGCCGGATTGTAGCCGGCATTCACGGAGCCGTAGGTTGAGGTGGCCATCGGATAGGAGACGGTGGCGGTGTCCGAAAAACGGATCACCGCAGCCTGCGAACCGTTCGAATTGAACGTGCTCGCCGCGTTCGCCAGGGCGTTGGTGACGTACCATGTCGCATTGGCATCGGCGATCGAACGCGACTCGTCGACAACAAAGATGACATTGGTTCCGCATACCGCGTTGAGCTTCGGCGGATCGTCAACTGGATCAAAGCCGCCATCGGTGCCGGTGACCGTTGCACAAGCATGGTTGTTGGCAGCAACGGTGTCCTCATATCCAGAGGTAAGGCTGATGCCGACATCGGCACAGTTCTCGAACGGTCCCGCGCCTTCGGTGGATGCAGTCAGCACCACCTGACTGGTGGCGCCGGTCGCCATGACACCAGTGCCGGCATACTGGCAGGTGAGGGTGGCCGGCCCCACAACCGGGATCGGGGCGCAGGTCCAGTCAGTGCCGATTGCGGCGTTAATGGTCATGCCAGCCGGCACGCTGTCGGTGATGGCAATTGCCGCTGTAGCGTTGAACGGGGCCCCGACATTGGTGACCAAAAGCGTGAAATCGCCAGCGCCCTTCACAGGCCCTTTCTCGAAGACCTTAGTCACCGAGACGTCAACCGGCTCGGATTCCTCGCCGATGAAATCGGTGCAACTCTCGTCCAGTTCATCTCCATCAAGGGTAAGAGTCGCGCAGTTACTGGTCTCCACGAGAAAGCCAGGATCCGGCAGTTGCACCTCGACATCGATTGTCGACGCGTTGCCGGCCCCGTTCAGTCCCTGCCAGTCAATTGTACAGATGGCAGGATCCGTCGCGGCAAATGGAGGCTGATCACAGTTCCAGTCGTCGGAAGATCCAACAGAGAGGATCGTCTCATTGAACGGCGTGCTGCCGCCGAACACCACGCCCTCGTTGACCGACAGCAGGCCCGAGAACGGCACGCCGTTGGAACTCACGCTAATATGGCACTGACACCGCGGCTTGCCGGTGGCCGGATCGATGGAGCACGCCTCGCAGGTCTTTTCGATATCGAACTCAGGCTGCGGGCAATCGTCACCCTCACATGACTGAGGGTCGTCCGGCCCATCCGGCGGATCACCGCTCACATATGGAGGATCGAGCGGATATCCGGCGCCACCATAATAGGAGGCATATGGCAGGCCTCCCCCACAGCCGGTGCGATAGACCGCGATGTCGCCAACGTGCCCATCGACTGCAGCATCGTCGGCGAGCGGATCAAGATCCACCATATAGCTGGCCCAGGGCGGCGTATTCTCCGGCTTCACCGGTCCGGCCGGCATTACCTGAAGTCCGTCAATTGCCAGAGGCCCGCCAGGCAGCAAGTCATCAGCAAGATCTGGCGCCAGCCGCAGATCGTCTCCGGTCGTGAGAAGTGAAGCCTCGCAGAATCCCAGGTCGAGCATCCCGCCACTATTGAAGCCATAGCCGAGATCGACACCGCCATCAGTCTGTTGCTGTTCACCACCAAACCCGACCGCGTACTCCTCGGGTTCTTCGATCCAGCGGCTGGGCGATTCCGGATCGTCGGGGCTCTCCAGCCAATAGCGATAGAGCCGGGACTGGCCGGGATCGGCGAAGCCGGAATAGTCATAGGTTGATGTGATCGGGCCGCGCTGCGCCAGGATCATCGCGCCCTTCTCGGTGAAGACAATGTCGCTAACAGCCAGCTTTGCCGGCCGCTTCGGAACATCCAGCTCCCAACGTGGATCGTCGCTGAAAGCGCCTGTCTCCAAGTCGAGCCCGATCGACCAGATCTGGCTGTCATCAACGACGGCGTAGAAGAGCCGTCCGTCATGCACCGCCAGCCCCCAAACCTGCCGGTCGGGTGCCGCATAGCCCCAGCTATCGGGGTCTTCCGTATCGAAGTCGCCACGGGTTATGTCGAGCGCATTGGCCGGATCGTAGGCCACTGTCGGCAGCCCGGCGGCCTCACGTCCCGTGACGCCGTGATCGTAGGTCTCGAGATCAGTCCCCTCAAGATCGAACCGGTGGATCATCCCGGTGGCAAGATCGGAGACGAATAGTTGCTGGTGCGATGCGTCGAAGGCTAGATTGCCGAGACCCGGACCGGAGTTCTCAACGCCGTCGAGCGTGACGTTGGAGAACAAGGATGCCGCGCCGGTGACCCCGTCAATCTTCCAGATGCTTCCCGGTCCGCCGTCTGGCCCTGGTCCGAACAGTCCATCCATGAAGCGTGCGTCGGTCTCGCCGCGCCTAAGACGTTCAGGCCGCCCGTCACCATCCGCATCCGGGGCAACAATCGGCAATCCGTAAGCGGAACTGGCCGCCAGATAGATGTTGGGAGCCTCAGCATCATCGAGGGTCACGCCAAATACCTGGCCAACCTCGCGCGCCAGCACCTCGTGCCGCACGTCAGCCGCCCAGACGCTGCCATCCCAGATGAAGCCGGGCGCCGCGACATCGATCAGCCGAGCAGAAGTTCCGTCAAGATCAATCAGTGTCTCGTCAATTGCCTCACCGCCAGGAAGCAGACTGTCGGGATCTGGAAGCAGAGTTCCAGCAAAGCCGGTCACCACTGCGTCGCCGAGGCCGAGCACGCCCTGCTGCGGCACCTCCTGAGCTAGCGCCCCTCCAGCAAGCAGAAGCACGAAAGCGGTCGTCCTGAAAAACCTGAGCACGGCTCGCTCCTACCCTGTGGCGGGCAAATATCGGTCGCACATGAAAGATAACCACGGTCGCACTGCAACCCAGCCGAACGTCTCACACCCCTCAGTGCGAAACTGGCCGTCGCGGCATTTTCATCTAGAGACCTTCACTCATTGCGCTCCGCATTCCGAAAGAAATCAAGCAGATTCCGTTGGACAAAAGCAGACCGCCGCTGCTCATTCGAAAGCGCAATCTGGGCGGGGTCGACCGGCGCCCCTTCTGCAACAGCACGGCTCGGCGCGCGAGGTCATTGGTCTGGCCTGCAACCATTCAAGAACTGAAAACGCGACCCGGTTGAACTGGGACATCGGCAACCGCGGTCATAAGCAGTTCACGTCATTTCGCGTCAGTTGCGAGCCTGTAAGGGTGCCCGACCCGAAAACCGGTAGTCTCTTTCGCGAGGGGCGCTCCCGCTGTCCTCATCGACCATGAGGTGGACGGCTTGCTGGTACCCCGTGAGGATACCGAAGCGCTGGCTGACGCATTGCATCGGCTGTGGATCGACGATGCCTGTGCACGCGCCTCGGCGAAGCCGGCCGACGCAAGACCGAACAATTCTACGGTGCTGGCGTGGTCACGCAACAACCACTCGTTGTGCTGGGACTGGTCGCGCCCGCCACCATCCCCCGTCTTGACGCCCGCCCCGCGCTCCGGCACATACAGCCCCGTCGCGGGTGTAGCTCAATGGTAGAGCAGAAGCTTCCCAAGCTTACGACGAGGGTTCGATTCCCTTCACCCGCTCCAATCCACTGTCCAGCGTCGTCCAAAAAGCGGCTTAGAGCGCTGATTTTGCTGGGTTTCGCCGCGCGCACGCGGGGCCGATAGTGCGGTGTCGTCCAGTTACATCCAACAAAAAATGCGGTATCGTGGTCGGTACATCGCCGATTACGCTGAATCGATACCGTCACAGTGCCACTCACCGACATGCTCATTCGGACTCGAAAGGCTGAGTCCGCCCCGTTCAAGCTAGCCGATGGCGGTGGGTTGTACCTGCTGGTCAAGCCGAATGGTACGAAATCCTGGCGCATGGACTACCGCTTTGCCGGTAAGCGAAAAACGCTGTCGATTGGTGCTTACCCGACGTTCGGTCTCAGCGACGCGCGGCAGAAGCGCGAAGACGCCAAGCGTTTGATAGCTGAGGGGAGCGACCCTTCGACCAAGAAGCGGCTGGACAAGATCAGCCTCAAACACGCCCATGCCAACACGTTTGAACTCGTGGCCAAAGAGTATCTCGAGACGATGCGCCAGGAGGGTAGGGCCGAAGCCACAATCACCAAAAACACCTGGATGATGCTGGTACTGGCAAAACCCCTAGCGAAGCGACCTGTGTCCGAGATCGAGCCTATAGAGGTCCTTAGTGCTCTAAGGCTTATTGAGCAATCCGACCGCATCGACAGCGCGGTGGCGACCCGGGCTGCGATAGGACGAGTGTTTAGATACGCGATTGCCACGGCCCGCGCCGAAAAAGACCCAACGTTCGCGTTAACAGGCGCGCTCAAACGCCCAAGAGTAGTCAGCCACGCGGCACTCACGAAGCCCAACGGCGTCGCCGGTTTGATGAGGGCGATATTCGAGTACGAGGGGTGGCCCACACTGGTTGGCGCGCTCAAGATCCAAGCGCTCTGTTTCGCTCGGCCCGGCGAGACACGGCAGATGGAATGGAGCGAGCTTGATCTTGATGCTGCTCTTTGGACCATCCCAGCCGAGAAGGCAAAGATGCGGCGGCCACACGACGTGCCCCTGTCAACGCAGGCTGTCGAGATCATTGGCGGCATGAAGGTATTCAGCGGGGACCAGCGCTACGTGTTCGCTTCGCATATGTCTGGCAAATCGGTCCTATCCGAAAACTCGATGAACTCGGCGTTGAGGCGGATGGGCTTTACTAGCTCAGAGCACACTGCCCACGGCTTTCGCTCGACGGCCAGCACGATGTTGAACGAAAGCCAGCTATTCGATCCAGACGTCATCGAGGCGCAACTCGCTCATCAGGAAGCGAAAAAGGTTCGCCGCATCTACAACCGGGCTGAATACTGGGACGAACGGGTCCGCATGATGCAGTGGTGGGCTGATGAGATCGACCGCCTCCGGGCCGGTGTAACCTAACTAGGCTTTCGCTAGATGAGGAGCTCGGCACAAGGGCATCAGATAGGCTCACCAACAATGCGGCTTGAATGTAAACATTGCGCGGGCAAAAAGGCGTTTCACACGTGGCCGGCTCCCATTAGGTGGTCCGAGATTGATGTTAGTGCATGACCGGCCCTAGCGCCAAGGTTGGTGTGGCCGGTGAGGCTGGTCCAGCGTT
>Ga0209512_1005253_pt1 | contig 10854 bp, 6 predicted proteins | sample frozenSSSSmetaG_FD_184142 | JGI IMG/M metagenome (GOLD analysis project Ga0209512, IMG submission 184142) | Glacier valley bacterial and archeal communities from Borup Fiord, Nunavut, Canada, to study Microbial Dark Matter (Phase II) -... | ecosystem: Environmental > Aquatic > Freshwater > Ice >... | reverse complement strand
GCATCAGCCGTCGCTTCTTCATTTTTGTAATAGCCCATCATCACATTGGCACCTTTCACAAGGATTTCACCCACTTCGTTGTACTGATCTTTCGAATCGATACGAACTTCCATTCTGTCCACCAGTCGCCCGGCAGAAGATCGTCTGAAAGTGTTCCAGGGTTCGTACGAAATCAGTGGGCCGCATTCAGTCATTCCATAGCCGATCGTAAAAGGGAATTTGATCTTTCTGAAGAAAGCTTCTACTTCATGATTCAGCGGAGCGCCGCCAATCACGATTTCCATAAAATTACCGCCAAAGACATCTACAAGGCTGGCCCGTACTTTTTTGTACAGCAGCAGCTGAATACCGGGCACTTTTAGCAGAAATTTCACGACCGGTTTTTCGAGTGCCGGAAGAATCCGTTTTTTATATATTTTTTCGATGACCAGCGGAACCGATAAAATCAGTCGTGGTTTTATCTCCTGGAATGCTTTAATGATGAGCTGCGGCGTCGGAGCTTTTGAGAGGAATGTAATGTGGCAGCCGACTGAAACAGGGAACAAAAATTCGAACAACAATCCGAAAACATGTGCCATTGGCAGGAAGGAAACGATCTTGTCACCGGCTTTTAAAGGCATGTGTTCCTGTGCATATATAATGTTCGAGAGCAAACTGCGGGCAGGAATCATGACTCCCTTTGTAAAACCCGATGTGCCGCTGGTATACGAAATAATACTCAGGTCTTCTGCATCAAATTCGGCCAGTTCATAGTTTCCGGGTTCAGCTACCCCCGCATATTCAACGGTAAAGCATTTTTCCCAGCATTCTTTTTTTTCCGGCGATTTAAACGAAAGTGCTGAGAAGTTGGTAAGGCTGACCACACCTTTGACTCCCTGTATTTTTTCATGGTCGAGTTTGTCAAAAAGGGTATCGGCGGCAAACAGGAACACCGATTCGGAATGGTTCAGGATATGCAAAACGTTTTCCGGATTAAAATCAGGCAAAACAGGAACAGTTACCGCACCATAACCCGAAATGGCCAGAAACGAGATTGCCCAATTGGATGAGTTCCGCCCAAGAATGGCAATTTTGTCCCCTTTTTGAATACCGGCTTCCTGGAAAAAACGATGGATCTGACGGATTTTTTGTGCCGCTTCTCCATAAGTTGTTGTAAGTCCGTCGTAATCGGTAAAAGCAGGCTTTGACCAATTTTCCCGGAAACTTTGTGCATATATCCCAATTAGTTTATCACGCGTCATAAAATACTTCAGATTTCTGGTTTTGACAATTCAACTGAAAACTTTCAAATTTACTCAAACATCTTTAATAATTCACATCATTTGGAATACAGCATTGTCACCGGCAAAATACAATTTTTATTGGTGGTTGTGCAATAATATTGTGCTCAATAACCAATCAAAGCGATTTTTCGGGTAGTTTTTAATCATTATTAATGGCAAAATTGAGGTATTCATCTATGAAACTTCATCATTATTAAAGTTTTGTAAAAAGGGAATGAATCTCATTTTTTTCTCTGCACTTTATTGTTATTATTGTCAGATATATAATCGGTTAACATAGCAAAATCAAATTTGAACATGAACATTAAAAAAGTTGGAATCGTCTTTCTTTCGGTCCTTATTTTGTCTGTCGGCTCGTTGAAAGCAGACGAAGGAATGTGGATGCTACCCCTGATCCAAAAGCTGAACATTAAAAAAATGTCAGAAATGGGATTTAAACTCTCTGCAAAAGATATTTACGATATTAATAACTCCAGTTTAAAGGATGCCGTTCTCCATTTTGGTGGTGGCTGTACGGCTGAAATAATATCCAAAGACGGACTTGTATTGACCAACCACCATTGCGGTTACGGATCAATTCAGAAACTGAGCACTGTTGACCATGACTACCTTCAGAACGGTTACTGGGCAATGAACCGCGATGAAGAACTTCCGTCGAAAGGATTGACGGTTACTTTTCTTGACCGGTTTGAAGATGTTACGAAAGCAGTAACAGATGCAACAGCTGCTGCAAATGATCCAAAAGCCAAAGAAGACGCGCTGAGGACTATTTCCGATCAGCTGACAACCAAAGCTGTAGGTGATAACAAATACCTTAAAGCCAGGGTTGTTTCGTACTTTGGTGACAATCAATACTACATGGTAATTACCAAAACGTACAATGATATCAGGTTCGTAGGTGCACCACCTTCCTCGATTGGTAAATTTGGAGCAGATACGGACAACTGGATGTGGCCGCGTCATACCGGAGATTTCAGCATGTTCCGTATTTATGCCGATAAAGACAATAATCCGGCGGAATTTTCGAAGGAAAATGTGCCCTATCAGCCAAAAAAATTTCTGACCATTTCTCTTAAAGGAGTGAACCAAAATGATCCTTCGATGATTATCGGCTATCCGGGAAGAACCAACCGTTTTATGACTTCTTATGAAGTGAAGGAAACAAGCGAGATTAACAATGCCGTTTCAATTCTTGTCAGGGGAGTTCGTCAGAATGTATTAATGACTGATATGGTCGCTGATCCGAAAATCAGGTTGCAGTATTCAAGCAAGTATGCAGGATCCTCCAATTTCTGGAAAAAAGCGATCGGTATGAATGAGACCTTTGAAAAGCTAAAAGTTTACGATCGGAGAGCTGCCGAAGAGAAGACCTTTACCGAATGGGTAACCGCTAATCCTGCCAGGGTTGAAAAATACGGCAAAGCATTGGCTGATGTGAAGTCGGCCATTGAAGGACGGGCTAAACTGCAGGTTATCCTGAAATATTACACCGAAGCCCTTTATCCGATCGAACTGACCACTGCTGCACTGCGCTATGGTCCAAAATCGGATGCAGATGCAAGAGATGGAAGAGGCGGCAGACCAACTGTCACATCTGGTGACTTTTACAAGGATTACAATGCGGCGACTGATAAGAAGGTCGCAAAAGCGTTGATTGCACTTTTCAAAGAGAAAGTACCTGCAACCGACCTTCCTGATTTCTATAAAACCATTGATGCGAACTATCAGGGAAGCATCGATGCCTATGTTGAAGCGATGTTCAGTCAATCGGTATTTGTTTCCGAAGAAAAACTCAAGGAAGCGCTTTCCGGTGATAAGAAAGTTATCGAGAATGACCCTGCATATATAGCCGCTAAAAATATCGCTGACGCCATGGTGAAATACAACAAGGAACTTGAGCAGTATCGCACCTTGTATGCAAAAGGACAGAAACAGTATATTGCCGGGTTATTGGAGATGAAAGCCGGACAAGCGATCTACCCTGATGCGAACTCCACGATGCGGCTGACTTATGGTAAGGTATTAAATTACTCTCCCAAAGATGGTGTGATCTACGATTATGTGACAACGTTGGATGGTGTCATGCAGAAAGAGGATCCAAAAAACTGGGAATTTGTTGTACCCGCCAAGCTTAAAGAACTTTACAACACCAAAAATTTCGGGCAGTATGCTTTGAAGGATGGCCGGATGCCGGTCGCATTCCTTACCAACAATGATATTACCGGCGGTAATTCCGGAAGCCCTGTAATGAATGGCAAAGGAGAGCTGATCGGGACCGCCTTCGACGGCAATTGGGAATCAATGAGCAGTGATATTATCTTCGAACCATCCTTGCAGCGTTGCATCAATGTTGACATCCGCTACACGCTCTTTATCATGGATAAATTCGGAGGTGCAGGTTATTTACTCAACGAAATGAAGATTTCAAAATAGAAATAGATTTTCCTGTTTCTTTGCTTTTATTTAGAATGGCTGAGCTAACTATCTTTTTCAGATATTAGCTCAGCCATTTCTTTTATTTTTATCTTCCCGGATGCAGGAATTCATCAACTGCTGTGATAAAAAGAGAAGGTTGGTCCACAAAGGTCATATGTCCGCTTTTGGGGAAGATCACCAGTTTTGAGCCTGCTATCTTTTCATTCATCTCCTTTGAAAGTGAAGGAGCACACTGGTCATTATCGCCAACTGTGATGAGTGTAGGTACCTTCAACGCGGAAAGCCGGTCGGTATATTCAACAGAGGTTAAATTGCCGTCAACGACAAACTCACCATGCGAACCCCACATCTCCCTGTAAAGATCCCAGACCATAACCCCGTTTGCAACCGGCTCATAGTTGGGATCGGGACGATTCTGATACAGGTAAGGGAAGTAGCCCTCCCCCCATGCAGCACTCATGTATTCTGAGGTATACCGGTTTTTTTCGTAATCCTTTCCGTGGCCATATAAACCTGCTTTTTCCAGCTTATCAATTCTGTCCCTCAGCTCTGGAGTCATTTTATCCTTCATTTTATTAAAAACTTCATTAAATTTTTTTGTGCTGTGGAAGGTACTGCACAGAATCAGGTGCGAAAGGTTTTCCTGGTATTTCAAGGCGTAAGCCTGGGCTAGTACGCCACCATAAGAGTGACCAAGAAGGCTGATCTTGCCTAGCGCTAAAGCCTTACGAACTGCTTCCACATCATCGGCCATGTTCTCAACTGTGTAGTCCGACACATTCTCGATTTTCTGTGAGCGTCCTGAGCCTCTTTCATCAATGAAAACGAGTTGATTCTTCCGGGCTAAAGGAACAAGGTATGGAAGAAAATAGTCGTGCGAAGCCCCGGGGCCTCCATGAACAATCACAAGGGGTTCCCCTTTGCCAAAGATTTTGTAATAAATCAGGACACCGTTTGCATCAACATATCCTTCTTTAATTTCATATACGGAGGATGCGCCTTTTGAAGAACTCATTTCCCCCGTATTTCTGTTGCAACCTACTAAAATCAGCAGGACGCCAATTGCTGCAAAAACAATCTGTTTCATATTTGGATTTTTTATAGATTTGAATAGTCAATAATTTATTTATCAAAGGTTTGTATCATTTCAGGTTACGATGGTAATCATTCTTTAAGAATTTCTCACTGGTTGTTTAGAAACCGCTGAAGGTTTTCAAACTCCTTTTCAATAAGCGTGTAGCCGTGATTGTATAAGGCCAACCGTTTTTGATAGCTCTTTTCAGTACGCCCGATGGAGAATTCCGGGGAGGGAGCGAGGATAAATAATTTTCCTTCCCGCTCCATCTGCTCGCAGAAATTAAGCGTCTGGTTGTATTCGTCATTCCTTTTTAGCAAGGTCTCCAGAAACTCAGGATGTCTTCTGAAAACAAGTTTGAAAAGAAGGGGAGCACCCATCTTCTCTTTTCGGTAACCTCTCGGACGTGTCAGAATGACCACCGCTTTTTCGTGTTTGCTCAATGCATATCTTGCCGGGATAGAATCCGATACACCACCGTCAAAAAATAATTGGCCCCCGATATCAACCGGTTGTGAAAGAAGCGGGATGCTTGATGATGCAACAAGTGCTTTGCTTACACCTACTTTTGCAATATCACTTTTAGCAAGAATGACACGATCGCCGGAACTCAATGATGTGGTTACAATGTCAAATTCTGCCGGATTTTTAAAAAATTCTTTCTCATCAAAGGGAGCTAGCCTGTTCGGGATTTCGTCAAAAATAAACTTCATGTTGAAATACGATCCTGTTGTAACAAGCTGTTTTAATCCCATATAGCGTTTATCAGCCGGAAATTCCACATTTACTTTTCTGTTTCTTCCTTTTTGTTTCGACTGATAGGATGCACCGGTGCATGCTCCGGCCGACACCCCGATCACCCGGTCAAAATGTAATTCCTTTTCGAGTAAGTATTCAAGTACTCCGCCGGTGAACGCTCCGCGAAGACCACCACCTTCGAGTACAATACATGAATTCTTCATATCAACTTCTTTTGTTATAAGATATCAGCAAAAACCAGGAACTAATGATAGTGATTTTTTATGATTCAATCTCTTCAAAAAGCGAGAAATCTTCCCTTATCCGGCAAAAAAAACACCTGCTCGTTTTGCCTTGCAGGTGTTTCTTGTTATTTCAGAAAAGCTTTTAACAGCGATCTTTTTATTTCGCTGAAAAAGAGTACAGGTATTTATATCCCCTTAATATCAGGTCGTTGCCAGTTATTACAGGAGAAGCTTCAAAAGTATCATCCAGTGTATTCTGTGAAAGCAATTCAAAATTATTTCCGACTTTTACAACATTAACAACACCTGTTGCCGCTATATAAATCTTATCCTTATTGCCCGTGGGTGATGAAAAGATATTGGTTATTCCATTCAGTTTCTGATTGCTATAGATAACTTTCCCGTCTTTGGCATCGAGGCAGGTTAAAATGCCGTTGTTGGCTTTAAGAAAATATAATTTACCATCCATCAGCACGGGACTCGGCGTATAAGGTGTATCCTGATTGTATTCCCACAGGATGGCTTTACTTCCGGTCAGATCACCTTTAGCCTGAGCCAGATCAATAGCTTTTAGGGCGTTGCCCCTGAATCCGCTCATCAGATAAACGATCCCGTTTGCGTAGACAGGGCTAGGGATGACGTTACGTGTCATTCCGGTGCATTCCCAAATAATTTCCCCACTCTCTGAATCGTAACTGCGGACCTTGTTTGTGGCGCTTGTGATTACCTGCGTTTTTCCGCTTATTTCAACAACCAATGGTGTGGCCCACGAGGTGATTTCATCCCGTTCTTTTTTCCAGACATCTTCCCCTGTCTTTTTGTTCAATGCATAAAAAAAGGATTTTCCCTGATGGTCCCATTGAATAAAAACGTTGTCTTTGCCAAGGGCCGGTGAGCTCCCTTCTCCAAAACTGGCCACAATTTCCATTTGACCGAAATGACGTTGCCATTTAATATTTCCTTTCATATCGAGACAGAACAAACCGCGGGAACCGAAGGAAGCATAGATGAATTCTCCGTCGGTAACCGGTGAATTGGACGCCCAGCTACCTAAATCATGTGTTCTCTCAGCTGGAAATTCTTCTTTTACAATCGTTTTCCAGATAATTTTTCCAGTGTTTTTATCAACTGAAATCACGATAAACTGATGAATAAATTCAGTTGAACTGGCTGCCATCGGACTTGCTGCAGATGCAACTGCTTTTTCCGGTTTTTTATCAGTTGCAACTGCAGTCTGTATGATAATCTGGTTACCCCAGACAATCGGTGTGGCATGACCTTTCCCCGGAATTTCAATTTTCCAGTTCAAATTTTTTGTTTCACTGAATTCAACAGGAGTGTTACCTCCGGCTACTGCCCCGGAATTGTAGATTCCACGCCATTCAGGCCAATTGTTTGATTCCGGAGTATTTTTTTGAGCCTTAATCCCGGCTATAAAAATCAAAGAGAAAAATAGAAAGCAAAAGGAAGGGATTACAAATCGTACAAGTGAAGTCTTCATAATTTGGTTATTAGCTAAAGTTTTAACGATCAAAAAACATCAAATCTTTCATTAGACAAATATTTGGACATTTCGTTTAATGTCAAAGTGGGGTTTATTTTTAGAGATTCCTAAAAATTGCTTAAGCGGATAGGTGTTTGTTTCATTGGACAAGTCCTGCCTTACCAGGATGATTATTTGTGACGAAATATTATAAATACACATTATTTTCATGTTAAAACCGATTCATTTCCAATTTTAATCCATGTCGGGATTTTTCAATTCTAATAAACCAACCAAAATAAGAACAAATCTTCTTTTATCCGACCTGGCAGGATAAATAGAACAAAATGAAGCCTTTAGTAATTGTTTGGCGCCATATCGCAGAATGGATTTTATCCCGGTTTTTTTAACAAGAAGTTCAGTTTGTTCTTAAAACGTTCTGGTCGTAAACAGGAATTTTGGAGAATAATATATCAAATAGGACCTTGAGTTGCAGGTAATGTAAATGAAACAATAGTGCCTTTTCCCTTTTCGCTTTCTATTGTTATTATTCCTTTGTTTTTCTCAGTGAAGTCTTTGACGAGGATTAATCCCAGTCCAGTACTCTGCTCATTTTCTGTGCCTTTCGTGTGATGTGCATTGCTGATATCAAAGATTTTTGATAGGGATGATTTTTCAATTCCTACCCCATTATCTATGATACTAATAGATGCATTATTCATGTTCCCGACATCCGACCTGATGATTACTGAACCGCCCCGATGCGTGAATTTAATAGCATTGCTGAGAAGATTACGCACAATGGTCTGAACCATGTTTTCGTCAGCCAGCACAAAAATCTGATCATTTAATTCAAACCTGATCTCAACCTCTTTATTTTCGGCAGATTGCATTAATCCCTTTATTGAATTATGAATAACATCAGTCAGTTTGAATACAGTAGGACGATATTCAATTTTACTTAATTGTGATTGAGCCCATATCAGCAGGTTTTCCAGTAAGCCACTTACATTTTCTGCTGATTTATATAATAACAGCAATATTTCTTTTAATTCTGTCGGACTGAGTTCATCAAACGTTTCATTGATGTGTTCCAGGAATGAGGCAAGTGCCCCTGTTGGTCCGCGCAAATCATGTGCGATGATTGCAAAAAATTTATCTTTAGCAGCGTTTGTTTCCTTTAGTTCGAGATTTTTGCGCCTGATTTTATTGTAAATCCAATAGGTGAATATCGATATTAACAATGCAACCAGGATTCCTGAAATCATTATTAATTGTGAAGTCCTATGCTGTTTAATTATGAGGGAGTTAATCACATTTTGTTTTTCCAGCTCTATAATCAGCCCGTTTTTTTTATCAATCTCATAAATCGCTTGCAGTTGCTCAATTTTAATATTCGCAGCACCCGAAAGAATTAAATCCTGAATTTCGATTTGTTTTTTCTGGCAGCTAATTGCATTTTCATGATCCTTGATGCTCAAATAAACTTCGGTTAATTTTGAATAAATGTTTAACTGGATTTTTTTTTGGTTATTTGAGATGGCTAAAGTTAACCCGCGCTTTAAACTGTTGAATCCCTCATCTATGTGCCCTTTTCCAATGAGGCATAATCCGAGATACTCGTATATAGTGGGCAAACTAAGTAAATCGCCGACTTTATTTTTTATCTTAAGTGACTCATTTAGATATTTTTCAGCCAGCTCATAATTTCCCATTGAGTATTCAATCATTCCCAGGTTCTTATGTGAGTTTGACAGTCCGTATTCTGATTTATTGTTGGTATAAATAGTCAGTGTATTATAAATGTACTTATGTGCTTCTTTGAAATTGCCCGATTCTAAGTTGAGTAATCCAATTTGTTCATAACAAATAGCCACACCATTTTGGTTTCCATCAATAGAAGCGCGGTTGGTATATATTTTCAGGGCCTCTTGAAAATATTCAAGTGCTTTTTGAGGAAGTTTTAAGTCTGAGTATATTCGACCTAAAATATACGCATCCCAGGCTTTACCCTCTAAAAAACCTGCTTTTTCGTAATTTAGCTTTGAGTTGACGATGTATTCTATTGCTCTGTCATATAGTCCGTTAACTCTGAATATTGTTCCCATCATTGAGTAGGAAGAACCCATGATTTTGAAATTATTTGATAAACGACAGGCCTGGAGAGAGGCATTAAAATACTCAAGTGCATTTATTCCTTCATTGCGATTGTGCTTAATCACACCTTTATGAAACAGAATTTCTCCTTTGTGCCAATTATCACCTGTAGCCCCTGTAATTACTAAGGCAGTATCGTAATATGCTTCAGATAAATCCTTGTTATCCAATACCTCATATATTCTGCCCAAGGTAAAATAAGCACGCATTTCTAGGTTTTTATTATTCGAAGATTTGGCGGCAAATAGCGCTGAATTTGCCAGAATCTGCGCTTCATGTTTGTCATTTTCCATGATTTGAAGGGCAAGTTCCAACTGCGTGGAGATTTTATCGGATCCTTTTTTAGTAATTAATCCTTTGCGGAGACTGTCTGATTTAGTATTACTGAATTTTTCCTGACAGGAGGCAGGGTAGGAAATTGCAATTGTAAATAAAAACAGAAAAGGCCAGATAATCTTTTTATGCATCGCTTAATTTACTTAAAAATCTTGGATATTCCGGTTATACTTCGCCCCTTGTCGGGCTATACAGACCCCCTACAAGGATGATGGTTTAGAGAATGCTAATGATTAACAATCTTACCGTTTTTTTCTTAAACTTTTACCTTTTAATTCAATTAAGTAAGAAGTATGCAAAAGCCTTTTAGGAGTCACATCGACAATGGCTTCCTCCTTAATGACATCGTCTCAGTTTTTTATTCGTAACAGGCATATAGTCAAATTTTAAGCTTCCAAATGCTCGTCTTCGAATATTTCTATTCGGTTGGTTTGTTGTTGCTGTCTAGCTCCGTCAGTTCAAATTCATGTATTGGTGCTTTGATCGGATTTTAATTATACTATGTCTCCTTCTTTCTCGCCTGAAGGACAGAAAATTGCCTTTTTTCTTATTGAATGTGATTTTGTTCGTTATTTGAATAAAGTTGCAGTACAAAATATGAATTCCGATGGAACCAATCTTACTCAACTTGGCAGTGTGAAACTATATGATACACCTGATTTTCCGATTGGCTTTGGTCGTTCTATTAAAGGTTCATTGTGCTGGACTCCAGTTGGTAAAAAGATTTTATTTACAGTTCCCACCGAAAAAATGGTAGTCATATTTGTTATTAACTTCGATGGTTTAGGTTTGACTCGGGTAACCGATAACTGTTTGGCGTATGATGATTTGGTCTCATGGTCCGGATATACAGTCAAACTCCCTGTGAACCCCAATTTTTTTTTAGGGATAAAGTTTGTTATTTTGCAATTATTGTGGCAAAGAAAATCTGATTCATTTTTTAAGGGCAACGCAACATAACAGTAAAAATACTTGGGATTACACACTTTAAAGCGATCATTTGACAATGAAAATTAATTCTCTGTTTTCTGTATTTATGAGCCTCTTCTTCCTGGTTTTGACCACGCAGGCACAAACGGCCTATAAATACAAAGATTCAAA
>Ga0209512_1005250_pt1 | contig 10863 bp, 9 predicted proteins | sample frozenSSSSmetaG_FD_184142 | JGI IMG/M metagenome (GOLD analysis project Ga0209512, IMG submission 184142) | Glacier valley bacterial and archeal communities from Borup Fiord, Nunavut, Canada, to study Microbial Dark Matter (Phase II) -... | ecosystem: Environmental > Aquatic > Freshwater > Ice >... | reverse complement strand
AAAAAGAAAGAAAAAAATTTGCGCTTAACGATTTACATGCGGAAGCAAAGAAGGATTATTATGACTGGATAATATTAAAGAAACGACTTGCAACACTGGATGAAAACGAACGGTTGCTCGACTTCATGATAAAGAATGCTGAAATAAGGTTTAAGAATGGTCTTGATAAACTCAATGCATATTACAAGGCAAAAGCTCAACTGGGCAATATCCTGAACATGAAAGAAGGTATTAAAAATGAGATCAATCAAACGCGTATCCGGTTGAATACATTAATGAACCGGAATAAACTGGAACCCCTGGCCATAGACTCTGTTTATACTATTAATGTTTATGATGAACCTGTTGATTCAAATGCTTTAAACGCAAAAAGCAATATCGGCGCTATCAACAAAGATCTGCAGGTGACCCGGTTACAACAGGATGTGGAAAGAGCGAAAGAGCTGCCCGAATATGGCATAAGGTATGACCACATGTTTGGTTTCGGCGGCCTGCCTATGCAATATAATTTAATGGGACTGGTAAAGATCCCGATAGGAAGGGCTAACCGCGCAGCTAAAGCAAATGTTGAAAGCCTGAAGTGGAAGGCTGAAGCTTTGTTACAGCAAAAGCAATTATTATTAAATGAAGCATCGGGAATGATAACAGCAATTACCGCAAATATCAATTCAAAGAAAAGGCAGGTAAAGCTTTTCGAAGATAATATTCTGCCTTCATTGCGCAAAAATTACGAGGTTATCCAGCTTGGCTACCAGCAAAACACAGAACAATTGTTCACCCTGCTTGATGCATGGAACACATTAAATGAAACACAAACTGAATACCTTAGCCAGGTGCAGCAACTGCTTGGTATGCAGGTTGAACTTGAAAAAATATTGGAGGTTAAATAATTATATGCAATATTACCATGTATAAAGACTACCGGCATTATATGCGATTTTGGGTGACAGGTTTGATATTCAGTATGATTAGTATTGGCTGCAATGAGACCGGAATCAAGCGCCATATACATGATGAAACAAAGGATACTACCGCAGAAGCTAAGCCGTTATATACCTGTTCCATGCATCCTGATATCATCACGGATAAACCAGGACAGTGCCCGATTTGCGGAATGACGCTAACGAGGAAAGAGGTCAACACAAATATCTCTAACGATCCGGCAGACACAGCTATAAAATCTTCAATGAATAATGTACCGGTCACAACCATGCAACAAAGAAGGGGAGAAACACAGATTGAAGCATTAGGGACTATACAAAACGATACCCGGCAGCTCGCGACCATTTCAGCAAAAGTGTCGGGCAGAATTGAAAAACTGTATGTCCGTTACCGTTACCAGATGATAATGCCGGGTGATAAAATCATGGATATCTACAGTCCTGACCTGGCTACTGCCCAACAGAACCTTTTGTTTCTTTTAAAAAGCGATGCGTCAAACACTTCGTTGATTGCAGCGGCAAAACAAAGGCTTATGTTAATTGGAATGAGCGATCAGCAGTTAAGTCAACTTATTAAAAACAGGGAACTATCAACTACAATATCGGTATACTCAAACGCTATGGGCCATATTCATGAAGCAGGCCAGGAAAGGATGGAGGCTTCGGCACAAAATGATCAATCCAATTCAACATCAACGCAACCTTTGAGCATACGTGAAGGCATGTATGTAGTGGCCGGTCAGCAAATTTTTTCATTAACAAATCCACGCAAGGCATGGGCAGTACTGAGTATCTTCCCTCAAAATCAGCAATTAGTTAAAATGGGAGACGAGGTAACGATTACGCCTGAAACAATGCCGGGTAAAGTCTTTAAGGCCCATATTGATTTTATTGAACCGACTTTCAGATCAGGCAGCAGAACGCTTGCGGCCAGGGTGTACTTTAATAATTACCAATCGGGAATTCCTATTGGTAGCCAGGTACGCGCGACAATTATAAAAAGCAATCCGGGTGCAAACTGGCTGCCACAGGAAGCTATTGTTTCTTTGGGAATGAATGATGTCGCATTCTTAAAAACTGCTACCGGTTTTGAAGCCAGGAAAATTTTAACTGGTAATAAAGAAAAGAACCAGGTACAAATAATCAGTGGACTTACTGCTACAGATAGTGTTGCCGCGAACGCGCAGTATTTTACCGACAGTGATAGTTTCATCAAATTAAAACAATAACCATGTTATCGACATTTATCAGGCAGGGCATCAGGGCAGTTTCTATATTCTCTGATAATAAAATGCTGGCGCCTCTGTTATTTGTCATTGCCTTTTTAATAGTAACCGGTTGCGGGCCAGGTATAAAGACTGTAAAGGAAGACGTATTCTATACCTGCTCCATGCATCCGAAGATTATGGAAAAACATCCAGGTAACTGTCCTGTATGTGGCATGGAATTAATTCATGTACAAAAAGGCAACACCCAAAAACAAGGTGAGATTCAGTTAAGCCAACAGCAGCTATTATTAGGAAATATCCGGATAGATACTATTGGTAAAGGAGCATTTAATAATGAAACGGCACTCACTGCAACCCTTACTTACAATCAGCAAAAATTAACTTCAGTAAGTGCAAGGGTGATGGGCAGGGTGGAAAAATTGTATCATAAAAATATAGGTGAATACATCCGGAAAGGCGACCCTTTAATGGAGTTGTACAGTGAAGAACTGAACATTGCGAAACAGCAATACCTGCTTGCCTTGGAGAGACGGCAATTACTTGATAGTTCATTGATAAATTTTGAACAGGTAATCCTGAGCGCTAAAACAAAACTGTTATTATGGGGCATGAGCGAATCGCAGGTAAGCGATTTAGAGAAAGGTAAAAAGGCTGCCCTCACTACTACTGTTTATAGCAACGAGAGTGGTTATATCACTGAGCTGATGACACAGGAAGGAGCGTATATAAATGAAGGCGGTGCCATTGTTCAGTTAGCGGACCTCTCTACGCTCTGGGCCGAGGCACAAATATATTCAAGTCAGTTGTCAAGATTTGATTACAATGATCCTGTAACTGTTCAACTGCCGGAGACAGGTAAACGCCTGACGGGAAAAGCTGAATTTATAAATCCTGAAATAAATCCTGATAAAAGAATCAACCTGCTAAGGGTTACGATACCTAACCCGGATAATCAGCTGAAACCGGGTATGGTTGCTTACGTGTTATTAGGTGGTGGTAAGCGCGATATTATCTCGCTGCCCATCGATGCAGTGATCCGGGATAGCAAAGGGGCTTCCGTCTGGGTTCGTACCGGGAACAATATTTTTAAAAATAAGATGGTTACCACCGGTATTGAAAGTGCTTCTCAGATAGAAATCATTTCCGGTCTGGTTCCGGGCGAATCCGTAGTAACCCGGGGCGCGTACCTTATCAACAGTGAATATATTTTTAAAAACGGGGCTGCGCCCATGGCTGGTATGAAGATGTAAATGGAGGTCTGTCAAAGGATTTACTTTAAATATTACATTAAATTACGAATCACCATCTGTAGCAAGCAGAAGCTTTTGTTTTGAGTTACTATCCTTTTAATAAAATATAATTTCTATTGTTGTTATCATCTATTCTTCTTCACATATAAAAACTCGGCGAAGCCTAACAGATCCCAGAAAATATTTCCCTGTAATTTTTTTCTTTTGATAAAAGATGTGATCATTTTTGCCGGCATGCCGGCGATGTAATACCAGTTACGTCTTGTGCCGCTTCTTATTACAGTGCAGTTATATTTTTTAAAAATCTCCGCCAGTTCTTTTACAGAATAGATTCGCACATGCGATTTGTCATCATAAAAATTTAATGAACCATGCATCGAGGGAAGCCTGGTGCTTTTAGTTCCCGGATATTCTATATAAAAATATCCTCCCGGCTTTAGTTTATCAAGTAGCTTGCTGACAACCTCATCACCATTGTATAAATGTTCAATAACATGTACCATCCATATACCATCAAAAAAGTTATCGGGGACAGTTGAGTAATCGAGTTTAGTTAGATCAAGTTCATAAAAATCACTCATCACACTAAAATCTTCTTCACTATTATTATATGATTTATCTATATCCAGGCCATAATACAAACAAGCAGGAAAAATTGCATGGACGCGTGAAGCGGAATGGTTACCGGCGCCTACATCAAGCAATCGAAAATCGCCATCGCCAAAAGAGCGTTTTAAAAAACTGAATTTAAAATTGATAGTGGCTTTTACACGCTGCCTAAAATGCATTGAATTAATATCGTGAAGTAAAGAGATGAAGAAATTATTGACTTGCTAAATATTACCAGTTGCCCATTTGTTCAGGGACAACTCTTTCTGTATGTTCTTTGTGAATTTCGTGTTCCTTCCAGTCAGCATCATACTTTACAAACCAAGAAAGCCAAAGCGTCCTTGAGAGTCGCATTAAAAACGGCTGGATCGCAATCAGTAAAACACTATTGGTACCCATCCACCAAAAGAATCGGTTGTCTTCAAATGAAAAGCCGATGATCAGCCACCATGCTATCAGGGATGCTACACAAAAAACAATTGCTAAAAAGTAACTTACATAACTGGTACCATAATAAAAGCCCACTTCAATTTCAGTTGGTTGACCACACACCGGGCACCTGTCATTCATCTTTGTTATGGTACGCAGCTTATACGGATTAGAGAACAGGTAGAGGTGCCCTTCCCGGCATCGCGGACATTTGTTTGTCAGTACACTTAATAAATATCCCGGGTTGTTATTTTTATCAGACATGTTACCTCTTTTAATGTAAAGTTATATCAAATTAAGAAACAGGGTTCTAATCGATTGATAGAAACAGCTTAAACAGGATAGAGATTAATTATTTTACACTATTGTAACGAGCAGGTAAAGACCCTGGTAGGGATCTGCTTATCACTTATCCATTGCAGGCACTGCCTATTTTACATTATTATTTTTTCCATCTGCATGCTCCTTGAACCTTTGATAAGTACCTGGCTGTTGGTAAAATGCTGTTGACGGTACCACTTGGAAGCTTCTGTAGCATTGCTGAATGCAGTATAGGCATGCGCCATCTTAAAAAAATCACCACCTACCAATATTACCTCCTTCCACGAATGTTTATCTATCAGTTCTATAATAGCCCGATGCTCTTTAACACTATCAACGCCCAACTCAGCCATCGCTCCTAATAGTAATATCTTTTCATTTCCCTTCAGCTGTATAAAGTTTTCAATGGCAGCCTTCATGCTTCCCGGATTAGCGTTGTATGCGTCGAGTATAATTTTGTTAGAATCTTTTTCTATCAGTTCCGACCTGCTATTGGAAGGAGTGTAAGCTTCAATGGAATCTTTGATTGACTTATCGGCAACGTTAAAAAATGTTCCGGTAGTAACCGCAGCTAAAACATTAGGAAGATTGTACGACCCTACAAGCTGTGTGTGAATGCTTTTAATATCAGCGCCTTTATTTATTGCTACTTCGAGATAAGGATCGCTTTGTATAACGGTGCCGGTGATGTCTCCTTCTGTTGTTCCATACTTTATAACAGCGATGCCCTGGCTCATTTCTCTTAAATAGTCATAGTCCCACATCACAAACGCGGTTCCCTGGTGATTCCGGAGATAATCATATAATTCGCCTTTTCCTTTTTTTACACCTTCCACACTACCAAATCCTTCCAGGTGCGCCTTACCGGCATTGGTTATCAGTCCATGTGTAGGAAGAACATACCGGCAATACCCTTCAATTTCTTTAAGATGGTTAGCACCCATTTCTATGACAACTATTTCGGCATCTTTTTTAATCTTTAACAACGTCAGCGGAATGCCAATGTGATTGTTTAAATTTCCCTCAGTAGTGTAAGTCTTGAACTGACTTGAAAGCACTGCATTAATCAATTCTTTTGTAGTAGTCTTGCCATTACTTCCCGTGATAGCCAGAATGGGAATATCAAACTGCATGCGATGATACCTGGCCAGCTCCTGGAGTGCGATGAGTACATTATCAACAAGGATTGTTTTCTCCGGCAAGATATATCCGGGTTCATCGATAACTGCGTAAGCTGCGCCATCTGAGATTGCTTTTTCCGCAAAGGCGTTGCCATTAAAAGTTGGTCCTTTCAAAGCAAAAAAAAGATCTCCTGGCAATAAGCTGCGGGTATCAGTTTTTACAGATGGATGCTTAAGATATAAATCATACAGTTGGCCGGTAGTCATACTTCAAAAGTATAAATCATTTTAGCAGCTACCGCATTAAATTATAAAGGTGAGAATGGGTATGTTGCATGCCCGTTATTCTAGTGTTGCATTTTTAATGTGTCAGGCTAAAGACTATTACACAGGCTGAGCAGGATGTCAGCTCTTTGGCAGGTTGGTTTACCGCGATGTTGGCTTTGTGTGCCTGCCTATGTTCTTGCCTTGTGGCGTTGGCTATCAGAGACTTCGCCTATTGTGTCTCAATCATTGTGTAATTCATTTCAGATTGAATCACTTACTGTCCATGATTGCTTTTACTTTTCTCTGCAATTGCTTTTTATCTGGCAGATAAAGCTGGTATTTTGAAACGAAAATTTTATTTGAGATTCCACCAGTCGCAAATTCAACTAACACTTCGTCTTTCTCTGCTGAAAGAATGATGCCGATTGGTTCATTGTCGCCCTCAACGTTTTCTTCGGTCTTAAAGTAGTTAAGATAAAGGTTCATTTGTCCAATATCACCATGAGCGACATTTTTAATTTTAAGGTCTATCAATATAAAGCATTTTAAAATGCGATGATAAAATACAAGGTCAATGAAGTAGTGTTTATTGCGAAGTGAAATTCTATATTGTCTTGCTACGAATGCAAAGCCTTTGCCCAATTCGAGTAAAAACATTTGAAGATTGTCAATAATTTTTTGTTCAAGGTCTTTCTCTGTCATTTTATGGCTTTGCGTAATTTTGAGAAAGTCCAAAACATAAGGGTCTTTAACTGCTTCTGTTGGATGAGAAACGATATGACCTGTTTCTGAAAGTTGTAAAACACCTTTTTTGTCTTTGCTTAATGCAAGCCGTTCAAATAAAGGAGAATCAATTTGCCTTTCAAGTTCTCTAACAGATAGGTTTTCATTAAGCGTATGTTTTTCATAAAACTTCCTTGCATTGTCGTCTGAAACTGCTACCAATGCAATGTAATGGCTCCAACTCAATTTGGCAGACACTGTCTGCCATTTTTGATAACCAAGATAAAACCTACGCATATCCAAAATATTGCGTCTGCCAAATCCTCTTCCATAAAGTTGCTTTAAATCTTTTGAAAGCTTTGTCAGTAGCTTACTTCCGTACTCTGCTCTTTCTTGTCCATGCTGTTCATATTCTACAATGTGTCTGCCAATTTCCCAATTAGCTTTTACCAGTTCCGTATTTACATCTTTAATGGCATTCTGTCTTGCTTGTTCAATGGTAATACCGATGCTGTTAAGTAATTGGATGTATTTATTTACAATTGATTTCATATTTACTTTTGACCAATAAAATATTTTGTGCTTTTCAATAAACTTAAAATTCAGTTTTTCTATATTGTCATTGTCTCCGTTCTCAAAAGGATTTATATCACAGAGAAGAACACCTGGCCAGCTCCTGGAGTGCGATGAGTACATTGTCAACCAGGATTGTTTTTTCCGGCAAGGTATATATGGGTTCATCGATAACTGCATAAGCTGCGCCATCTGAGATTGCTTTTTCCGCAAAGGCGTTGCCATTAAAAGTTGGTCCTTTCAAAGCAAAAAAAAGATCTCCCGGTGATAAGCTGCGGGTATCAGTTTTTACAGATGGATGCTTAAGATATAAATCATACAGTTGGCCGGTAGTCATACTTCAAAAGTATAAATCATTTTAGCAGCTACCGCATTAAATTATAAAGGTGAGAATGGGTTAGCATAAAACTATTACAGCTGTTATCTAACACCTTTTGCCAATTGTGGGGAAGTTGAAAATCGGCTGTCTGGCAACCGGAGTTTATCATTTATTTAAAGATTAAATTTTATTTTCTGTTGTTCAAAAGACTCTCTCCGCAAGAACCAAATACGATAGTAACATGCAGACCTTATTGGTGACACTCTGATAGTGCGTTGGTTATTTGTCAGGGTTCATTTGCCTGTGCGCTTCCGTTGCAAATTTTAAGTAGTCTTCTATAGGTTCAAGTCCAATGGATTTTCTCCTGTCATTTACCTTATTTGGATTTTTTAAGTTCTTAGGAAAAGCTGTCTTCTGTTTATCATATTCAAGTTGTGTTCCAGAGATTTGACTATTACCTGAATTTATATTTACTCTGTCAGTAAGATAAGCAAAACTTGATGGGTCAGCCTTTTTTCGCCTCACTTCCTTTTTCATTTGTTTTAATACAGCTTGTTGAAATTTTAAGTCGTGGTCACTGTGTTGTACGCAGAGGAAAAAATTCTTTTCACCTTCTTTTCCTACTTTGTCATAATTCGGGAAACCATATTCAGCAAAAATTTGTTTTGCCAGTGCTGTATTTCGTATGAAAATTTCTTTGACATTTTTTATCAAAGAGTCTCTCTCTTCAATTTTTCCATATCTAACGTCCTGTCCTGCTTTTTTATCTATAAAGGCTATACTGTCTATTTGTTTTTTTAATGCAGGGAATTGAATTACTTCTTGTGCCTTAATAGTAAAAGCCGAAATAAGTAATAATGTCGAAAATATATTTTTCATACTACAACTTTGGTCTGATTGCCACCCTAAAATAATGCGAAGGCAGGTACTGCTGTTTATCCGCCAGTTAGTATAGCCAAATAAAAATTATACTATTGAAGATAATATCTGGAAACTACATTCATGTTGACAATCGGAATAATTTATCATTCAGTTCAGGAATGTTTTACATATTCTAAATTTAACTGCTTGCAAAGTTGAAAAATTATTTAAAAAAAAGGGCCATCCTATGTGGATGGCCCTTTTTTTATAAAAGTTCAATTATTGCTTTCTCGAATTTTGTCTTCTTACTTTATAGCCAATACCGGTTTTCCTGCCATTCCCTTCAGGACTGCCAACACGTGGCATCGCGCAGCGAAAACCTACAGTACTGCTCGATACATCTTCTTCCATAAACCGGCGTGTACCCGGACTTAACCAGTAAGCCCTGTCATTCCAGCTTCCACCTTTAATGACTCTTGAATGATCACTTATCAAAGTGGTAATACCATAACCATAACTTACACCCTGCAGGGAAGAATCACCATCAAGATAATTGATTACGTTGCCTTTCTGATAGTTTCTCCGGTTCTTGCTTTCTTCATCCGTAACATCTCTCATTTTAATTCTACCTAAACTGTCGAGTTCAGGCTTGCCTGTTGAACGATCAACCACCGTAAATTTATTACCACGGAACGGAGCCACATCATCCACATCCACCGGAGACAACGGACGATAAACATCACCAACCCACTCATTTACATTTCCAGACATGTTATACAGTCCAAAGCCGTTTGGATAAAATGTACCTACGGGCGAAGTATAAACAGCCCGATCATTCAACCCGCCTGCAACGCCCATATTATCACCGGCGCCACGTTTGAAGTTCGCCAGGAAAGTTCCCTGCCAGTTGCCTTTTCTTGAATCACGCAGCCCATTTACATTCTGTCCCCAGGAGTACACTTGTTTATTTGTCAGCAATTCTTCACCACGGACACCTTCTTTTTTACTAGGCTGCGGGTTTTGATTGACAAGTCCTAAAGCTGCATATTCCCATTCTGCTTCAGTAGGCAGCCTGTATGCCGGGAACATGATACCGTCTTCAAAGGTTACCTGCGAGCGGGGAGTACCATTGGGATTTCTCAATGGATTATTTTTAGAACGCGCTGCCGCACCAGGGGTAGCGGTAAATTCACCCAAGAGATAAGACTTAGTCTCAAAGTGTTCAGCGCCTAAACCGGAAATATTTTTTAAAGACTTGTCGTTGATATAACCTCTCTTGATAAGTTCCAGTTCATTCACCCTGTCAGTTCTCCACAAACAAAAATCATTAGCCTGTTTCCAGGTAACGCCGACAACCGGGTAGTAATTATAAGAAGGATGCCGGAAATAGTATTCAACCATTGGTTCATTGTCAGCAAGTTCGCTTCTCCATACCAGTGTATCAGGAAGTGCTGCGTCACGAACATTCTGGTATTCGTCACCATCAAACACGGCATTAAGCCAATACATATATTCACGGTAATGAATGTTGGCTACTTCTGATTTGTCAATGTAAAAAGAGTTGACGGTAACGCGGCGTGGAATGTTATTCCAATCGCTCATCACATCTTCCTGTGTTGCACCCATTGTAAAAGTTCCACCCTGTACGAATACAAGTCCCGGACCTGTTCTCTGTTCTTTTTCCCGGGCTACCTGGTAACCTCCCTGGTTTTTATCATTATAGTTCCAGCCTGTAGCATTAGAACGTTCCTTCTTTTTGCTAAATAATTTACAGGACGATATCGTTGAGATACTTAATATTAAAACTAGTAATATTTTCCAGTTCATTTTATATACCATTTAAGCCGGTTTTTAGAATAATAGAACGACAGACAGATGTAATTATTGTTTAAACAGAACTATAAACAATTGTTAACGAAGATAGGCACTTTCCTATAAGAATACCATCAGTTAAATGCACGGCTGGCTACAAGGCGCAGGCTACAAAAGTTTTAACATTTTTTTTTCTATTGACAATCGGGGTGCTTATTCTATTTTTGAATCGTTCATATATATGCTGAGATCTTGTTATATATTTTGCTGTTTAATGATTGTCTCGGCTGGTTTTGGCCAGAGACAATATAAAACTTCTAGTGTGCTTGCAACAGGTAACTGGTATAAAATCATCACCGGAGAACCCGGGATTTATAAAATTGATGTTGCTTTTCTTAACTCGCTGGG
>Ga0209512_1005249_pt1 | contig 10864 bp, 10 predicted proteins | sample frozenSSSSmetaG_FD_184142 | JGI IMG/M metagenome (GOLD analysis project Ga0209512, IMG submission 184142) | Glacier valley bacterial and archeal communities from Borup Fiord, Nunavut, Canada, to study Microbial Dark Matter (Phase II) -... | ecosystem: Environmental > Aquatic > Freshwater > Ice >... | reverse complement strand
ATCGCGCTGGACCGGCTGTTTTCCGGCCTGGTCGCCCAGGGTGTCGGCATCTGGATGGGCTTTCAGACCTTCATCAACATCGGCGTGAACCTGGGTGCCTTGCCCACCAAGGGCCTGACGCTGCCCCTGATGAGCTACGGCGGCTCGGCCATTGTGATGAACCTGATTGCGCTGGGGGTGGTGCTCAGAATCGATTACGAGAATCGCGTTCTCATGCGCGGAGGCCGTGTATGAGAACGCAAGACGAATTGGCAAACGTAGGTGCTGGTCTTCCCCAGCAGGGGCCGCGGAACCGGCTTCGCCGGGCCGCAGGCGCAGCGGCCGCCTCGGGGGGCAGCGCAGCACACGAAGTGGCAAGCGTGGGGGCTCGTGTGGCTCTGGTCATGGCCGGCGGCACCGGTGGCCATATTTTTCCGGGGCTGGCCGTGGCCGAAGCCCTGCGCGAGCGCGGCTGGCGCGTGCACTGGCTGGGCGGCAAGGGCAGCGCAGATCGCCCCAGCATGGAAAGCCAGCTGGTACCGCCGCGCGGCTTTGCATTCGAGGCCATCGACTTTTCCGGTGTCCGTGGCAAGGGACCGGTCACGCTGGCGTTGTTGCCGCTGCGTCTGCTCAAGGCTTTCTGGCAGAGCGTGCAGGTCATCCGGCGCGTCAAGCCCGATGTGGTGGTGGGTCTGGGCGGCTACATCAGCTTTCCGGCCGGCATGATGAGCGTGCTGCTGGGCAAGCCGCTGGTGCTGCATGAGCAGAACTCGGTGGCCGGCATGGTCAACAAGCTGCTGGCCAGTGTGGCCGACCGCGTCTTTACCGCCTTTCCGGGCGTGCTCAAAAAAGCCGACTGGGTGGGTAATCCGCTGCGCCCGGCCTTTACCCGGCAGATGGACCCGGCCATCCGCTTTGCAGAAAGGCGCGGGCCGCTCAAGCTGCTCGTGGTTGGCGGCAGCCTGGGCGCCACCGCCCTGAACGAACTCGTTCCCAAAGCTCTGGCCCTGATGCCGGTGGCAAGCCGCCCCCAGGTCACCCATCAAAGCGGAGCCCGCCAGATTGAAGCGCTGCGCGCCCATTACCAGGCTGCCGGCGTTCAAGCCGAACTCACGCCCTTCATTGAAGACACGGCCCAGGCCTTTGCCGACGCCGACCTCATCATCTGCCGCGCCGGCGCCAGCACGGTGACCGAGATTGCCGCCGTAGGCGCCGCGGCGCTGTTTGTTCCCTTTCCCTCTGCCGTGGATGACCACCAGACTGCCAATGCGAATTTCCTGGTCGCCCATGGCGGCGGCTGGTTGCAGCAGCAGCGTGACCTTACTCCCGAAAAACTTGCCATAATGCTACAAAAAACAGAGCGCCTTGCGCTTGTCCAGTCTGCGCTAAAAGCCAAAACCATGCAAAAAATAGACGCCACGGCGCATCTCGTTGCCGCTTGCGAGGAACTCGCGCCATGAAGCACGCCATCAAGCGCATCCACTTTATCGGGCTGGGCGGCTCGGGAATGTCCGGCATTGCCGAAGTCCTGCACAACTTGGGCTACGGCATTTCCGGCTCCGACCTGTCGGACAGCAGCACGCTGCAGCGCCTGGCCGGGCTGGGCATCAAGACCTTTGTCGGCCATAGCGCCCGCAATCTGGTCGATGTCGATGTCGTGGTGACTTCCACCGCGGTGCAGTCTGACAATCCCGAGGTGCTGGCAGCGCGCGAAAAACACATTCCGGTGGTGCCGCGGGCCCTGATGCTGGCCGAACTGATGCGCTTCAAGCAAGGCATTGCCATTGCCGGCACCCACGGCAAGACCACCACCACCAGCCTGGTGGCCTGCATGCTGGCCGAGGGCGGCCTGGACCCGACCTTCGTGATCGGCGGCCGGCTTAATAGCGCCGGCGCCAATGCCAAGCTCGGTTCGGGCGACTACATCGTGGTGGAAGCCGACGAATCAGATGCTTCTTTTCTCAACCTGCTGCCCGTCATGGCGGTGGTCACCAATATCGATGCCGACCATATGGAAACCTATGGCCACGACTTTGGCAACCTGAAGAAAGCCTTTGTCGATTTCCTGCACCGCATGCCTTTTTACGGCACGGCGATTTTGTGCACTGATGACCCGGTCGTTCGCGAGATCGTGCCCGAGATGTCCTGCCCCATCACCAGCTACGGTCTGAACGAAGAAGCCCAGGTTCGCGCCGTCAATGTGCGCGCTGTCGGGGCGCAAATGCATTTCACCGCGCTGCGCCGCAACGGCGTCAAGCTGCCCGACCTGGACATCGTGCTCAACCTGGCCGGCCAGCACAACGTGCTCAACGCGCTGGCGGCCATTGCCATTGCGGCTGAACTCAACGTGCCCGATGCTGCCGTGCAAAAAGCGCTGCTTGACTTCACCGGCGTGGGCCGGCGCTTCCAGAGCTACGGCGATCTGACGGCCCGGGACGGCGGACAGTTCACGGTGATTGAAGATTACGGCCATCATCCGGTGGAACTGGCTGCCACGCTGTCTGCGGCGCGCGGTGCCTTTCCGGGCCGGCGGCTGGTGCTGGCTTTTCAGCCGCATCGCTACACCCGCACGCGCGACTGCTTCGAGGATTTCGTCAAGGTCATCAGCAGCCATGCCGATGCGGTGCTGCTGTCCGAGGTCTATGCCGCCGGCGAGTCGCCCATCGTGGCGGCCGACGGCCGTTCACTGGCCCGTGCCTTGCGCATGGGCGGCAGGCTGGAGCCGGTTTTTGTCGATGGGATTGACGACATGCCGCAAGCCATTGCGGACTTTGCCCAGGGCGGTGATGTTGTGATGTGCATGGGCGCCGGCTCCATCGGACAGGTTCCCGCCAGGATCGTCGCCATGCTGGAAATCCAGCAGCGCTCCCTCCTTGAAGGAGCTTGCGCATGAGCCGCAATACCTTTGATTTTGGCAAGGTCGCCGTCCTGATGGGCGGCCTGTCCGCCGAGCGGGAAATCTCGCTGATGTCGGGGCGCGGCGTGCTGCAGGCGCTGCGCGCGCAGGGCATCGATGCCCATGCCTTCGATCCGGCCGAGCGTGATCTGGGCGAGTTGAAAAAAGACGGCTTTGCGCGCTGCTTCATCGCGCTGCACGGCCGTTTCGGCGAAGACGGCACGGTGCAGGGCGCGCTGGAACTGCTGGGCATTCCCTATACCGGCTCGGGCGTCATGGCGTCGAGCATGGCCATCGACAAGGTCATGACCAAGCGCGTGCTGCTGTCTGAAAACCTGCCGACGCCGCGCCATGTCCTGCTGCGCAGGGGTCGCTACAGCGTGGCACAAGTCGATGCTGCGGCCGATACGCTGGGCTTGCCGCTGATCGTCAAGCCCGCGCGCGAAGGCTCGTCGCTGGGCCTGACCAAGGTCGCTGACCGGGCCGGCATGGCGCCGGCGGTGGCTCTGGCTGAAAAGATGGATGCCGACATCCTGTGCGAGCAGTTCATTGCCGGTGACGAGGTGACCTGCCCGGTGCTCGGCACCGGCGAGCAGGCGCGGGCGCTGCCGGTCATCCGTATCGTGGCGCCCGAAGGCAATTACGACTACCAGAACAAGTATTTCACCGACACCACGCAATACCTGGTGCCTTGCGGACTTCCGGCCGGGGAAGAGGCCGCCATCCAGCAACTGGTGCTGCAGGCCTTTCGCACCCTGAACTGCCGGGGCTGGGCGCGCGCCGACGTGATGATCGACCAGGCCACGCGCAAGCCCTACCTGCTCGAAATCAATACCTCGCCCGGCATGACCAGCCACTCGCTGGTGCCCATGTCGGCGCGTGCGGCCGGCATTTCCTATGAAGACCTGTGCGTCCTGGTGCTCAAGACCGCCGCGCTTGATCACCAGCCCCCAGGCGGAACTCCACTTTGAGCCGCGCCATGCCACCGCCCGCCACACCCTTGCCGCCGGACGTCAGGCTCATGAACACCTTGTCGGTGCTTCTGGGCCTGGTGTTTGCCGCCATGGTGCTGGGGCTGGGCGTGGCCTGGCTGTTACGTCAACCCGTTTTCAACCTGAGCGCCATTCGCGTCGGGGGCGATTTGACGCACAACAACGCAGTGACGCTGCGCGCCAATGTGGCGCCCAAGCTGGCCGGAAATTTCATGACGGTCGACCTGGAGGCCACGCGCGCCGCCTTCGAGACCGTGCCCTGGGTGCGCCGGGCCGTGGTGCAACGCGAATTTCCGAATCGCCTGAAGGTGGTGCTGCTGGAGCACAAGGCCGTTGCCTACTGGGGACCCGAGGGCGACGCCCGATTGGTCAACAACTATGGCGAAGTGTTCGAAGCCAATCCCGGCGATGTGGAAACCGAGGAGTTGCCGCTGCTCAACGGACCCAAAGGACAGGCGCCGCTGGTGTTGCAGGCTTATCTCGGGCTTTCCCCCCTGTTTGAAGAGATGGATGCGGTGCTGGAGCAGTTGCACTTGAGCAGCCAGGGCAGCTGGCGCGCGCAACTCGACAGTGGCGCGGTGATCGAACTCGGGCATGGCTCGCTGGCTGAAGTCCAGACGCGCACACGGCGGTTTATCGACACGGTGGCGCTGGTAGCGTCCCGGTTCGGACGGGATGTGGAGTCTGCCGACCTGCGTTATGGCAGCGGTTATGCGCTCAAGCTCAGAGGTGTCACCACCGGCGAAGTCGGTGACAAAGACGACAAAAAAAAGAAAAGGTAGAGAAATGGCCAAAGAATACAAAGATCTGGTTGTCGGGCTGGACATTGGAACCAGCAAGATCATGGTCGTGGTGGCCGAGGTCATGCCCGGCGGCGAACTCAAGCTCGCGGGCCTGGGCATTGCAGCCAGCAACGGGCTCAAACGCGGCGTGGTGGTCAACATCGATGCCACGGTCCAGAGCATTCAGCTGGCGGTCAGGGAAGCCGAGCTGATGGCCGACTGCAAGATCGGCCGCGTCTTTACCGGCATCACCGGCAGCCACATCCGCGGCATCAATTCCAGCGGCATGGTGGCCGTCAAGGACAAGGAAGTGACCCAGGCCGACGTCACCCGGGTGATTGAAACCGCCAAGGCCATCAACATCTCGACCGACCAGCGCCTGCTGCTGGTCGAGCCGCAGGAATTCGTGATTGACGGCCAGGATGTGCGCGAGCCCATCGGCATGAGTGGCCTGCGCCTGGAGGCCAAGGTGCATATCGTGACCGGCGCGCAAAGTGCTGCTGAAAACATCATCAAGTGCGTGCGCCGTTGCGGCCTGGAAGTGGACCAGCTGATGCTCAATCCGCTGGCTTCCAGCCTGTCGGTGCTGACCCAGGATGAGCAGGAGCTCGGCGTGGTCATGGTCGACATTGGCGCCGGCACCACCGATGTCGCGATTTTTTCGGGCGGATCCATCCGGCATACCGCCGTGATTCCGATTGCCGGCGACCTGATCACCAGCGACATCGCCATGGCGCTGCGCACGCCGACCAAGGACGCCGAGGACATCAAGGTCGAAAACGGTTGCGCCAAGCAGTTGCTGGCCGACCCCGACACCCAGGTCGAAGTGCCGGGCCTGGGCGACCGCAGCCCGCGCATGCTCAGCAAGCAGGCGCTGGCCGGCGTGATCGAGCCGCGGGTCGAGGAAATCTACCTGCTGGTGCAGCAGGTGATCCGCGAATCGGGCTATGAAGAGGTGCTGTCCTCAGGCATCGTCATCACGGGCGGCAGCGCAATGATGCCCGGCATGGTCGAGCTCGGTGAAGACATCTTTCTCAAGCCGGTGCGGCGCGGCCTGCCGCGTTATTCCAGCGTGCTGTCGGACATGGTGGCCCAGACCCGGGCGGCCACGGTGATGGGGCTGCTTGAAGAAGCCCGGCTGGCGCGTATCCGGGGTTTCAAGGTGGCGCAAAAGGCCGGCAGTATGCAAAGCGCCTTTGGCCGGGTCAAAGACTGGTTCGTGGGAAATTTCTGATGGCCAGACTGTCCAGCTTCTTCGGCCGCCCCTGGCGCCGAACCCATTCGGGAGGAGCCGATCCACCGGCCTGACCCGCCATGTTTCGCGAAGAAATGACATCTTTTACCAACCCAACGTATTGAACAGGAGGCTCCCAATGAGTATCGAAATGATTGAAATCCAAGAATTCAACCAAGGCACACAAATCAAGGTGATTGGCGTCGGTGGCGGTGGCGGAAACGCCGTCGGCCACATGATCCAGTGCGGCGTGCAGGGCGTTGAATTCATCTGCGCCAACACCGATGCGCAAGCGCTTAACCGCGGCAGCGCGCACAAGAACATCCAGCTCGGCGCCAGCGGCCTGGGCGCCGGCAGCAAGCCTGAAAAAGGGCGCGAGGCGGCCGAACTGGCGGTCGAGGACATCCGCAGCGCCATCAGCGGCGCGCACATGCTGTTCATCACCGCCGGCATGGGTGGCGGCACCGGCACCGGCGCGGCGCCCGTGATTGCCCGCGTGGCCAAGGAAATGGGCATCCTGACGGTCGGCGTGGTGACCAAGCCGTTTGACTTCGAAGGCGGCCGCCGCATGACCAATGCCGACCTGGGCCTGGCCGAACTGGAAGCCAATGTCGATTCGCTGATCGTGGTGCTCAACGAAAAGCTGCTCGAAGTGCTGGGCGACGACGTGACGCAGGATGAAGCCTTTGCCCATGCCAACGACGTGCTGAAAAACGCCGTCGGCGGCATTGCCGAGATCATCAACGTGCCCGGCCATGTCAACGTTGACTTCGAAGACGTGCGCACCGTGATGGGCGAGCCCGGCAAGGCCATGATGGGAACGGCCCGCGCCAGCGGCCCGGACCGCGCCCGCATTGCCGCCGAGCAGGCTGTCGCCTGCCCCTTGCTCGAAGGCATCGACCTGTCGGGCGCCAAGGGCGTGCTGGTGTTGATCTCGGCCGCCAAGGGGTCGCTCAAACTCAATGAATCCAAGCTCGCCATGAACACCGTGCGCGCCTACGCATCGCCCGATGCGCATGTGATCTACGGCACGGCCTACGACGACGAACTCGGCGATGACATCCGCGTCACCGTTGTCGCCACCGGCCTGAGCCGCCAGGAAGAGCGCAGCAATGTCGCGCCGCTGCAGGTGCTTCGCGGCGCCGGGCAGAATGCTGCGGGCGGGGCAAAGGGCCTGAAGCAGCCCGATTACGGCAACATGGCAGTGCCCAGCGTGTGGCGCACCAACCGCACCCAGGCGGCGGCGAAGGTCGATGCGCTGGCATCCGGCGGCATGGACGATTTCGAGATTCCAGCCTTTTTGCGCCGCCAGGCCGACTGAGCCTGCCTGTGTGAGCCCAGGCCTGTCTGCCCCGGACAGGCCTGGGGCCAGCTTTCCATCCTTATGGCTGCACTTGCACTTTCACATGCAGTGACAGGCCATCTCCCATGGGCTTTGCCGGCGTGGATGCCGCCCTGAACGCTGCCTAAATTAAAATACCCCATGCTCGCTCAAAGAACCCTCAAATCCCTTACCACGGCGGTCGGCGTGGGGCTGCATAGCGGCCAGCGGGTCGAGTTGACCTTGCGGCCCGCGCCACCCGACAGCGGCATCGTGTTCAGGCGCGTTGATTTGCCGCAGCCGGTGGACATCGTGATTTCGCCCGAGGCAGTCACCGACACCCGGCTGGCTTCCACCATCTCCAGCGGCAGCGCCAAGGTGCATACCGTCGAACACCTGATGTCGGCCTGCGCCGGCCTGGGCATCGACAACCTGATCATCGACATCACGGCCGAAGAAGTGCCGATTCTTGACGGATCGGCCTCGTCGTTTGTTTTCTTGCTGCAATCGGCCGGCATTGAATTGCAGGCTGCGCCCAAGCGCTTTGTCCGCATCCTCAAGCCGGTCGAGGTCCGGGAAGGAGAGGGCGCCCATGTCAAATGGGCACGCCTGAGCCCCTACGAGGGCTACAAGCTGAGCTTTGAAATCGACTTTGACCACCCCGCCGTGGACTCGACCGGCCAGCGCGTGGAGTTCGACATGGGCACCGGCGCTTACAGCCGGGACATTGCCCGCGCGCGCACCTTCGGCTTTACCAAGGACGTCGAAATGATGCGGGCCAACGGCCTGGCGCTGGGCGGCGGGCTCGACAATGCCATCGTCATGGACGACTACAAGGTGCTCAACAGCGAAGGCCTGCGCTACAACGACGAGTTCGTGAAGCACAAGATCCTGGACGCCATGGGCGACCTCTACCTGCTGGGCAAACCGATGCTGGCCGCCTACAGCGCGTTTCGCTCCGGCCATGCCATGAACAACAAGCTGCTGCGCGAATTGCTGGCGCATCCGGAGGCCTATGAAGTCGTCACCTTCGACGATGAAAAAAATGCGCCAAGAGGGTTTGCCACTTTGTCGCGCGCCTGGTAAGACAGTGTCACAGACACAGCAGGAGTTCTGACCATGGTGGTATTTCGCCTGATGATTTTGCTGGCGCTGCTGGCTTCGGCCCTGTCCTTTGTTTTGTATGCCATCACATCGCAAGCAAGGTTTCGTCGTCATGGGCTGACCATCCTGAAGTGGACGCTGATGGCTGCTTTCGGATTTTTTGCGGTGCTGATTGTGGAGCACCTCAGGTAAAAGCCTTCAGCGACTTCGCCCGGCCCGGTAATTGCTGCTCATCCTGCCGCTGGCTTCGCTGGCCAGCGCCAGTCGTGCCATCGCGGTGCCCACATGGGCATGGGTGATCGCCAGCCCCAGGGCGTCGGCGGCATCCTTTCCCGGCAGCGAAGGCAGCTTCAACAGGCGCATCACCATTTCCTGCACCTCCGCCTTGCCCGCCTTGCCATAGCCGGCCACGGCTTTTTTCATTTGCAATGCGGTGTATTCAGCCACCGCCAGATCGCTTGACACCAGCGCCGTGATGCAGGCGCCGCGCGCCTGGCCCAGCAGCAGCGTGGCCTGCGGGTTGACGTTGACAAACACGATTTCGACCGAAGCGACTTCGGGCTGGTAGCGCTGCACGACCTCGCGCACGCCGTCAAACAGCACCTTCAGCCGGCCCGGCAGGTCGCTGCGCTCCAGGTGCGTGGTTTTGATGGTGCCGCTGGCCACGTAGCGCAGCTGCGGGCCGTCCATGTCCACCACGCCAAAACCGGTGATCTGCAAGCCCGGATCGATTCCCAATATGTACATTTGCTATTAATTCAGTAGCTGCTAACGCAAGCCAGTATTGCGCTAGAGTGCAATATGATGCATAAAATCAGGGTGGGCCGGGTTTGGCAAGGCCTGGCGCAATGCCGCAGGCTTTGGCTGCCCGTCTTGTCCCGGTCGGTCACGGCAGTTCCACGCCGCTCATGCGGGCCGTGATGGTCCTGGCGCGCGAGGCCAGGTAGCCCGAATTGGCATGGGTTTCAAAATACCTGGGCCGGGGCAGCATCACGGCCAGCCGGGCTGCTTCGTAGGCGCTCAGGCGCGAAGCCGGCTTGCGGTAGTAATGCTGGGCGGCGGCTTCGGCGCCAAAAATGCCTTCGCCCCATTCCACGCTGTTGATGTAGATCTCCAGAATGCGCTGCTTGCTAAGCAGGGATTCGAGCATCAGCGTCAGCAGCAGTTCCTGGCCTTTGCGCAGCAGCGTGCGTTCGCCCGAGAGAAAAAGATTTTTCGCCAGTTGCTGCGTGATGGTCGAGCCGCCGAAGATCTTGGGCGGCTTGACGGCAACCCCTTTCGATTTGCTTTCAGCCAGCCGGCTGATCGCTTGCGCGGCGCGCTCCTCGGCCAGGGCGTTTTTCTCCCAGGCCTTTTCCAGCGCGTCCATGTCAACGCCGTCGTGAACGATGAAGCTGGCGTCTTCAGAGGCAATGATGGCGCGCTTGAGGTGGCTTGATACCTGTTCGTAGGGCACCCACTGCTGGCGCCATTTGAGCGAGCCGGTGTTCTGGGCCAGCAGCCAGGCTTCGGAACGCTGGAAGGCGGTGGATTCGGGGTTCACGACTGCCATCAGGGCGATGCGCGCCACAAAATAAAGCTGCAGTGCCAGGACGGCCAGCAAGGCCAGAACCAGCAGGCGAGCGAGCGCTTTCATGCTGGACGCGCCACGCGCACAAAATAGTGATTCATTGGCTTGCCCGTGCGGGTCATTGAAGGGTTTTCTTTCATGAAGAAGTTTTAGCACAGCAGCGGCTGGGCGCTCAACGGCTGGTGATCTTTGTCTGGAGGCTGTCGTTGCGCGCGAAATTGAAGCTGGACGCCACCACGATCTGCTCTGCCTTGCCGCGCATGGCCGGGCTGAACCGGGCAAAGGGGCCGCTGCCCCTCACGATGTTCTGCGCCCGCCGGTCCAGCATCGGGTTACCCGAGCTTTGCACCACCTGGGTGTTGAGTACCTGGCCGTCAGCATTGATCGTCATCGTCATGGTCAGCTCGCCGTAGAGTTTCTCGCCGGCCGTCTGCGGAAAGTTCTGCGTGCCTTTTTCCTCGATCTTGCGGCGCAGCGCGTCGTAGTACAGCGCATAGACTTCCTCCCGGGTGGCCGGGCTGATGTAGCGTTTTTGGGGCCGCTCACTTTCTTCATTGAGGCGCTTTTCAATCTCGGCCAGCAGCTTGACCAGCTGCTTGCGCCTTTCCTCATGCTCGGTCTGCGCGGGCGTGGGGGACGGCATGCTCATGTCGGTAGGCGGCATGGTGGCCAGCGCCTGTTCGGCCTGCAGCAGCAGTTGCGTCTGCTGCGCTTTGAGCGATGCGATTTGCTGCTGTGCGTCTTCTTCTTGCGCATCGCCCAGCTTCACCAGGGTCGAGGGCGGCAAGGGCGAGCTGGCGCGGCCTTCTTCAGCGGCACCGCCGCCGGCCAGCGAGGCCTGCGCAATGGCCTTGGCCTGGTCCGGCTTTTCGCCGGATTTGGCGTTGACCAGTATCACTTCAAGCGGCATGTCCTTGAACACGCGATCAAAGCGCTCAGGATCGACCAGGCGCACGGTCAGCAGCGCCGCATGCACCGCAATCGAC
>Ga0209512_1005246_pt1 | contig 10868 bp, 5 predicted proteins | sample frozenSSSSmetaG_FD_184142 | JGI IMG/M metagenome (GOLD analysis project Ga0209512, IMG submission 184142) | Glacier valley bacterial and archeal communities from Borup Fiord, Nunavut, Canada, to study Microbial Dark Matter (Phase II) -... | ecosystem: Environmental > Aquatic > Freshwater > Ice >... | reverse complement strand
CGCGTGGACCAACTCGATATCCAGTTTCCACCGAGCATGCAGGCCGAAAGCGCATGAAATTCGAAACCTTTAAGGCAGGCCGCTGGCAGACGCGCTACCAGTACAAAAGTTTCGAGCCGGTGCCGGTGAACCACGAATGGACGTGGGAAAACGCGAACATCAATACCTTGCTGGAGTCGGCCAACCGTGCGTTGGGCGAGTTGAATGCGTTCTCACTGATCGTGCCGGATATCGATCTGTTCATCCAGATGCACGTAGTGAAAGAGGCACAGACTTCCAGCCGTATCGAGGGCACCCAGACCGGTATTGGCGAAGCGGTGCTGAGCGAAGAACTGGTGAAGCCAGAACATCGCGATGATTGGCACGAGGTACGCAATTACATCGCGGCGGTGAATGCCTCGATCGACGAACTGCAGCATCTGCCGCTTTCCAACCGATTGCTCAAGCAGGCGCACGCGATCCTCATGCGCGGCGTTCGTGGCGAACACAAGCAGCCGGGTGAATTCCGCAGCAGCCAGAACTGGATCGGTGGTTCCAGCCTCAGCGATGCCGCCTTCGTACCGCCGCATCAGGATGGCGTGCCGGAGTTGATGGGCGATCTGGAAAATTTCTGGCACAACGAGCAGATTACCGTGCCGCATCTGGTGCGTATCGCAATCAGCCATTATCAATTCGAAACCGTCCATCCGTTCTGTGACGGCAATGGTCGTATCGGGCGATTGTTGATACCGCTGTATCTGGTCAGCCACAAGTTGCTGGCCAAACCATCGTTGTATCTATCGGATTTTTTCGAGCGCCACCGCGCCAACTATTACGATGCGCTGATGCGGGTGCGTATCTCCAATGACTTGATCCATTGGGTGCGTTTCTTCTTGCGTGGCGTGACCGAGACGGCGACCAAAGGAAGCCTGGTGTTTCAGCAAATCCTGACCCTGCGCGCTGAGGTGGAGGTTGCGATTTTGTCATTAGGAAAACGCGCCCCGAATGCGCGGCTGATGCTGAACCTGCTTTATCGGCAGCCGCTCGTGTCTGCTACGGACGTGGAAAGAGCGCTGGAAGTAAGCACGCCTACCGCCAACAAATTGATTCGCGACTTCGAGCGGCTGGGTGTGCTGAGCGAATCGACAGGTCAGGCGCGTGGCCGGGTGTACGCGTTCGAACGTTACCTTAACTTGTTTCTAAGTTAACTTAAATGCGTTTCCGTTAACTAAGGGGTGCTTCAAGGAAACTTTGCCGATGCCTAGCCGATCACTCAATATCCGCGTGAACGATCAGTTTCGAGTGTGTTTTGTCTGGACGACAGACGGCGCGGGCGCAGGTTGAGATTGTCGATCACCACTGAGGAATATCCATGAGCAAAAAATTGCCTCCTGTCCATCCCGGCGAGATTCTGCGCGAGGGATTCATGTTGCCGCTGAATCTGTCCAGCAATGCGCTGGCGCGCGCCATCGGCGTGACGGCCGCGCGCATCAACGAGATCGTGCGTGAGCGACGCGGCATCAGCGCCGATACGGCGTTGCGTCTGGCGCGGTTTTTCGGCAACGATGCGCAGAGCTGGCTGAACCTGCAGCTGCGCTACGATGTCGAATGCGCGCAGGATGCGATCGGCAGCGCGCTGACAAAAACCACGCCGTATCGTGCGGCTGCATAACATCCATCGCGGATAAACGATATGCCCAACCTGATCACGGAAGACCAGATCGAACGTGCGCTGATTCATCGGCTGGTCGATCAATCGGGCTGGGCCACACTCAACTGCCACAGCGCCGATGCGGCCGATCTGAATGACGGCTCCGGGCGTGGCGACAAACGTGACGTGATCCTGCGCGGGCCATTGCGCGAGGCGGCACAACGCATGAATCCGCAACTTGCCGCGAGTGTGATCGACGAGGCGCTGGATCGGCTGTGTGATCGGCGCGTGGCAATGACAGCGGTGATGGCCAATCGCGAGGTATATGACTTGCTGCGCAATGGCATTCCGGCGGAGTTCGACGATGCGCAGGGGCGCAAGCAGCAGGAACGAATCAAGGTTATTGATTTTCGCGATGCGCAGCAGAATCGTTTTCTTGCGGTAACGCAGCTGTGGATCAAAGGGGAGCGTGGTTATCGTCGCCCGGATGTGTTGCTGTATATCAATGGTCTGCCGCTGGTTTTCATCGAGCTGAAAAACTCGAATGTCGCGCTGAAAAACGCCTACGACGACAACCTCACGAACTACCGCCACGAGATTCCACAACTGTTTTTATGCAACGCGTTTTGCGTGCTCAGCAACGCGCTGGATACGCGCGTTGGCAGCATGACGGCCGAGTGGGAGCATTTTTTCACTTGGTTGCGCGCCGACGACGAGAAAGAAAAAATCGACCGCGCCGAAATTCGCGCCAGCGGCACGAGCCTGGAGCGCCTGATCTCCGGTTTGTTTGCACCGGCGCGGCTGCTCGACTACATCGAGAACTTCATCCTGTTTCACAAACAGACGCAGAAAATCATCGCGCAGAACCACCAGTTTATCGGCGTCAATAACGCGATAGCGCGGTTTGAAAAACGCCACGAACTCGATGGCAAGCTCGGTGTGTTCTGGCATACCCAAGGTTCCGGTAAAAGCTTTTCGATGATCTTTTACGTGCGCAAGATTTTTCGCCGCACGGTGGGAAATTTTACCTTTGTTGTGGTGACGGATCGCGCCGATCTGGACGGCCAGATCTATCGCAACTTTCTCAACACCGAGACAGTCAGCGAGGCCGAAGCGGCGCAGCCAAAAAACAGCGAGGAGATGCGCAGGTTTCTCGGGCAAAACAAACGGCTGGTGTTTACCTTGATCCAGAAGTTTCGGTATGACGCCGGCGCGCGATATCCGTTGTTGTCTGATCGTAATGACATCGTGGTGATCATCGACGAAGCGCATCGCACCCAGTACGCCAATCTGGCCGAGAACATGCGCAGCGGTTTGCCCAATGCCAACTATCTGGCGTTCACCGGTACGCCGTTGCTCGGCAAGGAGCGAAAAACGGCATCGTGGTTCGGCGATTACGTATCCGAATACAACTTTCAGCAATCGATGGACGACGGTGCAACGGTGCCGTTGTTCTATCAGAAGCGTGTGCCCGAAGTGCTCATCCAGAACGAGGATTTAAGCGCTGAGTTCTATGAGATTCTGGACGACGAGAATCTTGATGAAGCGCAGCAGGCAAAACTGGAGCAGCGGTTCTCCAAGGAAATGGAAGTGATCAAACGCGATGATCGCCTCGATACGATCGCGGACGATATCGTGGCGCATTTCCCGAGCCGTGGTTATCTCGGCAAGGCGATGGTGATCTCGATCGACAAGTTCACTGCGGTGCGCATGTACAACAAGGTGCAACAGCGCTGGAAGGACGAGATCAAAGCCTTGATCGGGCGCATTGCCAAGTCGGTTGACGAGCTGGAAAAAACGCGGCTGAAGAAACGGCTCGACTATATGCGCAGCGTCGAGATGGCGGTGATCGTCAGCGAGGAAGCCGGCGAAGATGCGAAGTTCGCGGCGCAGAAGCTGGATATCAAACCGCATCGTATGCGCATGAATTGGCTGGATGCGCACGGCCACGATATCGAGTTCAACTTCAAGGCGCCGGAGCATCCACTGCAGATCGCTTTTGTTTGTGCGATGTGGCTGACCGGCTTTGATGCGCCGACGGTTTCAACTTTGTATCTGGACAAGCCGATGAAGGATCACACCTTGATGCAGACCATTGCGCGCGCGAACCGCGTGACCAGTTGGCAGATCAACGGAGTATCCAAACGCAACGGCGAAATCGTCGATTATTACAACGTCTTTCGCAATATGAAAAAGGCGTTGAAGGAATATGCACAGGGAGACAGCGACGATGAGCGGCCCCCCGTGCAGGAGAAAACCGAGCTGTTCGTATTGCTGGATGAAGCCATCGCCCAGGGAGGTGTGTTCTGTGCCGAGCGCGGCGTGAACCTGGAAAACGTGTTTGCGCAGACCGATGTGTTCGTCAAGCTCGGTCAGTTCAACGGATTTGCCGATACGTTGCTGGCAAACGATGAATGGCGCAAATCATTCAACGTTTATGAGAACAGTATCAGCGCGCTTTATGAAGCCTGCAAACCTGAAATCGTCGGCCGGCCGGTGAGTCGGCAAGTGGCGGTGTTTCAGTATCTGCGTGGTGTGATCGACAATATCATCGGTGAGGCCGACATCGACGAGGTGGCGCGGCGCATCAGCGAATTGCTCGATCAGAGTGTGGTGGTCGACAAGCAGCACACTGAGTGGCAGGCCGAAACTGGCCCCGGTTATCAAATCGTGCAGAAGGGCCGGGTGTGGGATCTCAGCCAAATAGATTTCGATAAACTGCGCGAGGAATTCACCGCCGCCATCTACAAGAATATCGAGATCGCAGACTTGCGTGCCTTCATCGCGCACAAGCTGGAGCAGATGCTGCAGGCGAATGCCACACGCAGCGATTTCGCCGAACGTCTGCAGAAGATCATCGACAACTACAACAGCGGCGGTTCATCGAATGAACAATATTTCGAGGAATTGCTGAAGTTCACGCGTGACCTGAAAGCCGAAGACGAACGCCATGTTCGCGAGGGTCTAACCGAGGACGAGCTGGAGCTGTACGACCTGCTCAAACAGGATGGCCTGACCCACGATGAGAATCAGAAAGTGAAGTTGGCGGCGCGCCATTTGCTGCATCGTTTGCTCGATGAAAGCCCACGAGTACTGGTGCAGGATTGGTTCAAGGATCGGCAAACGCAGGAGGTAGTCCGCAATGCCGTTTTGACGGTGCTCGATGCCGATCTGCCGGCGAGCTACGACCGTGCTGTGTTCAAACAGAAATGCGACCGGGTGTTCGATGCGATGGTGAATTACGCCAGCGCAGGACGTAAATGGGCGGCGTGATTTACCGCTGACGCAAACTAAGACAACAGGCATAGCCGCATGGACCGTTACGAACGCATACTCACGCTGCATCGCATCCTCAAGTCGGCGCGTTATCCGGTGGCGATGATACGACTGCGCGAAGAACTGGGCTGCTCGCGCGCGACGATTTATCGCGACGTCGCGTTTCTGCGCGATGCGCTCGGCGCGCCGATCGAGTCCGATCCGGAAACGCACGCGATTCATTATTCCGGCAACGAAGCCGATCGGTTCGAGTTGCCCGGTTTGTGGCTCAGTAGCGAGGAGTTATCTGCGCTGGTCGCGTTGCAGGAGCTGATCGGTCGCACTGGCCCCGGCATTCTCGCCAGCGCGCTCGCGCCGTTGCGCACGCGCATCGAGCGACTGATGTCGGATCACAGTGACGGCACCGCGCTGCCGCTGGAACGCATCCGCGTGATCACGAGCAAGGCGCGCAAGATCGACGAAGCGGTGTTTCGCGATGTCGCTGGTGCGGTGCTGCGACGTCAGCGTTTGCGGTTCGGTTATCGCGCGCGTTCGACCGCGCAGGCGACGCAGCGCGAGGTCTCACCGCAGCGCCTCACGCATTATCGCGACAACTGGTATCTGGATGCGTGGGATCACAGCCGCGATGCGTTGCGCAGTTTTGCGCTGGACCGCATCAATCACGCGCAGATTCTCAATGCGGCCGCGGAGGATCGCAATCCGGCCGAACTCGACGCGCATCTGGCCGATAGTTACGGCATTTTTTCCGGCAAGGCCAAGGCATGGGCGACGATCCGTTTTTCACCGCACGCGGCACGCTGGGTGGCCGACGAACACTGGCATACGCAGCAGCAGGGACAGATGCTCAAGGATGGCAGTTATGAACTGAAACTGCCGTACAGCAATTCGAAAGAGCTGCTGATGGATATCCTGAAATACGGCCCGGATGCCGAAATCATCGCGCCGCTGCCGTTGCGCGAGGAGATGAAAATCCTGCTGCAACTCGCGGTCGGCGGTTATCAAAAATAAGCCGTTTGCCAATACGCCTGTTACGGCGCGTTCGGAAAAATTTGAAACTGGGGTAACACCGACTTGCGACGATCCAGCAGTTGCCCGAACGCGGTCGCATCGAGCGCCGGGGAGAACAGGAATCCCTGCACCAGATCGATCTGGTTGCGCTGCAGGAACGCCGCCTGCGCTTCGGTTTCCACGCCTTCGGCAACCACGTCCAGTTTGAGCTGATGCGCCATCGCGATGATCGCGCGCACGATCACTGCATCGTCGGTATCGGTGACGATATCGCGGATGAAGGTCTGATCGATCTTGATCGTATCGATCGGGAAACGCTTGAGATAACTCAGGTTCGAATAGCCAGTGCCGAAATCGTCGATCGCGATCATCACGCCGACATTCTTCAGCGTGCGCAAGGTGTCGATGAACGATTCCGCGCTGTCCATCGCCATGCTTTCGGTAATTTCGACTTCGAAATTCTGCGGTTTCAATCCGGATCGATGCAGCGCCGCGCGAATCTGATCGGGCACGTTGCCGCGACGGATTTCCGCCGGCGAAACGTTGACCGCAATCGTCAGTTCGGCGTGCCCGGCCAGGTGCCAGAGCATGGTCTGCGTGCATGCGGTTTCGACTACCCACTGACCGATCGGCACGATCAGTCCGCTCTCCTCGGCGATGCCGATGAACTCGGACGGGCCGAGCAACCCGCGTTGCGGATTACGCCACCGGATCAACGCTTCGGCCGCAACGATCTGGCCGGTTTCCAGTGATATCTGCGGCTGGTAAAAAAGCTCGAGTTGATGGCGCTCGATGGCGTGGCGCAATTCGCGCTCGATGCTGATGCGATGCGTGGCGCGCTGATTCAGCACCTGGGTATAGAACTCGAAATTGTTGCGCCCTTGTTCCTTGGCGCGGTACATCGCGGTATCCGCATTCTGGAGCAGGATATCGGCATCGATACCGTCGTTTGGGTACAGCGATATGCCCAGGCTCGCGGTGACGTAGGTTTCGTACGCATCGAGCTTGAACGGTTGCGCGAGTGCATCGAGAATTTTTTGCGCGACCGTATTGGCATCGTAGACGTTGGCCAGATCCGACAGCACGATCGCAAATTCATCGCCGCCGAGGCGCCCGACCGTATCGCCGCTGCGGACGCAGTTGCGCAGGCGCTGCGCCACCTCGGTCAGCAACGCATCACCGATGGCGTGGCCGTAGGTATCGTTGACGATCTTGAACCGATCGACATCGATATACACTACGCCGGCGTACCAGTTATTGCGCTCGGCCTGGCTCAAGGTTTGCGCCATGCGATCGTGAAAAAGATGACGATTCGGCAGTCCGGTCAAGGTATCGAACTGCGCCAGATACGCCACTCTTTCGTCCGAGCGCACACGTTCGACCGCGGTGCCGAGGGTGATCGAAATGCTGCGCAGAAAATTGACTTTTTCGGCGCTGAACGCGCTGCGCTCGCGCGAATACGCACCGACCATGCCGTAGATTCCACTCGGCCCGCGGATGATCACTTCCACCGCGCTGACGATTTGATGTTCGGTCAATGTGGCCGAAGGCACAAACCGCGTTTCGGTCGCAAAATCATCGACCACGATCGGGCCGTTGACATTCAGGTGAAGCTCGTAACGCTTGCGCACATCGGGATCGTTGATCGGCACCGAGCGCCGCAGCCAGCGATCATTCCAGCCGCAACCGGCTTTGAAAATCAGCGAGGTTCCATCCGGAGAAAGCTGCATCGCGCGACAAAATTCGACCTCCAGGCCTTTGGCAACGACGACCGCAGCTTCGTCCATGATCGTATCGAGATTGGTGCTCGCCAGCGCTTTCTGGCCGAACTCCGCGAGCAGGCTTTGTTGCATCGCGTGCTGACGATTCTCGATCTCGGATTTCTTGCGCGCGGTAATGTCCATCATCGCGCCGATCATGCGGATCGCCTTGCCGGATTTGTCGCGGATCACAAAACCGCGATCGAAAATCGCCAGGTAATGGCCATCGTTGTGGCGGAAACGATATTCGTCCTGCCAGCTCACCGCGTCGGAATCGATCACGTCGCGAATTCCGCCGACGACACGTTCGTAATCGTCGAGATGAATCGGCTCGTACCAGGATTCCATGCCGCGCTCCAGATCAAGCCGGTCGTAACCAAATGTGGAGCCCATGTTTTCGCTCCACCACAAGGTATCGGTACGCAAATCCCAATCCCAGACGATGTCGTTGGTGGCGCGCGTGACCAGCTCGAAACGTTCGTTGCTTCGGCGCAATGCGCGCTCGGCGGCGCGTCGTTTGCTGATGTCGCGCGAGACGCAAATCAGACCAGTGAGTTGTCCGGCGGAATCAAATACCGGTGCGACCGAAAGCTGCACGTACAAGCGTGTACCGTCTTTGTGTCGTGCTGCGTTTTCACCACGCCAGGTATCGCCGCGGCTGACCTCGGGCAGGATGGTCGCGGCGAACTCATGCAACGGATCGGTAAAAATGATGCCCGTCACGTTTTGTCCGATCGACTCGCTCGCTGGCCAGCCGTAAAGTTGTTCGGCCTGCGCATTCCAGTAGCGGATATAACCAAGCGAATCGCTGGCAACCAGAGCTTCGCCGACGGTGTTGAGCAAAAGCGCCTGGAAGCGCAATTCCTCTTCCGCCTGCTTGCGCACCGAAATATCCCGCGCCACACCAACGATGATACAGCTCGCGTTCGTGTGCACCGCGCGACGCTCCACTTCCACCGGCACGTAACTGCCATCCTTGCGCCGATGCCGGGTTTCGATCATGTCGGGGGCGTTGCCGCGCTCGATCAAACTATCCCAGTTGCGGCCAAGTTGTTCGCGGCTGAACGCATAAACATGTTCGGGTGGCAGCGCCAGAATTTCCTCGCGGCTGTACCCCAGCATGCGGCACGCCGCACCGTTGACATCGATGAAACGCATGCTGATGCGATCGACCAGGTAGATCGCATCGGCGGTGGTATCCATCACCAGGCGAAAGCGCTGCAGCTCTTCTTCGCGCCGCACACGCTCGGTCATATCCGCGCCGATGCTGGCTGTGCCGATCACTTCACCAGAAGTGGATCGCAGCAACGAATTGTTCCACTGAATAATGCGGCGTTCGCCCGATCGCGTCAGAATCTCGTTGCTGTGGTGGCGTGGTTTCACCTCACCCGCCAGCAGCGACGAATGAACCTGGGCCAGACCGAGTTCCGGCGGCACGAACATCTCGAACCAGTTTTTGCCGAGCACCTCTTCACGTGTCCAGCCGGTAAGGTGCAGCAGACAATCGTTGCAAAAAGTAATCGTGCCGGTCGGACTCAGCATCAACGAGATCAACTCGACATTGTCGAGCATGTCGTTGAAACGCCGATTGCTCTCGCCCAATGCAGCCAGTGCCAGCTGCAGCGCACCCAGCAGGTTGCCATCACTGCTGGTGGGATCGAGGTTCGCTGCGCCGAGGGCCAATTCGATCGCGGCACGGAGCGCATCGCCTTTTTCCAGTTGACCTGCCAGCGCCTTGATGCCGGCGATCGTATCTGCCGAGGAAAACCTCGGTTGGCGTGATGGCGATGAGATAGTCATTTCAGGACGCAGTTTGCACAATCGATGCGGCAAGCCGGTGTGAAAATGATTCGGTTCAGCCAAGGCTGTGGCGCATCAGCGTTGTTCCGCGTTGGCGAACACTACCCGGATGCGTGTGCCGATGCCGTTTTCGCCGCTGGCAATGATCAGTTCGGCTTGATGCAATCGTGCGATTTCATCGACGATCGCCAGGCCCAGTCCGCAACCGTCGCCGCTGCTTGCCCGCATGCGATAAAAGCGCTGCAGTACATTCGCGTGTTCCGATTCCGGAATGCCCGGGCCGTCGTCTTCGATTTCGAGAAATGCGCGCTGCTGTGCATCAATGTCGCAACGCAAGGTGATGCGCCCATCGGCCGGCGTGTATTTGAGCGCGTTATCGGTGAGATTGCTCAGCAGTTCGCGCAGTAACCAGGCACTGCCCATGATCGTGGTGGGCACGATTTCGACACCGAGATCGATATTTTTCGCGAGGGCGCGATCGAGTTGATCGGTGACGCAGGTTTCGATCAATCGGCGCAGATCGACGCGCTGGAATTGCTCGGACAAATTCGCCGCCGGGTCAGCGCGCGCGAGCGCGAGCAATTGATTCGCGGTATGTGCGAGACGGCGACAACTGTCCAGCAGACGCAGCAGCTTTTCCTGTTCGGCCGGCGAGGGAGCTTCGCGGGCGAGCAGATCGAGTTGTGCCTGCAGGCCAGCCAGCGGCGTGCGCAACTGATGCGCCGCGTTGGCCAGAAACTGCTGTTGCGCCAACGCGGCCTCGCGCACGGTGGCGAACAGTTGATTCAATGCGCGCACCAGCGGACGAACTTCGCCGGGCACCGAGGTTTCATCGAGCGCGCGCAACTCGCGTGGCGAGCGTGTTTCGATCTCGTCGCGCAAGCGCAGCAGCGGACGCAAACCCGCGGTAACGCCGATGAATACCAGCAGCATGATCGCGCCGAGTTGCAGCAAGTCGGTGAGTACCACGCCGGTGAGCAGGCGCGTGGTGGCATGGTCGCGCTTGAGTTTGGTTTCGGCCACGACCACCGTGACAAGGCCAGCCGCCGTGTGGCTGCGATAGGTCGCCAAACGCACGTCGCGCGTATGGAAAGTCGCATCCATGAAGCCGGGATTGTGTACTCCGGCCGCGGCCAGCGGCAGGTCACGATCGCCGCTGATATAACTGCCATCGCTGCCGAATACGGCATAAAACAGGTCATCGTGGCGGCCATTGCGCAGCATGTCGATGGCCTCGTCGGGTAGCTCGGCGCGAATGACGCCGCTGCCGGGTTCGATGCGGACGTACGAACTTACCGCCAGCGCGGCGTCGGCCAGCGCCTGATCGTAAGCTTCGCGCACCGGCGCCGCACCCATGCGGTAATCGAGCAGCACGCCGGCCATCAGCAGCAGTA